>WLWD01003805.1_pt1 | contig 61577 bp, 52 predicted proteins | sample 6712731 | NCBI WGS metagenome assembly WLWD01 (sample SAMN12718690, study PRJNA576275) | sponge metagenome | isolation source: marine sponge | host: Mycale hentscheli | place: New Zealand: South Island, Marlborough, Capsize Point | collected 2014-11-01 | reverse complement strand
GACAGCATCGCCTTTATCGACCGGGGCCGCATTATCGACCTGGCCGATAAAGAGACCTATCTCGACCGCTGGCGGCGGCTGCGGCTGGAAGTCCCCCAGCAGATAGACCTGCCCCCCGTTGACGATATCGTCGATGTGCGCCACCAAGGCCGTCTGGCCGTGGTCACCACCGACCGTTTTGCCCCGACCATGGCCAACACCTACCAGACCGCCGGGGCCACCGTGCAGAAAATAGAACCTATGACCCTGGAAGAAATTTTCGTCGCCAACGTCCAGCGCAGCCGAGGAGGGCAGGACAATGAATAAATCCGTCGTTTTCGCTTTAATCCGCAAAGAATGGCAATTCCACCGCGGCCCCATTGCCGGGGGCACCCTGCTGGGAGCCTTGGCCCTGGCCCTGGTCGGCTACGGCAGTGACGGGACCTATTACGTGGGTGCCGTACTGCTGCTGACCGCTATTATCGGCATCGGCATTTATCTAGTCTTTATGACCACTATCCAGGAACGCAAAGAAAAGACCCTGGCCTTTGTCATGAGCTTGCCGCTGTCGGCCCTGCAATATACCCGGGCCAAATTGCTGGCCAACGCGCTGTTTTATCTTCTGCCCTGGTCCCTTCTTCTGCTGGGCAGTTTCGCCGTTATCGCCGGCACCGATTTCCTGCCCAACGGCCTGATTCCCTTTACCGCCGTGGCCCTGGCCGAACTGTTGGTGGCCTATTGTCTGCTGCTGGGTATCGCCCTGGTCACCGAATCCGAAGGCTGGACCATCTTTGTCATGGCCGTCTGCAATATCTCGCTCAATTTCTTCCTCTATTTCATTGCCCATATCCCCTCGATCAACGCCACCATGTCGGGCCCCGTCGCCGTGTGGAACAGCACCATCCTCTGGATCCTTTTGCTCGAAGTACTAGCCGCCGTCGCCATTGTCAGCCTGACCTTCTTTTTTCAAAATCGCAAGACCGATTTCATCTTCTAAAGGAACCGCTATGGAAACCTCCCCGACCCAGCGCATCTTTTATATGGACAACCTCCGCGCCCTGGCTATGCTCCTGGGCGTCCTCTTCCACGCCGCCCTGCCCTACGGCCCCTTGATGAGCGAGATCTGGCTGGTAGCCGATCCGCAAAACAGCTGGCTGATGGACTTTGGCGCCTGGCTCTCACACCTTTTTCGCATGCCGCTGTTCTTCCTAATCGCCGGCTTTTTCGCCCATATGCTATTCGACAAACGTGGTGCGGCCGGCTTTTTGCGCCACCGCGCCGTCCGTATCGCCGTCCCCTTTATCCTCTTTCTGCCGCTGCTGACCGCCGCTGTAGTCTGGGTCGTGGTCCACGCGCTGGCTATTGTCGAAACCAAAGCGCCGCTCTTGCAGCTAATGGCCGATAATCCCAACGGTCCGCCGCCGCCTTTCAGCACCATGCACCTGTGGTTCCTTTACCACCTGTTCCTGTTTTGCCTGCTGGCGACGGTGGGCGGGCTCTTTCTGGGCGGTCTGTTAAAAGGCTACATCGACCGCATTTTTTCGCACCCCCTGCACCTGGTCTACCTGCCCCTGTTGCTGATACCCAGTCTATTCGTCAATACCGCGCCCCTGCCGGCCCCGGAGAAAATCATCCCCGAACTGTGGTCCTTCGGCTATTACGGCCTCTTTTTCCTATTCGGCTGGCAGTTATTCGGGCGCCAGGCCTATCTCGATCTTCTCGCCCCCTATTGGAAACCCATGCTGGGTACGGGCCTGGTGCTATATACCGGCCTCTACTTGCTACTGCCGGACATTACATTGGCCTCCATATTCGCCCCTCCGAGCGGCTATAATTTCAGCCTTGAGCATATTGTATCGGTTTTCCTCGAAGCCTATGCGGCGGTCTTCCTCACTCTGGCGCTGCTGATCCTGGGCAAGCACTTCCTCAACCGGCAAAGCACCGGCCTGCGCTACATAGCCGATGCCTCCTACTGGATCTACCTGGTGCACTTGCCCGTCCTTTGGCTGGTGCAAGTCTACCTGATCGATATGGAGCTGAATATCTGGCTCAAATTCCTCGTCTCGTCCGGGGCGACGCTGCTGGCGGGCCTGATCAGCTACGCCTTGCTGGTGCGTCACACGCCGCTGGGGAGGCTGTTGAACGGCCGTAGAAAGCAAGTGCCAGCCAAGCCATCGGCAACCACTTTTCAGCCCAGTAACCCCACTGCCCAAGCCACCTAGCATAACTACTCGAAACAATTCCCTAGAAACGCAAAAAAGCCGCCGGATGATCTATCCAACCGGCGGCTTTTTTGCGTAATTCTATCTGCTCCCAGGGCCGCCATCCGGCCCTACGCCCACTAGCCAAATCGTCCATGCAGCGAAAGCAGATTCCATTATGAGTCAAGTCCAATCCGAACAATCCGTAAGCCCCGAAGACAGCGAATTCTTCCAACGCGAAGGCTACCTAATCCTGCCGTCCTTCATTGAGCCCGACTACAACGCCCGGCTCATTGACGAGGTCGACCAGTTGGTCGAACACCGCCAGGCCAAAGAACGCCGCCATCTGGTCTCGTACCGGGAAATGGGGCTATTGACCTCGCATCCGCCGCTAATGGATAAATTAGAAAACCTGATGGGGCCGCGCTTTGCCATGCACCATATCCACTCGGCCCGACACGATCCGGGCAGTAAGGGCTCCAACTGGCACCAGGACTACGTACAGTTTCCCCAGACCAACCGCTCCCACGTCATGGTGCATGTCTTCTACTACCTCAACGGCCTCAACGGCGAAGTCGGCGATCTGCTGGTACTGCCGCAATCGCAGAATATGGTCATCGGCAACGGCGGCCTGGGACTCTTTGGCACCGAGGATCTACCCGGTTCCCTATGCGTCGACGATTTGCCGCCTGGCTCGGCCATTATCGTCCATTCGGCGCTGTGGCACGCACGCCGGCCCAAACCCGGCGGCGAGGGCAGGCCGCGCTATTTTATCGACGTCTCCTATTGCCAGCACGGCGTCCTCTGGCCCGACTACCCAAGAATGGACCAGATTAACGCCACCGCTTTAGACATGGGCCTCGACCGCGACGGACGCTACGCCTTCCTCTACGACGAAACGCAATTTTTCGCCAACGGCCCCTTGCGCGAGCGCTTCAACGAACTCAATAAAGGCAGCTTGGCGCTGCAATTGAAGGGCCTCCAATGAACGGCAAAAAAGGCAAAATCGTCCTGGTCACTGGGGCCACCGGCAAAGTCGGGCAACAATTCATCCGCCGCTTTTTGCAAGCCCCCGAATGGGCCGACGCCAAAATCCGCGCCCTCTGCCACAACCGCCTATTAGAACCCAACGAGCGCCTCGAAGTAGTGCAGGGCTCTATGGCCGAGCGCGGCGACGTAGCCCGCGCCGTTGACGGGGTTAGCCACGTCCTCCACCTGGCCACCTGCAAGGAGACCCCCGACGCCGTGATGGATGTCACCGTCAAGGGGCTGTTCTGGCTGCTGGAGGAATGCCGCCAAACCGATTCTTTCGAGCAATTGGTGCTTATTGGCGGCGATGCCGGCATGGGCCATTTCGTCTATCCGCACCCGATACCCGTAGCCGAAACGCAAAAGCACAGCCCTTACGAAGGCTGCTACGCCCTGTCGAAGGTCCTGGAAGAAGTGATGCTGGAGCAGTACTATACCCAGTACGATTTCAACGGCTGCTGCCTCAGAGCTCCCTGGATCATGGAGAAGGACGATTTCAAGTACACCCTGTCCTTTGGCGAGGACGTCTTTGGCGGCCCCAAATGGCGCCAATTGGTCGGCGCCGAAAAGGCCGACGAATATATCGCCAGCGGCGCCGTACCAGTAATGCTCGACCCCCAAGGCCAGCCGATGTTGCGCAATTTCGTCCACGTCGAGGACCTGGCCGACGCCATCCTGGCCGCCCTCGACCACCCAGCGGCCCGCCAGCAATTATTCAATATCTGCATGGACGAGCCGGTCGATTACCGCCAGATGGCCGATTATCTCAAACGCACCCGCAGCCTGCCCAGCGTCGATATTTCCACGCCCTTCCACCGCACCTGGCTCGACAATAGCAAAGCCAAATTCCTGCTCGGCTGGCGGCCCCGCTACGACCTGGAAAAACTGATCGACGGCGCCTGGGACTACCAGCGCGCCGACGACGACCCGCGCATTATCTGGTATCCGGGATAGGACGTGGCGGCCACGTCGCTTTGTGGCCCCGGCGCGTGCAACGTCCAAGTATTTTCAGCGATACTAGCACAATCGGCTTGACATTGTCGAGCGATACCGCTATCGTGTAAGCAGTAATCGACAGAAGTTTGGACTGTCCGAGGCCAAAGGCCGGGGACAGGCCGGTAACCGCAGAACGACTGCGCTTGCAGTTGTTTTCGTTTATGCCGACCTGTGCCCGGCCTTTTTCGTTGGGTGCCGGGTCGGCCGAAAGGAATGGACCATGTCTGTAGAGCAATACAGCAGCACAGCACAACAGCCCCTCGTCGTCGAGTTAGCCCCTGAAATAGCCCCTGCCTCAGTCGGCGCCAAAGCCGCCAATCTGGGCAAAGTGATACAACAGGGCTTATCCGTACCCCCCGGTTTTGTCGTTGCACGGGAGGGACTGCATTTATTTTTGCAGGCCAACAACCTGCATACCCAGATAACAGCCTGGCTGGCCGGTCAAAAGGCGGGCAATCGCCGCCAAAACGACGAGGCCTATAACGCCCTTTGTCAGCAGATCACAGCCGCCCCTCTACCGCAACAGCTAATCGATGCTATAGCCCCGCTGCTAAAGACCTTGCTGGCCCAGGCGCCACACGGGTTGGCCGTGCGCTCGTCGGGTATTTACGAAGATTCGGCGGCGGCCAGTTTTGCCGGGGTCTACGACAGCTTCCTCGGAATCCGCAGCACGGAGGATTTCCACACCGCCCTAAAGCGCTGCTGGTGCGCCGCCTGGTCGCCGCCGGCCCTGGCCTATGCCACACGAATGGGTATCGCCCCAGAAACCGACGCCCTAGCGGTCCTGGTGCAACCGCTGCTCCAGGCCACCAGCGCCGGTGTGCTCTTTACCGCCGACCCGCAAACCGGCAATCCCTGGCGCTTTGTGCTCGAATCGACCTTCGGTCTGGCCCAGGATCTGGTTGGTGCCGCCGGCAATCTGCCCGTCGACCGCTTTGTCTTTGCCTGGGATAGCGGCCAAATCATCGACAAACAGATCGCCGTTAAGGAGACTATCTGCCGGCCCTGCACCACCGGGGTAGAGACCGTGCCCTTGGTTCCAGAGCGCGGCTCACTGCCTTCCCTCAACGACGAGACCGCCCGCCGCATCGCCCAGTTAGCCTTGGATCTGGACCGAGCCTTTTCCTGCCGCGTCGATATCGAATGGGTTGTAGTAGACGACCAGATCCATATCGTCCAGGTGCGGCCCATAACCGCCCTGCCGGCCTTTTTCCCGCATCATCTGCCGTGGCCAGCCGCCGCCCAAACGTGGGTGCCGGCAACCCTGTGGCATTTCGCCTTTCGCCGCGACGGCGAATTGATGTCGCCGCTCTACCGCGACCTGCTAATTTCGGAGAAACACAGCCGCTACCTTCAACTAGGTCCGGTGCAAATGCCGGCCCACTTAAAACCCGGCAGCGAAGCGGATTTCAACGGCTATCGCTATATGCCCGCCGACAATGAGTGGCCGCGACTATCCAACCAGCAGCAAGAGGCCTATCTGGAACAGTGGGAACACGCCTTGCGGCGGGATTATCTCGACGCCTTCCAGCACCGTTTCCCAGGTATGGGCGACGAAGCCATCCGCCGCAAGGACGAAGCCAAGACTCTGGCTGAACAGATCGACGCTTTGCTGTGGGCCCGCGACGCGGTCTTCGATATGTACAGCCTCACCGCCGGCCCGTCGCAGAGTTTCTTCGCCATCACCGCCGGCTTGTTGCGGCATTTTCTCGACCAATACCTGGCCGACTGCGATACCGAGGACCTGCAGCAGGGACACCATCCCGATCTGGACCCCTATTACCCGCACATCCAGGTGGCCGAAGCCGAAAAATTGGCCCAGCATATCGGCCCCGACCAACAGCTATTCGACCAATCGGATGCAGACGAATTACTCGAATTCTTGCGGAAAAAACGTCTCTCACCTCCCTTTGTGCAGGCCTTTACAGAATACTGCGACCGTTTTGGTCTGCTGCCCCCCAACCGCCTCGACGAGGCCGAAGACAACGATCTAAGCCAGCACCATTTTGTCCTGCGCCTGGTGTGCGGGGCCCTAAAGGGAAGCACCGGCGTCGAAACACGCCTGGCCCAAGCCACCCAACGCCGCCTAGATTGTGTCGCAGCCGCCCGCCAGCATCTGGAGCAAAACCACCCCGAGCAAATACCCCGCTTCGAGCGCCTATTGGACTGGACTCTGTTCTGGGGCCCGGCCCTCAACAACCGCGCCTGGACCACCCGCCCCGGGGGCCATTTGTGGGATTTGTGGCATACCATGTGCAACCGTCTGCAGCAAGCCGGCCTCTTCGAAGCCCCTGAGGATATCGATTATTTCACCGCCGCAGACCTGGCCCACATAGCGGCCACCGGCGATCTAGACGAGGGTCGGATGATGTGGAAAAAAAGACGCCTCGAATACGAAGGTAACCAGCGCCTGGAGGCCCCGGCTTATCTGGGCAAAGCCCCCGACGAGCCGGAGGAAACGGCTGCAAGCCCAGTAGACAACAGACCGAAAAAAACGGCCGTCACCACCGGGCCCGTCATCCAAGGCCGCGGCGGAGTCCCCGGACAGGCCGAGGGCATCGCCTTTAAAATAGAATCGCTCGACGAAGCCGACGAGGCCGACGAGGAGCATATACTGATCTTCGCCCGTCCCTTGCAGCCCAGCTCGGCGACGACACCGCTGCTATTTTCGCTGACCTTGCGGGTACGCGCCCTGGTATCGCCCCAGGGCCCCATGATGTGGATGCACCATATCGGCCAAATAGCCCGCGAATGCGGCGTCCCCGTGGTGCAGGTCGCCCCAGAGGATATCGAGCGTCTGGAGGCGGGCTGCCGCTTGGCAGTGGATGGCGGCAAAGGCACGGTGACGATATTGGATTAACTCGTTTCTAAGCCAATAGTTATTTTTCTACTTGGCTCTAAATATCATATCGCGAGCCAAGCCCTTTGGGCGGGTTGGCTGGAGGGCGGGCAGTGATGTCTGAGGGGCCGCAGGCCCCGAGTTTACTGCCCGCCTGGAAGCCGACCCGCCCAAAGGGCGTCTCACGAATAGCCGCCGAAACCAAGCAATTCACGCGTCTCTTCGTCGCAATCGGCCAGCACCTCCCGAGTCAAGCCATCCTCGGGAGGTGCCCCTCCGTGCGGCGATTTGCGCAACCAGGTGGGGGTATAGCTAAGAATCAACATGCGCCGCTTTTTCACCAGCGTCGGCATCGCCCGGTGCCACAAATTGCCGTGGATCATGACCATACTGCCGGCCGGCACCCGCAATTCCTCTTCCCCTTCGATCGAATCGTACACCTGGCAATCGGGATAGCGGTCGAGCCAGGCGTGCGAGCCAGGCACAACGCAGACCGGTCCGGTATCGTCGTCCAGATCGTCTAAGTAGATCAGTGCGTCAATGGCGTGCGGCTGCGAAAACCAGGGCGGCAGCGGCTGCGAGACCACCCGCAAATGCTGGTGCCAATTGGTCTCCTGGCGCTCGGCGCCGGGAAAGCTGATGCGCGCACTCAAGCCCCGCAAACGCACCAAGGGCCCCATCATTGCCCGAGCTACGGAAAGGACGGGCGCAAATTTCAGCAAATCGAGGAATACCTGGTCCTTATCCATCAGATGGCGCAGAATAATGCCCCACGAGCGTTCTTTGGGCGGATTTTTCCGGTGTCGTTCCCATTCAGCCGTCTCCAACTGGTCGAGAGCCTCACGCAATTGCGTCAGATGGTCATCGGCCAACAGTTGCCGGCGCACCAGATAACCCGACGCGGCGAATTGGCGCAATTCCGCCGCCGTGGCATCGACCTCAAATTCGGGGGGATGATGGATGGCCTCGTGGCGATTGAGGACCTGATAGGCGACTTTGTGGCGGGCAGACGGCATATTGGCGCTCCTTAGCGGGGATGGTTGCCAGCAAAATACGCAATGGACGCAGCGCTACCAAGAAGGTACTCGTCTTGATCCACCCCTGCGCACATTCTATTTTGAATTTCAGCAGCTCGCATTTACCCAAGCGCGGAGGATACCAGCGTGAGCCAAACGACCGACGACCGCCCGGCTATACCCATGTCCCAATACGAACAATTCCTGTTCGATCTAAAAGGCTTCATCGTCATCCCAAACGTCCTCACCCAGCCCGAGACAGAAACGGTACGGACCCATCTCGACGCCTATAATAAAAATCCCGACAGCCTCCCCGAGGAGCACCGCGCCCCCATTGCCGGCCCAGCCGAATTTCTCATTGACCACCCGCGCGTTCTCGGCATTTTACAGGCCCTCATAGACCCCGACCCCGAACGTCTGCGCCTGGAAAGCGCCTTCGTCTCCAACCGCTCGGAGGCCACTAAATCCGACCCGTGGCGGCCCCATGTCGGCGGCACTAATTTGCACCCGTCCTTTTCCTACCGCTTCCACAACAACCGCATCTACAGCGCCATGACCCGCATTGTCTGGGAACTCAACGAAGTTGTAGAAGGAAAAGGGGGCACCTGCCTGGTACCCGGTTCGCACAAAGCCAATATCGCCTCGGCCCAAGACGGCAACTGGCCCGAACAGGCCGACGACCCCAATTCCGGCGTCTGGGAGACCTACGGCTGCCCGCCCGGCAGTCTGGTGGTATTCTCCGAAGGCGTGCGCCATACCGGATCGGCCTGGACCCATCCCGATAATGCCCGCAACGCCATTCTCATGGCCTACAACCACGTCACCGTCCGCTTCCACGAGCCCAAGCCCTGCATGAACCCCACCGTCATTGGTGGCCTGACGCCCCAGCGCCAGGGTTTTTTCCGCGACGTGTGGGTGCTGGGCAATAAGAGGGGTTGAAGCGAGGTCACTTACCGCTTCTAATTGCTAAAATAGGGTTGATATATTTCACTAATTAACTATAATGACTCATATGGTTGATATGGTTAATAAGGAGATCATGTAATGAGTAGAGTAATCGATGTCACTACTGCGCGGAGACAATTCGGGACTTTGCTAGACGAAGTCTATTACAAAGGCGATATTATCACGATTGAAAGGAAGGGGAAACCCTTGGCCCAGATAGTACCTTTTAGAGAAGACGCTTCCAAGTCTGACGACCCATCGCCCGAACAACAGGCACTTCTCGACCAATTGCACAGCCTGCCCGTACTCACTTCCCAAGCAGATCCTACTGCCCTCTTACGAAAAATCCGCGCCGAAAAGAGAAGCCGAGCCAACAAGCAATATGGGGATTGAGCGCTTCGTTCTAGACGCCAATGTCTTCCTGGAATATATCTATGCCAGACCTTTACAAAACCAGGCCAGACAGATCCTGCAAGATGGAACTTTGCAGACTATCCAAATTCTCGTCCCAAGTCTGTTATTGGACGAAATAACAGAAGTCCTATGCGGCAATCTAGAAAATATGGCAGAGGTTGAAAGTCATCTGCGCTACCTGGAAGACCTGGCCCGACAAGACGTCTTGCATATTATAGTGCCCAACACCGCCGTGCGCTTAAAGGCCATTGATATTGCCAGGATGGGAAATCCCAAGAGTGGCTATCCGGAATTGACCGATTCTCTATACCATGCCCTGGCGATATTAAACGATGCCGTCTTTATCACCAATGATATCAGGCATATTAGCAAAGTTGAAAAGATAGGTCATATCAGGAGGCTTGCAGAATACGGAACTGGATCGGCTTAACGCACCAATTATCTCCCGACGAATCGAGTAAGGCGTTTCCAGAAAAATAAGCACTCCGCATCAAGTCGGCGTGGGTTCCATGTGGACAAACCACTTGGGTAAGGCCGGACACCGGACCCATCGCCGTTCCAACGCCGCCATAGCTTTGTGGGTTAAACGTTGGCCGGTCTGATAGGTTTTCTCGACCCACTGGACGATCGGATGCTGGCCGTTCCAGGTCATGGTTTGCGCCCAGTTGAGGACCGTATCGATTCGATCCAGCAGTTGCCCATTCCAGTGCTGTTCCAGGATTCCCCAGACCCGTTCGATCGGATTGTATTTACTGTGATAGGGCGGGTAATAGGCCAACTTAATCGTCATCTCAAAGGCATCCACCAAGTCGATGAGCCGCTTCATGAATTGGGTGCGCCGACTGTGATTCTCCGGTCCATTGTCCAGGTTGATCAGTAAGGTTTCGACCTGGGGGAAGCGCGCCCGATTTTTCCGCCAGAAGTCCTCCAGGCAATCCACGATGAAGTCACTGGTCACCCGAGAGGGGGTGAAATACAGACTCAGCTCATCCTTATCAGGCAGGAAGATCCCAAAGGGCGTTAGCTTCTCCTCTGGGTGAAAATCGTGATCGGCGGCCGCCACCTCGAAGCGTGCTTTTCCGCCTCTCGAAAAGGGGCCAATCAACACGGTGGCTTTGGCATCCAATGACAGGCGTAATACCGTCTCATCCTGGGCCGCTTCGGCATGGATCTGGGCTAACTGATCGAAGATGGCATCGGTTTGGGGGATCTTTTTTCGGCTGGCTCTTGCGCACCTTGCGTAAGTGGTAGCCCAAGTGATTGAGTTTCACCCGGATCGTTTCTTCCGTCGGCAAGCTCTCCTCCCGGTAGCCTTTCTGCTCGATAAGTTGCTGGCGGACCTGGGCCGCACTCAAGCGCGTATACAGCCGGGTGGTCTCAAAGGTCGGATCGGTTTGGCTTTGCCCCCCCGCAATCGCTTGAATATCTTCCAGCAGGTGGGGCAGATGGGCTTCGGCCGGTTTGCGTCCTCGGGCCCAATAGGCGTCCACGCACCGAAGGCCGCTCTCCAATTCGTGCATCCCTTTGCGGATGGTCTGGCGATTCCAACCCAGCACCGCTTCGGCCCGACGCTGCCCTCCCGGACCCAGACTCTTGACCACCCGGGCCATAAACTGCCGACGGTCGCTGCCTTTGAGCACCTGTGCCGTTTCGATATAGGTAACTTTCTCGGCTTCACTCAGTCCCATGGGCGATTCTCCTGGTTGGGGGAACCCAAGATAACCCAACCGCCCCTATGGAACGACTTTTTTATTGGAAACGCCTAAGTGCGATTCGACCGGCGGGCGATAGCCGACGTTGGCCTTGTGGCTGCCGGGCACGCAGATAAAGCCGCCGTCGCCGGGATTGACGTCTTCGAGGGCGTACATGATGACGATGAGGCCGTTGTACATGCGGCCCTGGTGCCATTGGTACTGGTGCTCGCCCTGGTCGGCGCGATTGCCGCCGTGCAGATTGGCGCGGACCTCGGAATCGGCGTGCAGCTCAATGGCGTAGGCGTGGTCAAGACGCAGCCAATCGCCGATAATGGTGCGCATAATGTTCAGGGTGCGCGGGTGCGCCATCAAATCGAGGAAGACCGGGTCAAAGTGGGCAAAGCCGAAATGTTTGCGCGTATTCTCGTCGATATTGTCGTCGACGATCTGGTTCATACGGGCCAGGTCTGGCGGGGCGATCAGGTCGGGGTAGACGATATAGCCGTTGAGGTCGAATTCGTAGATTTCTGCTTCGGTCATGGGGCTCCTGCGGCGCGGCGCGGTTGGTCGGATTGGGGGCTGAAGCGGTTTGAAAAGCGTATGGCTGTGAATATCCGCAGGTGGCCCTCACCCGTCAACCAGAGAGTGGCTGGCTGGGGGTAGACAGCTGGGCCGGATGGCGAATCCAAAGGTTCGTCTTTGACGTTTTTTTAAAGTATATTTCCGAACTGAAGTGATTGAAAGGTTCGTTAACAATCTGTTAAATGAACATGGATAAGCATACATTTTTTACTATATGGCCATGATCAAAGAGGGCTACCTACTCACCGCGCCCCATCTGTTGATGGAACAAGAATATGAAAGAAGCCAATAACCGCAGTCTCAGGGGTCGCTTCGAAGCCTGCTTTCTGGCAATCACCACCTCCCTTTTCGGCTGCAATGATACGAGCGAACAGATCCGCGACCCTGACACTGGCGTCAACGGAAGCTTCGAAGTGGTTCGTTCCGGTTTACCGGTCAACTGGTTGATCTACACCCCGGCAACAGTACCTGACAGCGATTTCGATGTTCTCTTCGACACGACCAAGCACGTCGATGGTCGCCAGTCTCTGAAGTTTATAGTGCGCGCCTGCACTCCGATTGGCGGTTGGAAGTCGCCTGGGCTTGCGCAGGAGTATCCTGCCCAGGCCGGGGACGTCTTCAATGTCAGTTTTTCCGTGATGAATCACGGTGCGGAATTTTACGTCGGTATCGGGGGTGTAGGCTCATTTGAAGGCGTGGAAGGTCCCAGCGTAAAAACCCGTTCGACCTTAAGGAAGTGGCGTCGTTACGATTGGGAATACACAATGCCGGAAAAGATGGAGCGCCTGCGCATTAACCTGAATATCACCAAGCCCGGCACCTTCTGGATCGACGATGTGCGTATCACTAGACAGTCGGGAGAACCGGTCAAGCCATTGTAAGATCCGGGGAATTTTAACAAATATTTATCGCTGCGCCGCCTTCGCGGCTTGGGCTACGCCAACCTACTCCGCAGGTTCGGTAACTGAAGATCGTTAGACGGTATTTGCCTCTGAAAGATTGCGCCTCCTTTAATCGGCCCCTAATTGCAGCAGAATTTATATTGGGAAAAAGTAATTCTCGTGCATGAGATCAATGGAAAAGGGAGATATTGATGAATGTTCTGTTTTTTTGGGAAAAAGCAGGAGGATTGACTCTTGACCACAAATGTAACCCATATGGACCGTTGCTTTCATTGGCCTTCAAGAAAATCGACATTTATTTGGAACTTGGGGATTATGCCTTTGAGAAAGAATGGCTGAGGAATAAACGGAAGAATTTCGACGTCTTGCATATCAATTGGCTGCACCATTTCTATCGTTCTGAGGATCTTGAAAGCGGCGTCAAACGGCTGAATGACTTTGCAGAAAATATTCACTATGCCCACAGTTTGGGGTATAAGATTGTGTGGACAGTACATAACCGATACCCCCACGAACGGCCTTTCCCTGAGCTAGACCACCTTGCCCAATTGATGATGTCCCAGGCCGCCGATGAGGTCATAGCCCATTGTAAGTATTCTGCCGATCTGGTCCGTGAACATTTCTATCGAACAGAGCACCTGCACATCATCCCCCATGGGAATTACATCGATGCCTATCCAAACGAGATCTCAAGAATAGACGCGCGTAGCCAGCTTGGGGTCTCTGACCTCAGTTTTGTCTACCTCTTTGTTGGAAATGCCAGACCTTACAAAGGCATTGAAAGGTTAATCGGGTCTTTCCGAAAAATCGCTGACAGCAACTCAGTCTTGTTGCTAATGATGCGAACAGGTTTGAATCCTGAGTATGGAGAAAAAATAAAAACGATGGTCGCTGAAGATGCCTATATCAAAGCGTTCACTTCGTCCTTCTTTGAGACTCATGAATTTCAACTCTACATGAACGCATCAGACATCGCAGTTTTGCCCTTCGTTGATGTCTTGACCTCTGGTTCCGCGATCTTGGCATTATCGTTTGCCAAACCCGTCATTCTACCCAATATCGGTTGTATGCCTGAATTGATAGATGAAACAATGGGGTCTTTGTTCCATCCCCAAGAAAAAGATGGGTTGATAAATGCTCTAAAGGAGGTTCGGGAACGGAATATAATCGAGCTAAGCAGGGCTGCTTTCAGTCGGGCGGAAGAGCTTCATTGGGATGGAATTGCAGCGAAAATGGCTGTCCTGTATAGAAACTGAAAGGACGAAAAGCATAAGGGGGCAAGGTAAAACCTCCGCTCCTTCGTCGCTCCGGCCCTGCGGGGCCGCCTAACAAAGGCTTCAAGTTCACCTCCTTACCCAACCCCATAATCTGCTAGAAAAGCATGGCAGGTTCTTGAAGCCCAGCCGTTATACGCAAACAACAAAAATACCAAGAATGCACCTGTCTTAGGAAAACGCTCGTCCCGCTCGAAATCACCTGATCGGCAATGATAATCGAGATAGGATTTGTCTCGTAAAAAATGCTAAACCAATAAGAGGAAAGTAAGAGGAAAGCTATGAACCGCACATCATCCGTTGCATTTCAAAACAACACGCGCATCCACATTGGGCTGCACGCATCCGAACTCGACCGGGCCACCGCATTCTACACCTTGCTGCTGGGATGTAATCCCGTCAAAGTCAAATCCGACTACGCCAAATTCGAAGCCGAGGACCCCTCGGTAAACCTATCCCTCACCGCCGGCGGCAACGGGGCCCCAAACGGCGGTGTGCACTACGGGATTCAGGTCAAATCCACCGACGCCGTGATCGCCGCAAAACAGCGTTTTGAAGCGGCGGGTATTACTTTTCAGTCCGAAGACCAGACCGTCTGCTGTTACGCCCTCCAGGATAAATTCTGGATCGCCGACCCCGACGGCAACCGCTGGGAGATCTTCGTTGTGCTGGAAGATACGGATGCCTTCCGAGAGGAAGAGCCCTCTGCCTGCTGCAAAGAAGAATCTGAATCGGTTTCGTGATACGGCCGACTATAAGGAAAAGGGAATACAATAGGCGCTAATGCGCCTTAGAAAGAGGATGCCGATGACCAATAGGCAGCAGCGGCTGATGGCCGCATTGGACGAGCGCGGCGCCGGGGCTTTTGTGGCCACGAAGCGGCCCAACCAGCTCTATCTGCTCGATCACGAGGACCCCAGTGCGGTGATTTCGCGGCCCAATTGCCACGCTATAGTTTTTGCCGCAGACGAGACTACCGTTTTTCCGGGCATCTGGATTTCCAACGCCTGCCGCGATTTGCTGACCGACTGCGAGGTGATCCCCTGCCAATTGGGCGGCGAGCCGGCCCAGGACCAGTTGGTATCGGTACTGGCAAAAAAACGCTACAGCAAAGTCATTTTCGACCAGTTGCCGGACCCGTTGGCCCAGCAACTGGCCGCGGTCGGAGTAGAGGCGGTGGGCGAAGATGTCGGCGTGCAGTTGCGGCGCACCAAGGACCAAGCCGATCTGGCGGGTATGCGGCGGGCCGCTGCCGTGGCCGATCTGGGCATCACCGCCGCCTTTGCCGCCATCCGTCCGGGCGTGACATGCCTCGACGCCATTGCCGAGGGCACGGCGGTCATGCTCCGGGCTGGGGCCGAGAGCGTGTCGATGGCGCCGGCCAGCGGGGTGGGGACCTATTACCTGGACAGCGCCGAAGACCCCAGGCGGGTGATTGACGAAGGCGATATGGTCTTTATTGATATGGGTATTTACGTCCACGGCTATCTCGGCGATATGACCCGGGCCGGCCTTGTCGGGGAGGGCGCGCCCGACCAGCGGCGCCTGTTGAAAACGGTGCAGGAGGCCTACCAGTTGGGGGCCGACGCGATGCTGCCGGGAGCCGATGGGGCGGCCATTTACCAGGGGGTGGTCGATCATTTCGAGGCCCAGGGGTGGGGGCGCTATTACTACCACCACCTCAGCCACGGTCTGGGGCTGGGCGGCGATCTGCCGCGCATTGCCCCGGGCAATGCCATGGTCCTGCAGGCGGGCGATGCGCTATCGTGCGAACCGGGGGTATACGTGCCGGGTTTGGGCGGGGCGCGGGTGGAGAATATGATCTATGTGGGGGCCGATGGGCCCGAGGCCTTGACCAAAGCGCCCCTCGATTTGCCGATGGGGTTTTGAAGAGGGGTGATAGGGGGCAAGGTGGCGAAGTCAAGCTGGTATAATCTGTGAGAAAGATCGATTCTGGATGCAGGCATTGATTCCCCAAAGCGGGCCTCTGACTTCGGTCCAGGCGCGCCATTTGCTGCGCCGCAGCGGCTTTGGCGCCTCGGTGGAAGCGGTGGCGCAACTCGTCGGCGGCGAGCCGGCCCAAGTGGTGCGGTTGCTGGTCCAGCAGGCCATTGGGCAGGCCGATCCGCCGGCGCCGGAATGGGCGGAGGCCCTGCCGCCGGCGGGCGCCGACCGGACGGATATCCGCGATTTCCTCGCCGCCAGCCAGCCCTGGCTGCGCCAATTCCAGGATAGTTGGAGCGAATATATACCGCAGGGCGGCCTGCGCGAGCGCATGGTGCTGTTCTGGCACGATCACTTCGCCACCCGGGCCCAGGCGTACGGCCGCAGCGGCTCTGTGGCCTACCGACATGTGGCCCTGCTCAGGCATCATGCCCTAGGCGATTTTCGCGCCCTGGTGCGGGCGGTGGGCCTGGATCCGGCGATGCTGCTGTTTTTGGACGGGGCCCGCAGTACGGGGCGGCAGCCCAACGAGAATTACGGCCGCGAATTACTCGAATTATTCACTATGGGTATTGGCCATTACAGCGAGGGCGATATTGCCGAGGGGGCCCGCGCCCTCACCGGCTATGTGGTCAATTACCATACCTTGGAAGCGGAGTTCGTGCCGACCCGTTTCGACGCCGGCGAGAAAATCTTCCTGGGGCAGAGCGGGGCCTGGGGCTACGACGATATCGTCGATATTATCTTTGCCCGGCGGGGGCTGGAAACGGCTCGCTTTATCGTCGCCAAATTGTACCGCCACTTTGTCTATGAAGAGCCCGACGAGGAGGTGGTCGAAGAATTGGCGCAACTCTTCGTGCAGCGCAATTTCGCCCTGGCCCCGGTTGTGGAGGCACTATTGGCCAGCGCCCATTTCTATCAGCCGCACTTTATCGGCGCCCGCATCAAAAGTCCGGTGGAATTCCTTTGCCAGTTGTATCTGGGGGCCGATCGGACTCCCAGCGCCGAGGAAGGCTTGGTGCGGCGGCTGGGGCAGTTGGGCCAGGAATTGCTGAACCCACCCGATGTCGCCGGCTGGCCGGGGCATCACCAATGGCTGACCACTACGACCTTGCCGCTGCGCTGGGGGGCGGCCGAGACGCTGATCTATAACCGCCGCCTGGCCCGGCCCGATTTGGTTGCCCTGGCCCGGCGCTTGCCCCAGCCCTACGACGCCGAGGAATTGACCCGGGATCTGGTGGCCCATTGGTTGGCGGTGCAGCCGGCGCAGGCTGAGATTGAAACCTTGACCGAAGCGTTATTGGGTGGCATCCCGGCCTACGAATGGGATCTCGACGACGAGGGGGCCGGTACTCGGCTGTTGGGGCTATTCAATGTGATTGCGCGCTTACCCGAATACCAATTGACCTGAAAGATGGGCAGAATAGGCCATGAATAAAGAGAATGCCGACCGTCCCCGTCGCGGCGCCCGACTTGCCGATGGGGCCGCCCACGCTTGTGATCACGCCCTGTGGTCGCGGCGCGAATTTATCGCCCGCTTGGGGTTGGCCGGTGTCGGTGGGTTGACACTGGGGGGCACTCCGGTGCAGGCTTTGGCCTCGGCCACCCGGCTGGGCGGCCTGGCGGGTCAGGAGACCAATCGCGTGCTGGTACTGCTGCAATTGGTGGGTGGCAACGATGGACTCAATACTATTGTGCCCTACCAGGACGACGAATACTATCGGCTGCGGGGCAATCTGGCCATCGCCGCCGACCAGATCCTGCCCCTGGACCAGCACTGCGGACTGCACCCGTCTCTGGCGCCTCTCTGGCCGTTGTGGGAGCAGAGGCAGATGGGGGTGGTCCACAGCGTCGGTTACCCCGAGCCGCAGCTGTCTCATTTTCGCTCCAAGGATATCTGGGATACGGCCAGTCAGGCGGACCAGTATCTCGATACGGGTTGGGGCGGCCGCTTTGTTGACGGGTTGCCGCCCGAGCCGCAAAACAGCAGCCCGTTGGCGGTGCAGATCGGCGGCGGGTCGTCGTTGATATTCAAGGGCGGCGAGACTCAGCAGGGTATATCGTTGAGCAGTCCCGAGGCTTTTGAGCGCTTGGCCGAGGAAGGTACGGTCTTTCCGTTGGAAGGATTGCCCGACAATCCGCTGGGGCGCGAAATTGGTTTTGTCCGCCGGGTGGCCAACGATTCTTTTGTTTACGCGGAGGCCATTCAGGAGGCGGCCAACCGGGGCGCTAATCAGGCAGATTATGCCAATAACGACGCCTTTACACGTGGATTAGGGGTGGCTGCCCGGCTGATAAAGGGCGGCTTGGGCGCCAAGATATACCTAGTGCAATTGGGCGGTTTCGACACCCATTCCAACCAGGTGGGGCAGCACGCCAGTTTGCTCGGGCAACTGGCCGCGGGGGTGCGCGATTTTAGCGCCGACCTGGCTGCCGGAGGGCGCAGTGAAGAGGTCGTGATGATGACGTTTTCCGAATTCGGCCGGCGGGTGCAGGCCAATGCTTCGCGCGGTACCGACCATGGCGCAGCGGCGCCGGTATTCATGTTTGGAGCGGGATTGCGTGGCGGTTTGGAAGGGGCACCGCCGCTGTTGAGTGACCTGGACGAACGCGGCAATTTGTCCTATCAGGTCGATTTTCGGCGTCTCTACGCCACGTTGTTCGGGGACTGGTTCGGGCTCGAACTGGCGGATACCCGGCGCGTTTTGGGCGGCGATTACAAGCCCTTGCCATTTTTGGTGTCTGACCGTTCTACAGCGGTGTCCCAGGAGGCTGTGGAAACGGACTTTACCCTGGCGCAGAACTGGCCCAATCCGTTTAACCCCCGCACCCAGATCCGCTATGTCCTGGGGCGGGCGGCCAGGGTGCGCTTGCAGGTGTACAATGCCGCCGGACAGGTCGTGGCGCGTCTGGTCGATGAGGCCCAGGCGGTGGGGCAATACCAGATCTCGTTTGATGGGGCCGGATTGGCCAGTGGGGTGTATTTTTACCAATTGGAAGCCGAGGGATTGGTGCAGCGGCGTAAGATGCTACTGCAGAAATAGAGGACGGGTATGGATGGGGCCAGTCGGTCAATTTGGCCGGCTAGCCCAAAGCAATACCAGGTTACGGGCCGGGCCAGGGCGTGCAGTTGCTCGATTTTGGGCAATCCCCGACGGATCCGGGTTCGCAGCTGCGGTTGGGCCATGTAGTGCAGGATGAATTCGGTCTTGAAAACGCGCCCCAGATCGTGATTGGTTCGGTAAAAGCGATTTTGGGCGGTGTAGCCGGCCAGCCGCTTGAGCGCCACGGAGGCCGTGGTGTGGCCGGTCTCCAAGGACGCGTAGAACTGGCCCATTCGATACCACTGCTCTAAGACCAAGCGGGTATCCAGGGTCCGGTCTGCCCGGCCGACTAGGGGCTCCAACCCATTTCTCGGAGGGGTCGGTCGATAGATGCCAACCGTTTTCATCGACCGCGGCGTAGCTGTTGTCGGGGGCTGATTCGAGAAAGCGGTCGTAGGCTTGGCCTAATCGAGTGCGCAGAAACGCGGCCACCTGGTCGGGTTGTTGCGGCAAACCTGATCGACGAAAGAAGGCCTCCCGGATCTGTGTCCAGGCGGCGTCGGGCATGAAAAAGTCATCGAACCGACCAAACCGCTTGCTGTGCTGCACGGCCAGGTTGCCGGCCTTGATCTCGTCTCTCACCGTCACCAGCAAGGCACACTCCCAGCGGCGCTTGTCGAGCTGGCCTTGATCGTCCTTCACCAGCGCCATCTGACGCTCGGAAAGAAAGGCCGTAGGAGTCATTTCCGGAAGTTTCCGTTTGTGATCGGCATTGAGCGCCCTGAGCAGAAGCAGCCCGTCCAGACAAGGGGCGGATACCCCGTCCGCATCCCGCGTAAAATCGAGTGCTTTCACCAAGGCCGGGGAGAAGCGACGGAGAAAGCTGAATCGGCGGACGATCCCCTGAAACAGATCCTCTTTATCGCCCGCTACCCATTCGTTCATCACTGCTACCTGGGCGGTCAACTGCTCCTGGGGCACGGCCGCAAAAACGCGCTTGCGGAGCTGGTGGTCTTCGACGGCCTCGTCCAAGAGAATCTGGCTCACGGAAGGAAAGGGGGGCGGCCCAAAGCCCTCGACGAGGAGAAAAGACGGCTGGCAGTGGAGCTGTATGAACAGGGCAAATACCCCATTAAGCAGATTTGCGAAATGATGGAAATCTCGAAGCCGACGCTCTATGCCTATGTCCGAACGAAGTGATGAGCCGTCTATTTCTTGATGTAAGAACCATTAACCAGGCAGGATTTTTGGCCAACGACCCAACCCCATCCGCTTCTTATGGGACATATAGGTGTGCACTCTGACGCTAAACCCAGCGACGTAGGTTTTGGAAACGCAACAGCAAGTGGATTCCTCCCTGGTGTATAAAGGGTATTTTTGCACAACGCCTTGAGAAGGTCTAATCCAGGCAATATTAAAGAAGGGAGGTTTAGATCATTAAGTGTGGGTAAATATAATCGATCCTCATTTTGCGCCGTGGAGGATGAGGAGGTCGACCGCTTCGGTTTGTCCCATTTTCTTGGCCCAAGCAAGGGGGGGTATGTCGGATTCATCACCGGATAGATTCGTTTTTGCACCTTGCTCGAGCAGGAATTCAAGAACTTTGAGATGTCCATAGCGGGCATGTAGCCCCAATGGTGTGGTTTTCATCTCATCGTCACGGGCATTAATGTCTGCACCACCAGCAAGCAGTACACGCATGTAGTCGATCATATCTTCCTCCGTGTTATTCCACTTGCCGTTTCTATAGATACAGCCCTGTGTTCGATGGAGTAGGCTTTCATTCTCCTTATCTCGAAGATTTGGACTGATGCCATGGTCCAAAACCATCTGAACGGCTTCCACTTTCCCTTCATGACTTCCCTCGACCCAACGTATGGCCTCCCAGATTACACCGAACCATTCATGGTCTGATAATTGCGGATTATGTTTTAAGCTCATCTGCACCAATGCAGTGTCTCCAAAATACATGCCCCATCTGATAATCTGCTTAATAACGCTGTCTGTATTATCTTGTGATGCCAGCCCGTCCCGGTCGAGCAACTCACCGATCATCAAATAATCTTTGTGTTTGACGTAGGTGAAGGTCATCGGTCGTCCGCCGTTTATAAATACGCGATCCCGGATCTTTTTGTTTTTGCAGGCGTAGGCAGCGTCTGCGACAGCAAGGGCTCCAAAGATCGTTGGGGTGTCCGTCCGAGCCTCGGCATCTAAAAGCAGTTCTGCTACATCAAAGTGCTCTTTTGCGATAGCAAAGAGTAAGGGGGAACCCATTTCGATCCGATCTTCGTTTCTGCTATCCATAATTTCCGCGTTAGGATCCGCCCCGGCTTCAAGGAGTAAGCGAACAATTTCAATATGGCCTTCGTGCGCAGCAATGGTGAGGGGGAATACCTTGCCGGCAGGGGCGTTCGACTTCACACCGTTATGAAATTTCGCTAAACCTGGTTCCTCATCAAGCATTGATTTTACGGTTTGATAATCGCCCAGTCCGCTGGCCACCCACATATCGTATGCAGCACCGGCACCGACAAGTAGAGCGGCCAGCGAGGGGTCTGAGGGTTTAAGGATAGGCCCCCTTCCGCCCATACCTTTAAACAATGCAAGGTGGACGGGTCGCTCATCCGCCGCGTTTCTGGCATCTACCTCTGCACCCCGGGCAAGAAGGAGGCGGACCACATTCGTCATCCGATTTTTAACGGCACTATGGAGTGCGGTGTTACCTACATTGTCCGTCTCTTGTAGCGCAGGAGGGTGGTTATCCAGAATCTCGACTATGGCCTCAGCATCGCCGGTACTTGCCGCTTCACATAGCTTTTCGCCGCGTGTAGTCGTACCACGATTTTCCGCCAACCATCCCTCTATAACGCTCACCACCTCGGTATGCGAGCGATCTCTTGCAAGGGCGAGTGGGCTGGTCGCTTCACGGTTGGGATAGATGCCTTCAAGTGGTGCGCCGTGCTTGAGAAGTAGACGGACGATTTCTGCATGCCCTTCTCGTGCAGCGTAGTGCAAAGGGCCCCGTGCATGCTCTGGATGGGATGCCTTTGCCAGTTTCGGATCCGTTTCCAGGATCCGGACTACTCTGCCAAGGTCGCCAGTCTGCGAGGCGTTGCAGATGCCGACGGCATTGACAAACGAGTTACCCCGTGAGGGAGCTTCTTCCTGTAATTTTTGCTTGGTCATTTCAAGTATCCCCATTTTCAGCCGCTTTCTGGCGGATCGAAGTCGGTTGTTCACTGTTGCTGGCGATAGGCTTAGAAAGGAGGCGATCTCGCTGTGCGTATAGCTTCCTATGTAGAAAAGGGCGATTACGGCGCGCTCTTCATCCGGCAGGGCATCCACGGCCGGGAGGATTTGGTCTATCAATGCCTGCTGTTCCAGGCTTTCGCTCAGATCAGGCTGATTTGCAGAGAATGTTCTAAGGCGCTCCTCGGAGATCAGTTCCGGCTGACGACGCCGTATGATTCTATGACTGTGCGTGAAGACAATCCTACGAAACCAGCCGGGAAATGCGTTCGGATTATTCAGTTCCGACAGCGACTGAAAAGCCGCCAGAAACGCTTCCTGCGCAGCATCTTCCGCACTGTGGAAGTCACTTATCAAGCTATAGGCGTAGCCCACAGCCATGTCCTGAAATTGATGCACGAGGCAGTCAAAGGCATCTAAATCACCCTCTTTTGCGCGCCTTACCCAATCAGACAAACACTCCATTTCTCCTCCATATTAAGGCCTCCACTATAAAGAGCCTGCTTGTGAGAATCCTGGTAGGCCAGTTTAGTATAAAATAGAAAAATAGTTCTGTGGCAGGATCCAGTCCGGCGGGAGTTGCATACCCTCTGCCGCGATGGGAGTGCCGATTACGAGCAGGTCATGACCCTGCCCGATCATCGCTCGCGCCGGGCGGCCGTCCACTACAGCGGTGCTCTGCCTGTAGACCAGGGGATCGAGCTGGTGGGCAAGGCGCTGGCCGACCCCAATCGAAAGGTGCGCAATGCGGCGTTGGTCTACGCCCTGGGGGCGCTGGACGTGGATGAGGACCGACGACGCCGGCATTGGGGTGCCCTTGGCCCTGCCCCTGCTTTCGACCCGAGTCGTCGGGATCGCTGGAGACGGCCGCCCGAGCCCTGGCGCAGGAAACCGACCTGCGGACGATCCGGCGGCTGCAGCAGTTGGTACAGACGATTTTAGAGGCGGTCAAAGACAGTCAGCACGACAGATGCGCCGCCTACGTGCTGGCGTTTCCTCGCGCTGATGGACGCACCCACGGAGCGGGGGCCGTCTTCCTACTGAATAGACCCCCGCTTAGATTACATTTTTACACCATTTTGGGCGGAACCCTCAGTCGGTCAATTTGGCCGGCTAGTCCAAAGCAATACCAGGTTACGGGCCGGGTCGATTGCCTCTACGGAGAGGTATATTGCCCCGGTCTTTTTGCGGCCAGGGCAGTCCTGCGTGAATGGGCCTAATAGGCCAATAGGTTTGATATTATATGGTCTAAAAGTATAAAAATGGCCAAAATACAATAAAAAACAAGAAATAAATAGATATTTTAATTATTAAAAGGGAAAATATTTGTCATTTTAATTATATTTTTGGCTTGAAAAATTTGACAATACTTGAAGGCACCTGCTTCTTCCTGCCCCAGAAGACGAAAGCGATCTGCGACAGTCAGCATTCTTAAGAGGAGGTGCAGCATGGCTAAGCCCACTGGTTTTATAGACTACGCCCGCCGCGATGCTCAGGACCGTCCGCCGGCCGAGCGGCTGGGTGATTGGGGCGAATTCCGCGCTCGGCTGCCCCCGGCTCTTTTGCAACAGCAAGCGGCTCGTTGCATGGATTGCGGTATTCCTTTTTGCCACCAGGCCACCGAGCCCAACCGCGCCGGCAAAACGGCCGGCTGCCCGTTGGGCAATCTCATTCCCGAATGGAACGATCTGGCCTACCAGGGTTTGTGGGAGCAGGCCCTGGAGCGGCTGCACAAGACCAATAATTTCCCTGAATTCACCGGTCGTGTCTGTCCGGCCCCTTGCGAGGAATCCTGCACCGTAGGGTTGCATGGCGAGGCGGTGACCATCAAGCAAATCGAAGTGGAATTGGTCGACCGCGGTTTTGCCCAAGGGTGGATACGGCCCCAGCCACCTGTTGGGCGGACGGGCAAGCGGGTGGCGGTGGTGGGCTCGGGGCCGGCAGGACTGGCCTGTGCGGCCCAGCTCAATAAGGCCGGTCATTGGGTGACGGTATTCGAGCGCGCCGACCGGGCCGGCGGTCTGCTTATGTACGGGGTGCCGGCGATGAAACTGGAAAAGCACCGGGTGCAGCGGCGCGTCGATATGCTGGCGGCCGAGGGGGTGCGCTTTGTCCTGGGCACCGAGATTGGGGCCGATCTGCCAGTTCGGTCAATACTGGACGATTTCGATGCCGCCGTATTGTGCGCCGGGGCGACCCGAGCGCGCGATTTGCCGGTGCCGGGGCGCCATTTAGCTGGGGTCCATTTTGCCATGGATTTTCTTCACGGCAATACCCGGCGCCTGCTCGACGGAGATTGTCCAGAGCCAAGTCCTTGGGAGCAGCGCCAGGGGAGGGACTATATTTCGGCGCAGGGCAAGGAAGTGGTCGTATTGGGCGGCAACGATACGGGGACGGATTGTGTGGCCACCAGCCTTAGGCAGGGGTGCGCCGATGTCATTCAATTTGAGATTGTGCCGCGCAAACCGGACCAGCGTCCCGCCGACAACCCCTGGCCGCAGTGGCCCGAGGTATTTAGGCGTTTCCAGAAAAATAAGCACTCCGCATCAAGTCGGCGTGGGTTCCATGTGGACAAACCACTTGGGTAAGGCCGGACACCGGACCCATCGCCGTTCCAACGCCGCCATAGCTTTGTGGGTTAAACGTTGGCCGGTCTGATAGGTTTTCTCGACCCACTGGACGATCGGATGCTGGCCGTTCCAGGTCATGGTTTGCGCCCAGTTGAGGACCGTATCGATTCGATCCAGCAGTTGCCCATTCCAGTGCTGTTCCAGGATTCCCCAGACCCGTTCGATCGGATTGTATTTACTGTGATAGGGCGGGTAATAGGCCAACTTAATCGTCATCTCAAAGGCATCCACCAAGTCGATGAGCCGCTTCATGAATTGGGTGCGCCGACTGTGATTCTCCGGTCCATTGTCCAGGTTGATCAGTAAGGTTTCGACCTGGGGGAAGCGCGCCCGATTTTTCCGCCAGAAGTCCTCCAGGCAATCCACGATGAAGTCACTGGTCACCCGAGAGGGGGTGAAATACAGACTCAGCTCATCCTTATCAGGCAGGAAGATCCCAAAGGGCGTTAGCTTCTCCTCTGGGTGAAAATCGTGATCGGCGGCCGCCACCTCGAAGCGTGCTTTTCCGCCTCTCGAAAAGGGGCCAATCAACACGGTGGCTTTGGCATCCAATGACAGGCGTAATACCGTCTCATCCTGGGCCGCTTCGGCATGGATCTGGGCTAACTGATCGAAGATGGCATCGGTTTGGGGGATCTTTTTTTCGGCTGGCTCTTGCGCACCTTGCGTAAGTGGTAGCCCAAGTGATTGAGTTTCACCCGGATCGTTTCTTCCGTCGGCAAGCTCTCCTCCCGGTAGCCTTTCTGCTCGATAAGTTGCTGGCGGACCTGGGCCGCACTCAAGCGCGTATACAGCCGGGTGGTCTCAAAGGTCGGATCGGTTTGGCTTTGCCCCCCCGCAATCGCTTGAATATCTTCCAGCAGGTGGGGCAGATGGGCTTCGGCCGGTTTGCGTCCTCGGGCCCAATAGGCGTCCACGCACCGAAGGCCGCTCTCCAATTCGTGCATCCCTTTGCGGATGGTCTGGCGATTCCAACCCAGCACCGCTTCGGCCCGACGCTGCCCTCCCGGACCCAGACTCTTGACCACCCGGGCCATAAACTGCCGACGGTCGCTGCCTTTGAGCACCTGTGCCGTTTCGATATAGGTAACTTTCTCGGCTTCACTCAGTCCCATGGGCGATTCTCCTGGTTGGGGGAACCCAAGATAACCCAACCGCCCCTATGGAACGACTTTTTTATTGGAAACGCCTAAGATGAATAGCCCAAACTACCACAGACTGATTCCATCCAAGAATTAGCTCAATTTTGGGATACAAACGACCTTACCGATTTTGATGACCAGTTGGAGGAGGTCGAAGAATTGGTAATTAACCGCGAATCAACTGTTGCAGTTGATTCGCAGCAAAATGAAAAGAGGCGGTAACAAGAATGGCTAATTCTAAAGGCATCAAGTCCGCCGAATTAATCCGGGAATGGATTCTCGAACACATAGAAACATCGTGACCCCCGTTTAAGGATGGAGCGTTTTCTATACTTCTTCGGATATTGAGATAACAGCACTTGGATTCAACACGCAAGTGCAATTTTTGGTTTAGGGTATAGTTCCCGTTTCCTGACACCACACTTCATAGGGTGACCGAAACCGGAGCGCCTTGCGGGGTCGATGATTGAGTCGGTCCATAACCTGCTGTAGGGCTGTCTCCCTGACCGGTTCGAAGTCGGTGCCCTTGGGAAAGTACTGACGGATTAAGCCATTGGTGTTTTCATTGAGTCCGCGCTCCCAAGAATGATAAGGATGGGCGAAATACACCTGAGCCCTCAGGGCCCGACCGATGCGCTGATGAGCGGCAAACTCTTTGCCGTTGTCGGCGGTAATGGTATGGGTATGGACCTGATAAGGCCGCAGCCGGTCAATCGTTTCACCCGCGACTTCGTCGGCCTGTTTGGTAGTCACTTTGCCCATCACCGTATAGCGCGACCGGCGTTCGACCAAGGTAACCAACGCCCCGTGCTGTTTGCGCCCCACCACCAGGTCAATCTCCCAAGCCCCGATGCGATTTTTCTTTTCGACCACGGCCGGCCGCTGCTCAATACTGACCCGGTCCCGAATCGGGCCTCGCGCATCGGGTTTTCCATAGCGTTTCCGGCGTTTCTTATGGCTTTGGCGCAGATGCTTATACAAGCGGCCACCCGCTTGGCGATCGGCGCGCACATATTGATAGATCCACTCATGACTCAGCGATACACCCCCGGTGCGTGCCAACCAACCGCTAATCTGCTCGGGACTCCATTCGAGCCGCAGTTTCTCTTCGATTTGGGCGACCAACTGGGGCGTACGCTTGACCGCTTTGGCCGCCTGCTGGCGTCGGTGGTCCGCCTTGTGCTGAGCCTGGCGCGGCCGATAGCCGCGTTGACCCCGGTTGCGACCAAGCTCCCGCGAGATCGTCGAAGGATGCACCCCCAGGTTGGCGGCAATAGTATGTTGCGCATGGCCCTCTTTCCTCAACGCCGCCAATTGATATCTTTGGTGGGCGGTCAACGGATGATACTTCTTCATAAGTGCCTCCATCGGGGGGTGTCTTGTTAGCCAGAAGAAATATAAATCGGTTGGCCGTTTTCTTGACACCGCAACTATGAATTGCACTTATCAGGTGAATCTAAGGCAGGTAACAACAGGTTGCCGCGTCGCGCCCTTAGGTCGCTCGGCCTTTCGGCACACCTGTACCAGGTCAGGATATATGCACCCGCTGCACCCGCTGCACCCGCTGCTCTTCCTTTACATGAGTGTGCTGGTGCAGGCGGATATGCTGCGACAGAATCCGGCCGACCAGATCCGCCGCCACGGCCTCGTAGCCGGCCACCCCGGCCAAGTTGGTCAATTCACCGGGATCGACCGCCAGATTGAATAGTTGCTGCACCCCGCCGGCCTGGGGGTCGAAAACCAATTTCCAATTTGGCACCCTGATCATCGCGCTGGTGCCCAGCTGGGCGTGGATTTCCTCGTGACCGGCGCCGGGCTCCTGGCGCGCCACAGCCAGCAAATCGCGGCCGCTTCTACGGCTGTCGGGCGGCCGCTCAACCCCGGCCATAGCCAAAATGGAACCGTATAAATCGGCATGCGAGACCAGCGCCTTGCTGAGGCGTGGCCCGTTCATGCGCTCGCCTCCGGCCACGCCGGGTCCGGCCAAAAGCAGCGGCACGCCGCAACTCTGCTCGTAGTAGAAGTGTTTGTCCCAGATGCCGTGATCGCCCGCATTTTCGCCGTGGTCCGAGGTGAACAGGACCACCGTATTTTCGCCTAGCCCACGGCGTTACAGGGCTTCCATCAGCCGGCCGACGTAGTCGTCGATCAGGGCACATTTCTCTAGATAGTGCGCCCGCCTCTGGCGCACGGCGTCGGTATCTTCTGCGCCAATTGGAGGAGCCACTTCGGCCGCATCGACGCGGCATTCCCCGGGATCCCAGAAAGGCGGGTGCGGCCAGGGCCTGCAGATGCGGCGTCCACCACCCAATCGCATCGCGCCGGAAGTGGTCGGTCGTGATCAGGATGATATTGGGTCGGCTCACGGTCCACCGTCTCCCGATAGCAGGTCGCCAAAACCAGCGAGCAATTCGTATTTCCGCTCCCAGGTGGTATACATGATGCCCTGGGCAGCGGGCGTATCTTTCAGCGAAGCGAGCCATTCCTGCGGGTTGCTCAAGTCGTCGCCGTCGTAATAGGCCGCGCCAAAAGTGCGAAAGCCCTGGCCGGCAAAGAACTCGAGCGATTTATCCCGGATCCGGTGATACCAGCACATCATCGTCAAATCCCTGGGCACGAAATTCCATGACCCCGTATAATCACCCACCACGCCGTAGTACTGGTCCCTGGCATTGTGGGCGGGGTCGAGCATATCCGACCAGGTCAAGACCTCGATCTCGGGATCGATCGCCTTGAAAACGGCGTATTGCCGACTGATGCAATCGCCGAGGATCTCAGCCATGGAGATTCCTCGCTGGCGGCACAGGGCGCAACCACCGCCGTTGCGGATTTCGTCCATGGCCAGGAGCACTTTTTTGTACGGGACAATCTCGTACAATTTTCTCGCCTGCGCCTCCCAATACTCGTAGAGCGCCGGATTGGACATGCACAGACTTATCTGCCGCCCCCAGGAATGACTCACATAGGGAATCTTGTAGCAGGCCAATTCCAACTGCTCCCCCTCCCGGATGGCCGACCCGGGCAGCAAGTCCACCTGGTCCAATTGGCGCCGGCACTGGATGGCGGCAAAATCCTCCCCCTCAATAAAGACCGCATCCCGATCCCGGCTCTTGAGTTGCAGTGGAGTGCCCTCCCGGCGGGCAATATCGGCGAGGCTGCCGTATTGGTAGAAGCGCAAATCGTCGAGCCAGAATTTTCCGGCTTTGCCGCCCCAGATGCCGGCGTAGAGAAATACCTTATCCTGGCTCGTATTGATAAAATCGAGGGTAATTTCCGTCCAATCCTGGGTGGCCTCGACCCTCGGGTGCAGGCTGGCCAGCTCGCGTCCCTCGACATATACCATGGCCTTCAATCTAGAGATGGGTTCGAGATCCTCGGTCTTGACCTTAAAGGAAAAACGGTATATATGCCCCGGCTCCACCGCCACTTGCTGGGCAATGCGGCCGTGCCCGTGCTCGTTGGCGCCGGCAAGCTCAAAGCGAATCGAGCTCTTCCCAGAAACAGCATCACCCTCCGCAAAAGACACCACCCCCGGCCCGTCGTTGAAATCGAAACCGGCGAAACGGTGGTCGGCGTGCTCTTCCAGGTCGCCGTTGGTCAGCAGATTTTCGCCAGCTGCCGGCACCATCCGGCCTCCTTTGGCGCGCAGCGGAATCGTCGTTGGCAGGGCCGCCGCAAAGCTGCGATCGTGCCCCAGAACGCCGCCGCCGTAGCCGGCGGAAAAGCCAGTGGGGATCAGTTCGATTTGCTTTTCGGCGCAATAGTCGGCGATCTCCTTGAGCAGGGAGATATCCCCTTCGTCCCAACGCGTGATACTGTCCAAGCCAAACGACGACAGCACCATGCCGTTGAGGCCGTGGACCGCGGCGGTGTCGATAAGCGCCTTGATTTTTTCGACATTGTCGCGATTGCGCCCGTAGCCGAACGAGAAAAACCACCGGTATTGCAGGGGTGTATTAGCCGCTATTTGCAGCTGCCCCCCCTGCTCCTGCGCCAGACCCGCCGGGGCCGTGACGAGCAGGCACAAGGCAGCGATTAGTAGGGCTTGCGGGATTGAACTTAGCGGACTTGCCATAAATTATTCACGCCAACGGCGCCACCGTCAGCCGCCCCCCCACGCCGTGCTTGTCAATCAACTGGGCCACCAGTCCACTCTCTTTGGCCTCCTCGACAAAGTCGCGCAAAAAAGCGGCGGCGGCCGACCGCCCCGGCTTGCAGCCGATAGCCTGCTGCACAGCGGTGAACTGCCCCTCTAAGATCCGCGCCCCGGGCAGCTTCTCCACATCCTCGACCAATCGCGCCCGCAATCCGGCCAAGACTTCTAGGCCCTGCTCGACAAACAAATCGAAGGATTCATCTACGCCCTCGGTCTTGGCCAACTCGGCGTTTTTGATATTGTCGGCCAACCACAGCCCGTAGGCGCTGCGGCCGTATACCGCAATACGCATGCCCGAGCGGTCCACCTCATCGACGGATTGAATCGCCGAACCAGCCGGCACTAAATAGGTTGCCTCGATCTCGGCGTAGGCGGCGGTAAAGGCGATGGTCTTGGCGCGCTCGGGCTCGGCGCCGATATTGCCGATATCCCAGACGTCCTGGGTGGCCTCGTCGGCCAGCTCGCCCGGCGTGGCATAGGTGATATATTGCACTGGGACACCGATGCGGTCGGCCACGGCGCGGGCCATATCCGGCGATACACCGACCGGATCGCCCTGCGGCGTTTTGTCGGTGACCAGGAGAAAATTGGATAGATTGATGGCGGCGCGCAGGGTGCCGGTGGGCGCCAGTTCGGCGCGAATTTGTTCGATCATGAGTTCCCGTCCCGATAGTATGAGGAATACTGCGACGATTGATATCTGCAAAATAACGACATGCCTGGCCGCCCTTGCCACCCCTTTCCTGGCGCCCTATCATAGGGCCAACCGCCGACCTACCCCATTCAGAGGAGACTTCATCGTGACCACCAACGCCTTCGCCCTTATCGGCGACCGCTTCCACAATTCCGACTATATCCGCACCGGCCTGCGCCAAACCCTGGGCGAAGGCCTCGACCTCGATATCCAATTCAGCGACGATGTCACCCAGCTCAACGCCGAGACCCTGGCGGCCCAAAAATTACTAATCGTCTTCCGCGACGGCATGATCTGGCCCAACGGCTACGGCCTCAACGTCCCCTACCCCGGCTACGACCCGGGCGCCCAGGGCACCCTTAGCCAACCGCCCGCTCCCGACCTCAAAGCCGACCCTGTACAGTGGATCACCCCCGAGCAGGGCCAAGCGGTGCGCGCTTTTGTCGAAGACGGAGGCGCCGCCCTCATGTACCACAATTCGACCTATATCACCGCCAGCCAGGACTTCACCCACGTCCACGGCTCGGTCACCGAAGGCCATCCGCCGGTGCGGCCCTACAAAGTCCAGATTACCAATAAAGAGCACCCCATCACCCGCGATGTCGGCGATTTTGTCGTCACCGACGAGCAGCACTATATGCGCTACGATAAAGACCCGCAGCACGTGCTGGCCGTCAGCATTAACGAGGACGGACACACTTTCAAGGAATTGGGCGTGCGCTGCGAAGCGGCCTGGGCCTACGACTACGGCCAGGGCCGAGTCTGCTATTTGGCGCCGGGCCATACCATCCCGGCCCTGTGGAACCCCGAATACGTCAAATTGCAGCGCAACGCCGTCGGCTGGCTAATGCGGCAAATTTAGCTTCGAGGGCAAGGCGTCGCCCGCTACCCCGGGCGGCGCCTTTTCAGTCCTCGACAATGCGCACCGTGCCCGCCTCGCCGTCCACTTCCACCAGCATGCCGTCGCGCAGCACCTGACCGGCCTGGGACGCATCGACCACTGCCGGCAGGCCCAATTCGCGGGCCACCAGCGACGAATGACTAGCGCCGCCACCTACTTCCACCACCAGGCCCCCAGCCACCAGCATCAACGGCGTCAGATTGGGACTGGCCGCATGGGTCACCAAAACTTCGCCCTTTTCCAGCCCCGGCGCCTGCTCGCCGGCTTTGACAAAACGCACCCGACCGCGACAGAGGCCCGGACTAACGCCCTGGGCGACGATGCGCTTGCCCTCCTCGTCGTCGAAATAACCGCGCTCGGCATCCCGTTCTTCCTGGCGCCCCAGTACGTCGGGGGCCGCCAATCGCCGTCGTTCCTCCCAGGTGCGGCGGCGCCCCTGGGCAACCACCGCCAAAGAACTGGGCCCGGCGCCGGTATCCAAGGCCGCTACCGCACCAGCCAATTCGTCCTTTTCCAAAAAAAACACCTCCTCGGCCTCGTCCAACACCCCGGCGGCCGTCAAACGCCGGCCTAGCTCTAATACCCCCGCCCGCATCTGCGGCCAACCGAGCTGGAAGTAAAAATTGGCGTCTTCGCGCACCGAGGCGTTGGTCTGATAATAATCCATCTGCCCCGCCAGCCATTGGCGCTCATCCCCCTCCAATTGCCCCAGCACGGCCGCAGCACTGGCGTCGCGATGCTGAGCGGTACGCTGACGCTGCTCTTCGGGTGCCTCGATATCGGGACGAGCAAAGGCGGCCAGGCTCTGGCACAACTGGCTCCTGTTTTCACCCGAAGTCGGCCAGAAAAAATCAATGCTGGCCAGCTGATGCCCGTACTCACTGGCATACTCGTCGAGGCTCTGGCGCAGCCAAGCGGGCAGGGCCGCCAGGGGCGTATCGGCGGCCAGGCGCGCGGCCAGCCCCTCCTCCTGGCCTACCCGTTGGGCCAGCTCGTAGAGGGCCTGCTGGGCGGCAAAGATGCGACTGGGATAGCCACTAAAAAAAACGCTGTAATGGACCCGCCCTTCGGCGGCGATACACTTTTCGTATTCCTGCTTGAAAAAGCCCTCAAAACCGTAGCCAATGGGGGCAATGATAAACCAGATCTCGCCGGCTTCCTCGGCCAATTCCTCGACCCATTCGAGCAGCGCCCCGCCGCTGGCGGCGGCGATATCGAATTGGCGGTGTTTGGCGAAATACTCGACATAGGCCGGCAACAGTTCCCGGTGCCAATGGCGCAGGTGTTCCTTCTTCGTCTCCAGATCGGCCAGGCGGTCGGCCCGTTGCTCGGCCTCGCTCTTCTCCTCTTTTTTATCGCCGCCGCCAAAATTGGGAAAATCCTGGCGGGTGTAAAAATAGCCGTTGACCAAACAGAACCAGGGATGCGGCATGGAAAAAGCGGGGCGGTGTTTCCAGCCCAACCGGCCGGTGCCAAAATTTTCCCGCGCCGCCACTAACATGGGCAGCACCCACGACGAAAACAGCGGTGTCACCGCCTCGGGCAACCACTCCCCCAAGCGCCAATTGCGACGCCAGCGCGAAGCGGGGATGGGTGGCTCCCATACCACCCCCTGCTCCTGCCGCCGTTGCACCATGGGCCGGGCCTGCAACAGGTATAATTCGTCTTCGGCCAGCGCCCATTCAATATCTTGGGGATCGCCGCCCAACTGCTCTTCTACTGCCAGCGCCAGGGCGCCGACCTGCTCTGCCTGCGCTTCGCTGAGAGCTCGTTCCCGGTCTCCTTCCTCGACGGCGGCCTGGCCGGTACCCCCCTCTTGGTTAGCCACGACCATGGTTTCCTGGGCGCCCACTTGGTAACTGACCAGCTTTTTGTCGCCGCGCCCGACGATTACTGTATCGGGCGTTACTTCGCCGGCCACCGTGCTCTCGCCCAAGCCAAGCGCCGCCGAAATATAGATCTGCTGGTAATCGCCGCTGACTGGATGCACGGTAAAGGCCACCCCGGCGATCTGGGAGGGAACCAACTGCTGCAAAACCACGCCCATACGCAACGGCCGCACCGACATGTCGAGGGCGCGCAAATAGGCCACCGCCCGGTCGCTGTAGAGCGAAACCCAGACCTTTTTCAAGGCTTCGACACACTGCGCAAAAGTCTTCAGATTCAAAAAGGAATCGTGCTGGCCGGCAAAGGACAGATCGGCCCTGTCCTCCATAGTCGAGGACGAACGCAAGACCACCGGACCGGTGCATTGGTCGAGGACCTGACGCAATTGATCGGCCAGGTTCTGGGGCAGTTCTCCGGCCATTAGGCGCGTCCGCAAATCGGCGGGCAACGAGCCCAATTCGTCCAAGCCCAACCCATCCCAATGCTCCAGGGCCCGATCCACTTCCTCCTGCAGGCCATTGGCCGTAAGAAAATAATCCAACGCATCGGTCGTTATGGCAAAACCGGTCGGCACGGCAAAACCGGCCGCGCTCAATTCCGACAGCCGGACCGCCTTGGGACCGGTGCGCCAAGCCTGGTCGCCGTGGGCCTGGCCAAAGGGCAGTATATACTGCATAGGAAATTTCCTCGCTACCGGACCATGGCCGGCTTTTTTGGGTTGAAGGTCCAATTTGGAATTAGGTATTGCATGGCCACCGCATCGTCGCGGTCGCCCAGGCCATGCCGTAAATACAGCTGGTGTGCCTGCTCCAGGGCCTCGGGATCCAGTTCAATGCCCAGACCGGGACTGTCGGGAACAGCGATCTGGCCCGCGACTATTTGCAACGGCGCCCGGGTCAAGCGCTGGCCGTCCTGCCAAATCCAGTGCGTATCGATAGCGGTGATCTGGCCGGGGGCCGCCGCCGCCGCGTGGGTGAACATGGCCAGCGAAATATCGAAGTGGTTATTGGAATGCGAGCCCCAGGTCAGCCCCCATTCGCTGCACATCTGCGCCACCCGCACCGCCCCTTGCAGGGTCCAGAAATGCGGATCGGCCAGCGGAATATCGACCGACTGCAAAATCACGGCATGGCCCATCTGGCGCCAGTCGGTGGCAATCATATTGGTGGCGGTGCGGAGACCGGTTGAGCGACGAAACTCGGCCATCACCTCGCGGCCCGAATAGCCATCCTCGGCGCCGCAGGGATCTTCGGCGTAGGCCAGCACCCCGTGCATATCGCGGCACAGCCGCACCGCATCGGCCAGGGGCCAGCCGCCGTTGGGATCCAGCGTTATGCGCGCCTCTGGGAAGCGCTGGGCCAGCGCCGTGACCGCCTCTATCTCGGCCTCGCCGGCCAGGGCCCCGCCCTTTAATTTAAAATCGTCAAAGCCATAGCGCTGATACGCCGCCTCGGCCAGCCGCACAATGGCTTCGGGGGTAAGGGCCGCTTCGTTGCGCAGCCGCAACCAGTCGTCGGCGGCCTCCGGCTCCGATCTATAGGGCAAATCCGTCTGGGCTCGATCGGCCACATAGAACAAATACCCCAGGGCCGCCACCGAATCGCGCTGCCGGCCTTCGCCCAGCAAATCGGCGACGCCGACGTCCAGGTATTTGCCCAGCAGATCGAGCAGAGCCGCTTCTATCGCCGTAACCACGTGTACCGCGGTGCGCAAATCGTAGGTCTGCAGACCGCGGCCAACCGCGTCGAGATGGGTGATTTGCTGGCGGATCCGGTTGAGAGTGGCCCTATAAGCGCCAATCTTTGAGCCCAACACAATCTCCGTACAGTCCAGCAACGTTTTGCGGATAGACTCGCCGCCGGGCACTTCGCCCAGGCCAATATGGCCGGCACTGTCTTCCAATACAAGTACATTGCGAGTAAAATAAGGACCGTGCGCACCGCTCAAATTTAGCAACATGCTATCCTGGCCGGCCACCGGCACCACCCGCATGGCGGTTATGGCGGGCGAGCCCCCGGACAGCGGCTCGGCGGGCAAATCGTTCATGGTCTTTTTGTCTCCCGTATCAAGGCGTGCAAAATTTCCAGCCACCATCAGTCCATCAATTGCGACCGGACCAAATTGGTATATATGCCGTCCTGGCGCAGCACCAGCTCTTCGTGTGTCCCCGATTCGACCACCGCCCCCTGATCCAAGACATAAATCCGGTCGGCCTTGCGCACCGTGCTCAGACGATGGGCGATAATCAGCGTAGTGCGATCGCGCAGTAATTCGTCCAGCGCCGCCTGCACCAGGGCCTCGGATTCGGCGTCGAGAGCGCTGGTGGCTTCATCGAGGATGAGGATGGCGGGGTCCTTCAAAATGGCGCGGGCGATAGCGACCCGCTGGCGCTGGCCGCCGCTGAGCTTTACCCCGCGCTCGCCCACCAGCGTATCCATGCCTTCGGGAAATCTTTGGATAAATTCCAGGGCGTGGGCCTTGCCGGCGGCTGCGGCAATATCGGCGGGGCTGGCCCCGGGCCGGCCGTAGGCGATATTTTCGCCAATACTGACGCCGAACAGCAAAACTTCCTGCGGCACAATACCAATCTGTTGCCGCAAAGGCGACAGATCGTACTCGGTGCTGGCCTGGCCGTCCACAATAATGCGCCCCTGAGCCAGGGGATAAAAGCGCATCAGCAACTGGGCGATGGTACTCTTACCCGACCCGCTAGGCCCCACCAGGGCCGCCCTCTCGCCCGGCTTAATCTCCAGCGAAACGCCTTTCAACACAGCCATTTCCGGTCGCGTCGGGTAAGCAAAGTGCACTCCCTGGTATTCGACATGGCCCCGCAGCGACAACGGCGGTGACCCTGTACTGGATAGCGGCTCCCCTTCTTCGGTCAAAATATCCAGCACCCGCTCACTGGAACCGACGGCCCGCTGCAACTGGGTGTAGAGCGAACTGAAACCGGCCATAGAACCGCCAATAAAACCAGTGTATAGGACAAAGGAAATCAGGCTGCCGCTGGTCATTGCGCCGCTCTGCACCAGGCTGGCCCCGTACCAGAGAACAACTGTTAGGCGTTTCCAGAAAAATAAGCACTCCGCATCAAGTCGGCGTGGGTTCCATGTGGACAAACCACTTGGGTAAGGCCGGACACCGGACCCATCGCCGTTCCAACGCCGCCATAGCTTTGTGGGTTAAACGTTGGCCGGTCTGATAGGTTTTCTCGACCCACTGGACGATCGGATGCTGGCCGTTCCAGGTCATGGTTTGCGCCCAGTTGAGGACCGTATCGATTCGATCCAGCAGTTGCCCATTCCAGTGCTGTTCCAGGATTCCCCAGACCCGTTCGATCGGATTGTATTTACTGTGATAGGGCGGGTAATAGGCCAACTTAATCGTCATCTCAAAGGCATCCACCAAGTCGATGAGCCGCTTCATGAATTGGGTGCGCCGACTGTGATTCTCCGGTCCATTGTCCAGGTTGATCAGTAAGGTTTCGACCTGGGGGAAGCGCGCCCGATTTTTCCGCCAGAAGTCCTCCAGGCAATCCACGATGAAGTCACTGGTCACCCGAGAGGGGGTGAAATACAGACTCAGCTCATCCTTATCAGGCAGGAAGATCCCAAAGGGCGTTAGCTTCTCCTCTGGGTGAAAATCGTGATCGGCGGCCGCCACCTCGAAGCGTGCTTTTCCGCCTCTCGAAAAGGGGCCAATCAACACGGTGGCTTTGGCATCCAATGACAGGCGTAATACCGTCTCATCCTGGGCCGCTTCGGCATGGATCTGGGCTAACTGATCGAAGATGGCATCGGTTTGGGGGATCTTTTTTCGGCTGGCTCTTGCGCACCTTGCGTAAGTGGTAGCCCAAGTGATTGAGTTTCACCCGGATCGTTTCTTCCGTCGGCAAGCTCTCCTCCCGGTAGCCTTTCTGCTCGATAAGTTGCTGGCGGACCTGGGCCGCACTCAAGCGCGTATACAGCCGGGTGGTCTCAAAGGTCGGATCGGTTTGGCTTTGCCCCCCCCGCAATCGCTTGAATATCTTCCAGCAGGTGGGGCAGATGGGCTTCGGCCGGTTTGCGTCCTCGGGCCCAATAGGCGTCCACGCACCGAAGGCCGCTCTCCAATTCGTGCATCCCTTTGCGGATGGTCTGGCGATTCCAACCCAGCACCGCTTCGGCCCGACGCTGCCCTCCCGGACCCAGACTCTTGACCACCCGGGCCATAAACTGCCGACGGTCGCTGCCTTTGAGCACCTGTGCCGTTTCGATATAGGTAACTTTCTCGGCTTCACTCAGTCCCATGGGCGATTCTCCTGGTTGGGGGAACCCAAGATAACCCAACCGCCCCTATGGAACGACTTTTTTATTGGAAACGCCTTATACCGCTGAACAATAATATAAAACTCAAGCCGATAAAGGCGCCGCGGTAGCGGGCTGTCTTCAGCGCCAGCCGCACCTGGTCGACCATGGAGCGGCGGTAGCGCTGCTGTTCCCACATTTCGCCGGTGAAGGCTTTTACCGTCTGAATGGCCTGCAATGTTTCTTCGACAATCACATTGGTCTCGGCCAGCTTGTCCTGGGTCTCCTTCGACTTGGCACGGATAAGGCGACCAAATAAAATGGCCAGCCCCATGAGTAGCGGGAAAGTCGCCAACATAAAAACCGTCAGGCGCGGACTGAGGACTAATAAGGCGACCAAACCGGCGGTTAATATGAGGACCTGGCGGATGAATTCGGCCAGCGTAGTGGAAAACAGACTGTACAGCGTACCGGCATCGGCGGTGATGCGGCTGATTAATTCGCCTGTCCGCCGCTCGTCGTAAAAGGCCAGGTCGAGGGCGAGCAATCGGGTGAAGACATCCTGGCGCAAATCGGCCATGCCCCGTTCGCTGACCCGGGCCAACAGACTCACGTTGAAAAAGGTAAAAATGCTCTGCAGCAGAAAAATAGCTCCCATCGCCAAACCGATCTGACCGATGGTCGCAAGGGGAAAATCGCCCAATTGGCCGGCGGCGGCATCGAGCATTTTACCCGCCATATAGGGAAAGGCCATAAATAGAGTATTGGACACCGACATAGCCAGCAGACCGGCGATAAAATAGCCCCGGTAGGGCTTAACGTAGGAAAAAACTTTGCCTAGTTTGTGACGGCTATCGCTGTTCAATATCGGTTCTCTTTCTTATCCAATATGCGGCCCAAGACATTGTAGCGGACTGCTGCCAATGGCCTTTTTAAAGCATCTTATATGGCCTACATTGATAAGGGTAGACCACCCTGCACACAAGGACCAGACCATGAGCCAAACCAAAGCAGAGCATACCCCATGAAAATAGACAAAATCGAATCCTTTGAATTGTCCTGCCCCATCGAGCCCTCCTTCGGCTGGTCCCAGGGTTGGGTTGGCCAACGCGCCACCACCCTGGTGAAAATTACCACCGACGACGGCCTGGTCGGCTGGGGCGAGGGGGCTGCCGCCTCTTTAATAGACGACCTGTTGGCGCCGCTCCTACTGGGCGCAGACCCCATGCAACGGGCCGGCCTGTGGGAAAAAATGTTCCACGCTCTGTACAACGCCAATAATTTCGTCGGCCTGGCTGGCAGCGCCCTCAGTGCCCTCGATATCGCCCTGTGGGATATCGCCGGCAAGGCCCTCGGCCGACCGGTATGCGAATTGCTCGGCGGCCGGGTCCGCGACCGCGTCGCCGTCTACGCCACCGGCCTCTACTATACCCAAGATGAATTCCCCGACCGCCTGCTCGACGAGGCCCGCGGCTATGTCGCCCAGGGGTTTACCGGCATGAAGACCAAAGTCGGCGGTCTCTCGGTCGAAGAAGATATTGCCCGTGTCACAGCGCTGCGCCAGGCCATTGGCCCCGATGTGCGCTTGATGATAGATGCCAACGAGGCCTATAACGCCACCACCGCCATCCGCCTTGGCCGGGCTTTGGCCGATCTCGATCTAATGTGGTTTGAAGAGCCGGTCAACGCCCAGGATATAGATGCCTACTTGCAGGTTAAAGCGGCGCTGCCCATGGCCATTGCCGGCGGCGAAAATCTGCGCACTCGTTTTGAATTCAAAGATTATTTAAGCCGGCGCGCCTACGATATTGTCCAACCCGATATCATGCATTGCGGCGGCCTTACCGAAATGGCGCGCATCTGCGCCATGGCCAACGCCCACGGCATCCAGGTCAATCCGCACGTTTGGGGCTCGCCGGTCATGGTCGCCGCCTCGCTGCACCTGGCCGCGACCCTGCCGCCCTGCCCGCCGGCGCGCCAACCACTGCCCTACGCCCAGGAGCCGGTGATGGAATTCGACCGCACCCCCAGCGCCATCCGCGAGGAATTGTCTGCCGCACCCTTTGCGCAGCAGGACAGCTTTATCGACGTGCCCACAGGACCCGGGTTGGGCATTGAAATAAACGAAGATAAATTGAGAGAATTGACAATTTGAATTACAGACGGCCGGACTCTCTACAACGGGGCTATCCACGTGTCTACCAACCTGAAGGGCCATAGTGCCACCCCGGCTGCCCAGCCAGCCGAAGCATTGCGCCGCCAATACGAGCGCGACGGTTTCCTCCTCCTGTCGGGCCTAATCGACCAAGAGGTCAGCCATACGGCCGCCCAATTCCTGCTGCAACAGCCCGGCATGCAGGACGACCAGACCGCCCTGCGCCCACCCGATCTCTACCACGAGGGACGCGGTTTAGTAGAACATTACGCCCGCCGCGATGCCAGCCTGTTGGCCTGCTGCAGCGATGCTTTTGTCGATATGACGGGCCTGCTGGTCGACCAGGCCACTATGCACCGGCCCGACGGCATCCAGACGCAAAATATCGTCCAATCGCCGCGCCCCTGGACCAATCCCGGCCCCCATATAGACGGCATCCCCAAAGAGAATAAGCACCGCACCTTCCCCGGTCCGTACCGGATCGCCTTTATCTTTTATTTGAGCAATGTAGAACCGGAGGGCGGAGGCACCATTGGCTGGCCCGGCTCGCACAAAAAGGTGCGCCAGAAAGCCCAGTCCAATCCAGAGGCGTACCAATACCTCTTCGACCTGAATAAAGAAATCCCCGGCCTCGACCTGGGCGAGCCCGTCGAATTGCTGCCCCGGCGCGGCGATATTCTCTTTTTCCAGCACCTGTGGGCCCACGGCGCCACCCTAAATACGCACTCCCAACCGCGCCTGGCCTTGCGGCCTCTATGTTCCTGCAGCGCTTGCGCCAAGCGCTGGTACAAACGCGACGGTTGGAGTTTCTGGCAGCCCTAGCCGCTTCCTATACCGATTGTGTTTTGAAGCCCCCAGGAAGTGTGGTTGTGGGGTGTCCTTGCGCTCATTCTCGCGCTCACGCGCTCCGAGGCCGTTTCGACCCGCCCGCCCCTGCGGGGCGAGCTCCCGGGTCGAACGGAATCCGCTCCAGGACACCCCACAACCACGGCGAATTCAGAGTATTTAACGACACAACTGGTATTACTTGGGGCAGACGGCCACGCCTATATGGCGATAGATCCCGTCCTGATCCACCTGCACCGCTCCGTCGCCGGTCCCGTACAGATTGCCCAGATCACGGGCCGAATAATACAGCAAGTAACGGTCCGCCTCTTCCAGTACGCACGGGGTCGAAGTATAGCGCCCGTCAAAGCGGTTGGGATCGCGCCCGGCGGCAAAGGCGGGCCCCTCAAAATGATGGGTCCAGTGTAGACCATCGGCCGAGGTAGAAGCGTAAATTTCGAAAAAGCCCCCTTCTACATGGCACCCGTACCACATGGTATAAGCCCCATCGCGACCCAGCACATAAGGGTAGACAATGCTGCGGTGCGTTTGCGTGGCCACCACCGCCGGCTCGGTATCGCGCGTCCACTGCAGACCGTCACTCGAAGTAAAGCGGTAAATATGGCAGGCCATGGCGCGAAAATCGTCGTCGGCCGCCGGCGCCGAATTCATCCACATCAGATAACGGCCCGGTCCCTCCTTCAACACGCAGGGACGCCGCCCACTGGGATAAATAGGCTCGGGATGGACCTGCCAATCGAGACCGTCTACACTGGTGGCATATCCCAATAATTGTCGCAGCTGGATATCCGTGCCCTGATCGCGGCGTTGGGCCATGATAAACCACATCTTGTACAGCTGTTCATCCCTATCAAAAAGCACGTGCGGCGTCTGCCAGGCCTTGCCTAGAGGAACCTGCCCCGTGCGCAGGATAGGGTTGTCGGGATGCGCCGTCCAGTGCAGCCCGTCCGCCGATTCGGCATAGCCCAGATCCATATCGTTGGTGCGCGTGGCGCTGCCGTTGCCCAGATACCACATTTGGTAGCGACCGTAGACGCAGACCACCGCGGGATTGTACAGCTGCACTCGACACCAGGCCTGCTGGGTAGTCATGGCCGACAGGGCGGGCTGTTCCAGATACTGCCAATTCAGTCGGTCGAGAAAGTTAGTGCTCATGGCAGACTCCTATAGTAAAAAGGCCGCTTCCAAAGTACTTCACTTGACCTGGGGCGGCAAAAGACGCTGTATAATTCCTGCCGGGTTATATTCTACCCGCTGCTTTCAACGACTACCTATTTTTAAGGGACTCGCCGACTAAGCCCCTTGGGGGGTGGCTGGAAGGTGGGCAGTGGGGGAGCGGGCAGGGAAGCTGGAGGCCGGGCGGGCGGCGTTTATTGTAGCTAACTGACGCCCCCAATACGGCCACAAGCGGGCTCATATACCGTTCCCCCTTTTCCCTTGTGCCAGCGCAGGGCTTGGGGGGTGGCCGGCGGCGGAATGTGGGGGCGTGGGGCCGGGAAGCTGGAGGCCGGGCGGGCGGCGCAGCCGGGTGGCGGGGGGATGGCCGCAAGCGGGCATCACATACCGCCAGAGGCCGGCCCCCAAGCCAGTTCTGACACAGTACCCCCGTCCTTGACCGCCCCACCCAGGGCGCCCGAGCAGACCGACTTTTTACAGCCATCAACCAGGAGTAGTCATCGTGTTGCCATATACCCCCATCCCTCAGGAACAAATCCGCCATTTCGACGAAAAAGGCTACCTCATCGTCCGCAATGCCCTCGACGCCGACGAAATAGCCACCCTGGAAGCGACCAGCGACCGCCTCATAGACAGCGACCTCCAGACCAACCGCCAGAGCAACCCCACGGGCCTATACGACGGCTTCCGCAATACCATCACCCTCGACGACGCCTATCTACCCCTGTTGGCGCACCCCAAGATCCTGCCCCTGGTGATCCATCTGCTGGGCGCTAACTTGCAGCTTATTACCTCGCACCTGATCTACAAATACCCCAATCCGCCCGATACCCCCCGCAGCCATCGGGCCCCCGGCTGGCACCGCGACTATTTGCAGGCTATGATGGCCATGGGCCATTATAGCATACCCCGCATCGAATTGAAATGCGCCTATTATTTTACCGATTTGAGCCAGCCCAAAAGCGGTGCCACCATGGTCGTACCCGGCAGCAACCTATTGACCAAGCCCCTTGAAATCCCGGCCGACCAGCCCGACCCCGACGGGGCCGTAGAGCCCGCCTTGCAGCCCGGCGACTGCTTGCTCTTTGAAAACCGCACCTGGCATGCCGGCGCCGTCAATCTTACCGACCAGATCCGCAAGGGCATTATGGTGGGCTACGGTTACCGCTGGATTATGCCGATGGATTACCGCCGCCAGAACGAGGAATTCGTCGCCCGCCTGTCGCCCCTGGACCGCTTCCTGGTCGGTGAGCAATACGACGACGTCGCCGGCTTTCAGCCCGACGGCGGGGCCAACCCGCTGGCCGCTTGGTGCAAAACCCACAACGTCCCCACCGCCCGCCACTTTGGGCCGGGGAATGCCGTCACCGATATCTATTAAAGATTGAGAGAAGCCCTATGCGCTTTGGTCTATCCGGCACCTTCCTGCCCGCCAACATGGACGATTTTACCTCCGCTATCGCCCAACGCGTCAAAGGCCTAGGTTTCTCCGGCGTCTTCTGCCGCTTCAGGGACAACGATCCGTTCGCCACCACCCCTGCGCAGTGCCACCGGCTGCGCGATCTGTGCGCCGACCAGGACCTGCACATCTACCAGGTCAGCGGCTATTGGCAGCAGCTCATGGCCCCCGACGAAACCGTGCGCCGGCAGGCCGTGCGGGTAGTGCAGGAAGCCCTGCGCGTGGCCGGCGATCTGGGCGCCCGAGGTATCGACACCGGTCCCGGCTCCCTCGCCCCGGCCGGACCGTGGCACCCCCACGGCGGCAATTGGGATCCCGAGATCAAAGATCAACTGATAAAATCGCTGCAAGAATGCGCCCAGGCCGCCGCCGACCACGGCGTCTATTTAAGCCTGGAAGGCCACCAGGTGGTCGTTTTGGACAGCGCCGAAACCACCCGGGAAGTGCTCGATGCCGTCGACTCGCCCTGGGTCCGCTCCGACCTTGACCCAGCCAATTGGATCACCCTTAAAACCGTCTTCAATACCGGCGCCGCCATCGATCGTATGTTCGATGTTTTGGGGCACCATATCGTCAGCGGCCACGCCAAGGATATCTCCATCGCCCCTTCGCATATTATCCATATGCCCACCGACGCGCCGGGGACGGGTCAGCTCGATTTTTCCACCTATATCCGCCGCATGGAAGCCCTCGACCCCGAATACCCCCTTATTGTCGAAGGCGCCAGTACGGACCAATTGCCCGCCACCAGCGCCTTCCTGCACCAAACCGCTGCCGATTTGGGCATTGCGGTCCTGGATTGAACTTATCCCTGGCGACCCAGCCGGGCCGCCAGGGATGCTAAATTACCCTATTCCAAGCGGCCGCCCCGCTGGCGTAACAGGACGGCGATCTCTTTGTACTGGCGCGCCTCGGCGTGCTTGAGGACAGTCCCCCAGATCTCCCCGAAATTCGGATCTTTGTCAAAACGGGCCCACTCGGGCTGGTTCAGATAGGCCCACTCACCGCCGTGGTATTCGACGCCGATTTTGCCGTTGACATCGACCCCTTTGTCCAGCAGGAAACGGACCACTTCCAAGCGACCGTGGAGGACGGCCACCTGAAAGGCCTTTTGCACCACTGTCTGGGCATCGTCGAAGGTGGGCTCGTCGGGGACTTGGTCGAGGATACTCGTGCCCCCGGCGTCGTTGCGCAGACTGCCGTCTGGTAAAAAATATCCCTGTACAGACATTAGTTCGCCAGTAGCCGCAGCCATAGCCAGATTGTACGGTGTAGCCCCGTATTCCAACAGCAAATCTACAAGACGGGGAAAGCCGAAAAAAGTCGCGTATCCCAAAGGGGTGCCGCCGTGGAATAAATCTCCACCACCAGCCCGATTGGGGTCGGCCCCGGCCTTGAGCAAGACCTCGGAGACGCCCGTATTGTTGAAACTGCAGGCGGTGTGCAAATGGGACTCGGCCCCGACCAGGCGGCGATTGACAGCATCCCCGGCCACCCCCTTGGGATCCACCCCGGCGTCGATCAGGGCCGCCGCCAACTGTCCGTCGGAATCGGCGTTGAAGCCGGTGCGGCGCAATAGCACGCCGCCAGAATCTGGGTTGCGCCGATAAAAGGCGAGGGTCGCCTGGATATCACCGCTGTGCACCACCTCTTCGCCGCGCAAATGGCGCAACAAGCGGTCGTTTTCTCCGTCGTCGGCTGCAGCGGCGAATCGCTCGGCCGGCACGGCGACCACCAAGCGGCGGGCCATATCGTGGATCATATTGGCGTGTACGGCCCACTGCATGGCATTGGCCCCGTGCACGGGATCGGGCAGGGTCGGATCGGCGCCGCGCTCCAGCAGCCAATCGACCATAGCCGCGCGCTGACGCTCAATATCCGAGGGCGAAGCGGTCTCGCCGTGGTTGTAGGTGGCCATCCGGTGCAACACCGTGGCGTCGTGATCTGTCCCGCGCACCAGAGCATTGACATCGGCGCCGCGCTCCAGCAGCCATTGGGCCGCCGCAGGGCGGTCGTGCAGACAGGCGTAGAGCAAGGCCTGTCCCAGGACTACTTCGTCGCTGCGTTCGACACGCACCGCAAATTCACCCCGGACTGCCTGGTTCTGCATATAGGGATCGGCCAGACCCGGATCGGGTCGCAACACGCCTTCGTCGACCCAGCGCGCCATCTCGTCGGTGCGGCCCAAGCCAGCGGCAAAGCGCAAGTCGAGTTGCGCCCCGGCTTCGGCCAATAACTGGCAGACTTCGGTAAAGCCGAAGAGCATGGGATAGGCCATAAAAACCCCCGGCGCCGGCCCTTCGATATTGGCATCGTGCTCGATAAGAGCTTTCAATACCTGTGGGCAATTGAAACTGACTGCCCCTTCCATCGGCTTCCAACACAAATCGGGATCAGCCCCGGCTTCTAATAGGGCGCGAGCCAATTCGCCTTCGTTGCCCTTTTTATTGGTACCGCGAAAAACACCTTCGCAAACGCAAAAAAGCGGGATCGAATCGTTGGGAATGTCCGGATGCTGGTCGGATTCGCGCGCCTGGTAGCCGCCCACCCAGCGCGGATTGGCCGCCTCCGGCGCTTCCTGCAACACCTTGCGCAAGCCGTCGAGATCACCCTGGCGCACTGCAGTAATCACGTCTTTTACGGCCGGATCGAGCAGCACGTAACTATCGTATTTGGACCACAGGGCGTAATCCTGACGGTTGGCCACCAGCAGCCGCGCATCGGCATCGGACAACTCGGCATCGCCTTCTTGGTAGTCGACGAAACGGCGGCGGTCGTGGACGGCTTTTAGCAAGCGCTGGCGCCCGGATTCGTCGACGGCGGCGAAATCGACCCGCAAAGCCTTTATTTCGGCCTCGACGGCGGCGATATCTTCGACGGCGCGCTTGAGACGCGGCCACGAGCCGAAACCGTGCTGGCGGGCCACGGCCAACTGCGCCTCGGCCAGGGTGGCCGTACCGCTAAAATTCGGATGGTGGGTATGCAAGCGCTCAGCGGCGGCGATATCGCCGGCCTGGCAGGCCTTGTACAGATCCTTCGCCTGCTTGCGCAATTGTTCGTAATTGGGACGGGGAGGTAACGAAAAAGACATGACACAACCCTCCTTCAAGGAGACGCGCCCGGTGTCCGCGAAAACGGGCGAGGAAAGGTTGTGGTGATGTAGGGCAATACCTAATGCGGCGTGCCAAGAGGTGGGCTCGGCCCTTCCCGCGGACAGGGGCGCTCCCTCAAAGAGCGCTTGTTTTGGGAAAGGTAGGAGCCGGTTGTTACTCTGTCAAGCAGAGCCAATTCGCGGTTAGGAGGATTGCGCCGAGCCGTGATAAGGCCGCCCCGGCACCAGGGCATCGCCATCGACAAACCCTTCGGAACGGCGACGCAAAACCTCAATCAGCTCACCGCGCCACCAGGCGATCCGCTCGGCCCAATCAGTGGCAGCAGTCAAATTGTACTGCTCGCCCGGATCGCTGCTCAAATCGAAAAATTCCTCGTGCCCGTCGTCTGCATACCAAATGAATTTTTCGCGCCCATCAGTCAGACATTGAAACGTCGGCGCAGTCTCGATATGCAAATAGGGCCGGCCTAATTCGGCCTCACCCCGCAACAGCGGCAATAAGCTGTGTCCGTCAACCCCTTGCGGGCAGTCGACCCCGGCCATATCGAGCACAGTCGGCATGATATCTTCGATGCACACCGGACTGGCCTCGACAGCCCCCTGGCGTAGCCCAAAGCGCTGGGGCGCCGCAAACATCAAGGGAATATGTGCCGAGCCCTCGTACGGCAGCGATTTGCGCCAGCGGTAGTGATCGCCCAGCATTTCGCCGTGGTCGGAGACAAAGACCACCACCGTATTGCCCCCCGTGCGACGCTGCACCCCATCCACCGGATTGAGCAGGCGGCGGATCTGGTCGTCGATATGATTGATCAGCCCAAAATAACCCGCCTGCGCCGAGCGCAGCATTTCGCCCTTTAAATCGACCCGGTCGGCGCTGGCATCGCTGCCTATACCGCCGTTGGCAGGCGGGTCGGCCCAGTCGCCGATAACTGGGGGCGGCAATTCCTGGCGTAGATAGCGCTCAAAATAAAAAGCCGGCGGCACCAACGGCGGATGTGGGGCCAGGATAGAAGCCACCAGGAAGAAGGGGCAGGAAGTATCCCGACGGTCGAGAAAATTGAGCGCCTCCTGCACCGTCCAATTGGTGGCGTGCAGCGACTCGTCCATATGCCAGGGACGGGCGGTCCAATCGTTGTGCATGACACCGGTGCCATAATAGCCGCCGCCCCCCACCTGGCGTCCAGCGATAAAAGCATCGTAGTCGTCCTCTACCCGATGATCCTTGTACACCATATGTTCAAAACCATAGCGCTTGTCCGGCGGCGTCTGGTGCATGCCGCGGCCCACCCACTCGGTCTGGTAGCCGGCATCGCGCAGGACGCCCGGCAAGGACGGACCTTGCCACTCTATATTGCTGTTATTGTACACCCCGTGGGTCGAGGGATGCTGCCCGGTGAGAAAAGAGCGTCGCGCCGGCACGCAGACCGGACAAGTCGAATAAGCGCGCGAAAAACGCACGCCGGCCCCGCCAATGGCATCCATATTGGGCGTCAGCAATACCGGGTGCCCAGCCGCCGACAGACAATCGCCGCGCTGCTGGTCGGTCATAATGACGAGAAAATTGGGGCGCTCAGACGCCATTATTTGCGCCCTTTGAGCGGCAGCCAATCCAGCACCCGCTGGATATTGTCGTCCCAATAGCCCCATTCGTGCGCCCCGGGTCCTTCTTCGTAATGCACTTCCAGGCCTAGCTTTTTAGCGTGTTTGCGGAATTTCACATTGGCCTTGTAAAGAAAGTCCTCGGTGCCGCAGCACTGGAATAGCGCCGGCCGCCGCTTGCGTTGGGCCAACCGCTGGGCCAGATGCAGCAAATCGTGGCCGCTGCCCGGCATGGCGGCCAAGTCGCCAAAGATCGCCTTTTTCTCCTGGTACCAGGCCTCGTCTTCATCGCGGGCTCCCTCGGCCAATACACCGGCCATATCCAAGGCCCCCGACAAGCTCGCCGCTGCGGCAAAACGGTCGGGACGGGCCAGGGCCAATTTGAAAGCGCCGTAGCCGCCCATCGACAGCCCGGCGACAAAGGTATCGGCGCGCTTGTCCGAGAGCGGAAAAAAGCTCTGCGCCAACTGCGGCAATTCCTCGCTGATAAAGGTCCAGTACTGGGCCCCGTAGGCCGTGTCGGCGTAGAACGACCGATTGACCGCCGGCATCACCACGGCCAGCCCCAAAGGATCGACATAGCGCTCAATGGAGGTGCGCCGCTGCCAAATACTGTGGTCGTCCGACAGGCCATGCAATAAATAGAGCACCGGCAATTTGCGCCCTTTAAGACAAGCTTCCTGGGGCAAAATAATATCGGCGGAAACGGCGATTTGCAGCGCATTGGAATAGAAATTGGCGTGCAATAGGGCCATAAAAATTATCCTCGCTTTAGCAAAAGTGATTTAGCCCTCTCAGTAGGACGAGAGAGCGGGACAGGTATTACCTTATCGAACAGGATTGGGGACAAAGGGGTGTCGCTACAGACTGGATCGCAAATCCTCTAGCCCCGCCCGGTAGTAAGGACTGGGCACCGGCCCCTGCAGCAGCGGATCATTTGTCTCCTGCATCCAACGGGCCAAGGCACCCTTCAATTGCGCTTTAATTTCGGCGTAGTGCGGCTGCTCGGCGACGTCATCCATTTCCAGCGGGTCCTGTTCGAGATCGTATAACGCCTCTTCGAAGTTGGCCCGCCGCCACGGCCCTTCCCAATAGTGCCGGCGCGTCATGGTCGCCAATCGCAGGTCTTCGAAAATATTGACTTCGAAATAGCGGATATATTTGTAGCGTTGGGTACGCACGCAGCGCATGGGATCGTAGGTGTCGTGGAATGTCTTTTCGGCGAAAATTCGCTCCTGTCCGGAGGCTTGTCCGCCTTCCAACAACGGCACCAAGCTCTGACCAGCGCATTTGTCGGGAACCGCAATACCGCAGGCCTGGAGCAGGGTCGGCAAAATATCGATCGTGCTAGTCAGGCGCTCAATCACGCACCCTTGGCCCCATCCACCGGCGGGAAAACTAAGCTGCAGGAAAACTTCCAGCCCGGGGTCGAAACAAGTGCCTTTAGCCCGGGGTAGATCAATACCGTGGTCAGTGGTGAAAACAAAGATGGTATTCTCCCACTGCCCGGCCTCCTCCAAGGCGGCGCGGATCGATCCCAGCTCTTGGTCGAGGCGTCGCACTGCTCCCTGAAATTCGCCCATCTCGCGGCGAATATCATCGTTATCGGCCAGATAGGGCGGCATCCACACGCCGTTAGCGGTATCCGGCTCGACTTGATTCGCCGTCCATTGCTGGTGGGTCTCGTGGCAACCTATCTGCAGATAGAACGGCCGTTGTGACGGACGTGAGTCCAGCCACGTCGCAATGCCGCCGGCAAAATCGCGCAGATCGCCGCCGCCGTTGGTGCCCTTGCCCGAACCGCAGAGCAGACGCTCGAAACCGACACTGGTGCAATCGGAGGTTTCGTGTTCAAAACCGCACAACACCGATTCGTATCCGGCCCCGGCAAATAGCCGCGCCGCGTGTTGTTCGCCCTCGTACAGATCGAACAGACCCGTCGGCCGGCCCGACAGACCCATCACCCCATTTTGGTGTGGATAACGGCCGGTGACAATAGCGGCGCGACTGGGGCTGCACAGAGGTGAAGTACAAAAAGCCTGGGAGAATACCACCCCCTCCTCGGCCAGGCGCTGGCTGTGGGGCGTGTGGACTTGGTCAATCCCGTACGGGGATAAATGGCGGCCTGTATCATGGCTGATAAACAATACTACATTGGGTCGGATCGATGTCACTTTTCCTCCATCATCCGGGGTTGGCACGTTCACTGTACAGACAAGATATACGGGATTTATAAAGGTGCTTTTGCCGGCCCCGGTCAATGCCCCGGCTTGATCCCCCTTGCTCCCGATCCTATTTTCGGGCTCTTTACCGCCACTGCTTTTACACCGGGGGAAACAGCCCATGAAAATCACCAAAGTCGAAACCATCCGCTCCACCGACAAAGCCTATTGCTGGATCCTGCTGCACACCGACGCCGGCCATACCGGCATTGGCGAGACCTACCACCGCGCCGACCCGGCCGAATTGGTCATCCACGAATTCGCCCGCAATTTCCTCCTGGGCCAGAACCCCGAAAATATCGAACTGATCTGGGACCAGATGTACAAACGCGCCTCCTACCACGGCCTAATGGGCGCCGAATTGCGCGCCATTAGCGGCATTGACACAGGGCTGTGGGATTTACTGGGTAAAATTCACGACGTGCCGCTCTACCGCCTGCTCGGCGGCCAGACCCGCACCAGCGTACCGATCTATTTCAGCGGTATTTACGACGAAGTGCCCATGGAAAAGGAGGCTGTGCAGGATTGGTCCAAACAATGCGTCGACGAAGGTTGGGAAGCCTGCAAAACGGCGCGCTTTTTCGGCGATTTCTACGGCGATACGGCCGGCTACCTCAGCCTCGCCAACCTATCAGAAGGAATCCGCCGTTTCGAGTGGGTGCGCCAGGCCGTGGGCGACCAGTTGGAAGTGGGGCTGGACCTGCACTGCGCCTTCGACGTACCCAGCGCCATCCGTATTGGCCAGGCCGTCAAGCCGTTCAACCCCTACTTTATCGAAGAGCCGATCCAACCGCACAACGCCGCTGCACTGCGCGAAGTGCGCGACAGCGCCCAAGTCCCCATCGCCGCCGGCGAACGCATCTTTTCGCGCTGGGGTTTTCGCGATATTCTCGAACTCAACGCCGCCGACGTCCTCAACCCCGACCTGGCTTGGACCGGCGGCATCTCCGAAGTACGCAAAATTGCCGCCGTTGCCCAGGTGCACTATGTGCCGGTGGCGCCGCACAATTACGGCCCTCTCAGCTGCCTGGCCCTAACCCACTTGATGGCGACCATCCCCAATACCCGCCACCTCGAATTCACCACCTACCACTATCCGCTGTGGAATACCTACCTGGACGAAGCCATCACCTGGGCGGATAGCCAGTTGCCCCTGCCGCAGCGCCCGGGCCTGGGCCGAGAGTTAAGCGCTGCGGTACTGGAACTGCCCCGCACGACTATCGAACTCTAAACCAAAGCGCCGAGGGAAACTAACTTTAGTCGCCCCCACCGCAGCCCGGGACAGGGACCAACCTCACCACTGCGGCCGCTCCAGCGAAAAAGACTCGGCCACCTTGACGTAATCCAGATAGCCCAACCGTCCGATGGGCTCCATGGCCAGGGTATCGACCAACCCGTCGACGATAAACCGGTCGTCGATATGGACACCGACGACCTGGCCAAAAACAACTGTATTGGACTCGCCTTCCAGCTCTACAGAACGGGTATACAGGCATTCCAGTTGCGCTGGGCTCTGAGCCACCCGGTGCGGTTTTACCAGTTGCGCCGGCGCCTTGGCCAACTCTGCGTAGTCGAATTCGTCGACATCGCGCGGGGCCGGCACCGCCGAAGCGTTCATCTGGCGGCGCAGCGCCCAGGTGGCCAGATTCACAACAAATTCGCCGGTCTGGCGAGCATTTTGCACCGAATCTTTTAAGCCGCCATAAGCGTGGTCGGTCGTGGCAGCGAACATGACCTGCGGCGGTTCGTAGGCCACCGCGTTAAAAAAAGAATACGGCGCCAGATTGGCCCGACCTTCTTCGTCGAGGGTAGAAATCCAGCCAATTGGGCGTGGTACGACAAGGGCATTGAAGGGGTTGTGGGCAAGTGTGTGGCCCTCTTCAGGACGGTAGAACATGCATCTTGGCCTTTATTTTCGGATTGTCCTTTGCTGCCGCCAATAAGATATCCAGAAGCCTCGATCAAATAGTCGACCGCACCTTGCTGGCGTCGGTGAACAGAATCTGCCGCACCGCATCGCTGGCCCGCTGGTGGAATTCCACTGCCACCGGATCGAAATCCCGCTGCGGCTGGGGGGCGTGCTCGAAATGCCCAAATCGGTCCTGGCCCCGCACTAACGCGGCGCTGTCCCAGGTACCCACTTGTTGACGGGTAGACGTCGGCATATAGTGCAGCGACAGACCAATGCGCCGGTCGGCGGATTGGTTGGGCCCCGAGGCGTGGGCCAAACGCACATTGTGCAGCGAGACCTGGCCTGCCTCCAGAGGCATGGCCACGGTCTTGGCCGTATCGACTTCGACTTCGATTTCCTGTCCCCGCGTCAGCAGGTTATCGGCTTGATAGCCGTCCTTGTGCGGCAGCAATTCCCCCTGGTGCGAGCCCGGCAGTACCTGCATGCACCCGCTTTCCAGGCTCGCCGGCGACAGCGCCAGCCACACCGTCACCAATTCGCTGGTATCCAGTCCCCAATAGCGCAGGTCCTGATGCCACGAGACAAAGCTGCCGCTGCCGGCCTCCTTAATCCAGAACAGGGTATTCCAGCACAGTAGGTCGGGGCCAATCAAATCCTCCACCGCATCGAGGATTTGCTCGTTGCGCATTAAGTCGTCGACCCATTTAAAAAGCAGATGGGATTTGCTCCGCTGCGCCCCTTCCAGCGGCTTTCCCTGCCCTGCTTCAAAATCCTCCAGCTGTCGCCGCTGGGCCGCTACTTGCTCCCGATCCAATACCGCGACCGGGAAATAGTAGCCATCCCGCCGATACTGCTCAATGGCGGCCGGGCTCAATACCTTGGGCATGATATACCTCCTCCAGACTGGGCGAAACTCTTTTCCGACCACCGCTGCCAAAAGACGCGCGGCGGACGGATCTGCAACCGCTTTCTATCGACTGACGCAAATCTTATTAAGGGCCTTGGCGGCCCAGCAGTCAAGCGGCGACAGGCCCAGGGCGGCCGCGGACAAAACGCAGCCAGAAGATGGCTGCCCCCATCCAGGTCGCCCCGGCCCCGCACAGAAAAAACGAGGACCAACCCCAGGTCGCAATAAAATAGCCGCCGCCCGAGGCAACCAGGCCCCATCCAAGGCCCATCGCCATTAGGCAGGCCCCCGACATGGCCGAACGCCACACCGTCGGCACCAGTTCCTGATGGAAAACCGTCAGGGCCGTAGAAGCAAAGCTCATCAATGCCACCAGGCCCATTACGCTCAGGCCGACGACCAACCAATGGCCGACCAGGGCCATGGGGACAATAATCAACCCCATACCCAGAGCCATCAGGACAAACATGCGGCCGTGCCCCCATCGCCGCATCAGCGCCGGAGAAGCCAGCATGGCAGCGGCCGACAGCAACTGACCGCAGGAGGCGATGCCGCCGATTAGCTGAGTGGACGCCTTGAGGACGGTGTCCAGATAGACATGGTAAAAACTCTGTCCTGCCGACGCCGCGACAATAAAGAGCAGACTGATCGCGGCGATAGTCACAAATGGTTCCATAGGTCTATCGCCGCGCGGCCGGCTCACCTCTGTCGGCCCAGGCATCTCTGGTTCCCGGGTCCGCACAAGAGCCACCAGCCCCGGGACCAGCAACCCGGCGGCCAGCAGCAGAGGGAGCATAAAATTGAGCGGATCGTCGCCGGCCCGCCCCAGCAGCAACGCACTGGCCGCCGGCAACCAGCCGCCCGCCAGCGCACCGAGGAAACCCGCCAAAGGCGTCAACATAGCACGCACCGAAAAGGCATAATCGCGCTCGACCGGACTGGTCACCTGCATCAGATAGGGATTGCTATTGACTATATAAAAGGCGTTGCCGCACTCGCGCAGGGCGCAAAAGAAAATGAGCCAGGGTGCACGCCAAGGGACCGGAACCAGGGCGGTAAGCCCGAGCATGGCCAGCCCCAGAGAAAGCACGGCCAAGCCACAGATCATGGGCTTGCGGCTTCCCCATCGCCGCCCTACCGCCCCGGCCGGCAAGCTGAAAAAAGCGAAGGAAAAGGCGCCGATGGAAACGAATAAACCGATAAATTTTAGGTCGTAGCCCAAGCGCAGCAAGTACAGATTGATCAGCAAAAAATACAGGCCCATATAACTGGCGCCCGAAACGACCACCGAAACCATGAATAGGCGCACGTCCCGGTTGAGCTGCCGCAACGCCTGTAGGTAGGCCCGCGCCCAATCCAGGGGCCCTTTCAATAAGCCCATCGACGCACTCGCCCGATCTGGGCGCCACTATCCAATAATCGTTCCCTATCCAGGGCTGCTTCCAAATTCATCGCAAGGCCGCCAAAACCTGGGCAACTTTGTCCTCGAATAGGCTCTGCCATTGGGGTGCCACTAGACAATCGCTGTCTTCCTGCGCCCCGCCCCTGTTGGCCAGTTGCTCGACCGTGGGCGTATAGTAGATATACCCATTGGTAACCCCGGCGACAAAGGTAAAAGGATGGGGCGAACGCTGCTTGATCCCCAAGCCGATCTGCACGGATAATTCGCCCGGAAAGCTAACCAGCACAAAATCGCCGATGCGCAACCCCATCACCTCAACGGTAATCGTCTTCTCGGATGCCGCATTGTAGCGGACCTGATGGTTGCGCAACAAATTGAGATTGGCCTGGATCCGCGTCAGTTGCTCCATGGTGTGAATATTTTCGATATAGGCCGCTATATTCTGGCGATTCTCCGCATCGAGGGTGCGCAGGTCGCTGCGCCCCAGCATCTCCTCGTGCATATAACGGTGGCGGGCATAGGAGGGAAAATCGGGCGCCAGACGGTATTTCACCAGCAACGGCAAGAAGGTCTTCAAGTTTAGGCTAGTCCCCTGCAGAGCGGCGAGTTGCTGCAACTGCTCTGCCTCCAATGCGGCGATGGCTTGGCTCAGATCGGCCCGGGGCAATTCTAGCTCTTCACGGACGATGGCCAGCGGTGCGCTTGCATCTGCAATAATATCTCTGAACGCCCGCAGCGTACTCAGTCCCAATCTATTGCCCAGATCCTCCGCGTCGCGCGGGTGATCGACATCTTTATACCAGACCGGATTGATATCGCCGGCGCAGCCCTGCAGAAATAGGGCAATAGTCCCTTGGCTGCAATGGTCTTCAATGACCTGAGAGGCGAAACCGGCCAGGTCGGCCGTATTGCGCCCATTGGGCACCCCCATAATGGGATGGACGGCGAAATTGTAGACCACGGCGAGAGTCCCGCCGCTTTCGCGCTCAAGGCGTAAGACGCCAATCTCAGGGTCAATAGGCCCAATATCCGCCACCGCCTCGTCGGCGGGCATAGAGTAGGCGTGGCGGCTATCGGCTTGGCGACCGTTAGCCAGGGCGTAGCGACGATTTTCACCGATGCGGTCCTCGTGGCCCCGCCCCACTCCGACGCGGACGGGTACCATCGCTGCATACGCCTTTTTCACCGCCTCTACGGTGCGTTGTTCAATATCGGTGCAGACGCGGCCGTGGCAATGGCTGGCGTTGATCAGGATCTGTCCGGCCTGCAGCCCCAGGTCGCGACGCAATTGCGCCCGCACATTGGCCAGATAGTCATTGCCAATAGAGCCAATCTCGGCGATCGCCACCGCGTCTACTGTGGCGATGACGGCGGTGCTATCGCCGGCCCGCACTACCAGGGCCTTGGCATATAGCGGATCGTTGGCCGCTTCTCCCGTCTCGTCGGTAATTTCTACCTTGGCGGCCCCGGCCAGCAATTGTCCAGATGGCACCGCATTCTTTTGGCGCGACATATTCTTCCTCGTCAGTATCAGGTTTAATCGGCGCTGCCGTGGGCCCACAGAGTCAAATCGCTGATTTCAAGCCGTTGGCAAAGGCCAAAGTTTTCTACCGCCCATTCGCAGAGCAGATAATCGGGCCGGCGCTGGCCGTATATCTGCAGCAAGGCCGAAAGCGCCAGCGGAGTCCAGACGCCGGGCTGGGGCTGGACGGATATGCGAAACGGGCTGGGGTTGTGATCGCTCCAGCAAATGGGCCATAAATTCAGCACCACCCGGCCCCCGCATGTAGTGCCCGCCGGGACGCGGACAAAACAAAGAGCCGTCACCACCCCTTCAATAGGAGCCAATTTGCGCCGGATAGTACCGTATTCAACACCTCGGCAGACAATCGCACCACCCCCGGTGCGGCCACCGCCGGACTCGTAGCGCATCTGCCCACCCCGGCCGGGGTGCGGGCCGTTCCAAAAGGCTTCGACATCGTCGCCAATGGTAAACTGCCAACTCCCCATGGCCATCCGTTCGCCCGGCTCCTTGGTCAACAGAGTTGTATCGTCGACCGTCGCCGGGACTATCTGGCCATTTATTTCCTCGGCCAGAGCGGCCAGGGGTGCAAACCTGCATTCGACAATATCGAGAAGACGGCGGGCGTGTGCCCCTGCTTCCCCCTGGCCTCCCGCCAGGGCTTCGACCCGCTCCCTCACTCGGCTATCGCCTTCTATCCAGAACAGCGCCCGCCAGAGCGGATAGGCGCCCCACCCCCAACTGTTGAGTCCCGGCCAGAATTGGGGCACGGCATTGCCCAGCACAGGATCGGCATCGCGCGCGCGCCGCAAGCCCCCGTATTCCGCTGCTGCCGCCACCGCAGCGGGCATCTGGTCGATCAGCCGCAGGGCCTGGTCGGGGCTGTCCAGCTTGCTGCCTGCCGCTTCTATATCGGCCAACCGGGCGCGGGCGGCGGCCTCGTAACAGGCAAAACCGCGCCACAGGACCTGCGCCCGTTTCGCCTGCGTCCCCTTCCCTGCCCGAGCCACCACCTGTTCCAACAACTGCCGACTGTGGGCAAAATCGGCCTGCCCCAGGATGTCAAAATAAGAATCGTCGTGGAGCGGCAACCACTGCTGGGCCCGCAGGGAAAATGCGCCCGAATCGAGGATGCGCCCAGTCCATATATCCTCCCAATATGCGCAATAGGAGGCCAGATAGGGCGCAGCAGCGGCACCGACGGCACATTGATACCAATCCGAGAGTACTTCGTCTACATCCAGATAGGGATTCCACTGCAACTTGGCCAGCAAATAGAATTTGGGGCCTTCGGCCCAGTTGTGGACCGATTCGGCGGTGATCCCTTTGAGCTGCAAACCGGCGGCATAGCGATAGACCTCGCCCATTTTGCGCAAGTAGAGGCGCGGCGCCATAAAACCGCCGCCGAATGTATAATCGTACCAAGCCATATTGGCGCAGGCCTCTTGCCAAGCCCGGGCCAATTCGTGACCGGCCCGCTCCAATTGGGGGTGGATCCACTTGTGCCGATCGTAGGTATGAAAGACGATGATGCGCGGATGCACCTGCACCTGGACAGGGGGATCGAATATATTGGCGTAGGCCAGACAGCCCAACCACTTGTCCGGATATGCCTCCACGACCAATTCGGCGACCCGGTTGGCCCAGCAAAAATACTGTTCCGATACGTGACGCATGCCCAACCAATTTCTGCGGCCCTGTTCCGCGGCTTGGCAGTCGGCGCATTGGCAGTGCACGGCACCGTCGGAAATACCGATACTGTACGATTGCTCCTCCGGGTGCAGGCGGAAGTATTCGACGATGGTGGCGGCGGCTTCTTCGGCCAGGCCCGCCGCCGTAAAACAGGGATGCCAATCCCATCCCTTGGGATCGGTATAGCGGCGGCCGTCTAATAACGGAAAAAAATGCGGGTGGGAGCGTGCGTAGCGCGCCGGCGAGAAAAGATTTTGGACATTGTGGCCGGCCCCTTTAAAACGCTCGCTGAGACGCTGCCGACGACCCCACAGCCGCTGCTGGGGACTGCCCAGTCCAGGCTGGCTGCGAGACAGAAATACCGGTTCCTCGCGGATATTGAGGGCGGGTATTACCAGCCGCTGCCGCTGCGGCACGTATTCGCCGTATTCCCCGGGCAATAGCCAGCGGACGCCGACGACGCGCTCGAGAAAGGCACAGACACCGTATTCCGTGCCGCTGGGCGTAGGCCCGGCGATAATGAGATGCTGCTCGCCTACGGTCTCAATGGCAAAACCGTCCTCATCCATATCCGCCAGACCGGGTATCCTGGCCGCCGTATACGGACTGAGACCGAGATGAATATGCACATCTGCAGAGCCGGACGCAGCGGTCTCCAACGCCAACCGCACCCCGGTGCTTTTTTCCACGTATTCGATCAGGGTCTCGGCGGCCGGCCGCAGTACATCCAGATCCCCTTCCGCCACGGCCACGACAGCCCTTTCCCCCGCCTGCTGGATCACTAGCACAATGAGCCCTCTATTTGGACTAGAAGCCATTTCATAAGTTGCTTGCCCACCCCGATTGCAGCCACGCGGCGCCCCAATGGACTTGTGAAATGGCTTCTATGCACCAATCTCATTATTTACGCGGAGGGAGGAATACCGCTGGCTCAATCTGGTTTTATTGCAAGACTACGCATTTCTTTACCGCAGAATAATCGCCCGCCCTAATTTTGTAAAAGTACAGGCCCGAGACCAGGCCGGACGCATCCCAAACGACCCTATGGCCGCCGGCGCCCTGGTTGGCATCCACCAGCCTTTGCACTAATTGGCCGGCCGCGTTATAGACCGATAACTCGACCTTTTCCGGTCGCCCCAGGCTATAGCCTATCTGCGTTTGAGGATTGAACGGATTGGGGTAGTTCTGCGCCAGGGAATAGCCGCCGGGAGCGCTATCGTTCAAATCCACACCGGTGGAGGCCGATAGACTTTCGACCACGGCCTTGGCCGAGGCCAGATCGCCCGAGACAATAAAATCAAAGGCCCCGTCGAGGCGGTCGTTTATGGCCGCATCGCCCGCGTGTTCCCCGCGCAGCTCGAACAGCCGCAAAGGGATGGACAGATCCGCAGCGATGGGCGCGAAGCTAGGGTCAATAGCGGCTTTTCGGGTCCGCTGAATCTGCTCCAGATATTGATAGCCGTATTCGCGGGTGGGTTCGATATTGGTCCCCTCGCCATAGTCGTTCCAGGTAATGAGCTGGACGATATCGACTTCACTGGCCAGTGCTTTTTCCAAAGTGGCGGCAAATGTCCCGCCGTTGTTGCCGTCGAGAAAACCGTAGGTAAAACCCAGGCCCGCCTCCCCGTAGATATCGCGGAAGCCGGGAAAGGCCCCACCCAGCGCGAAATCCCAGTCGCTGGCCCGTCGATAAAAGCTATCGAGAAATTCATCGAGGGCCCCCTGGCCCAGGACACTATCGGTGGCCTTCCACATCGGCGGCCAGGGAAAGGCGCCGGTCGCCACCGGGGCGAGTCGGTTGTCGAGGGTAAAAAAATGCGGTCTCGTCTCCAACACAGCGAACAACGAATCCCAATCCGCATTTTGGAAAAAGTGCTGCGGCCCAAAGTTTAGCAGTACGGGCCGTCCTGCCAATTTCAAATACGCCTCGTCGTCAAACCACTCGGCCTCGACATAGCGCATAACCTCCTGTCCATGGGCGATAGCTTGATCCTCGACCAAATGGTCGTTATTGACCATATGCTTGATGCTCTGGTCTTCGTAGGCCAGACAAAAGGACAGGCCGGCTTTGTGGGCATAGCGGGCCAGCAGGTGCGTACTTTCATTGATCGCGGCGTAGTCGAAAAAATCCTCTATGCCGTACCAATCGGCGATGACCCCGTCGATGCCGCTCAATTTCATCAACAGCACCTGGTATTCGAGGATATGCTCGTCGTTGGAATCGTAGGGGCCGGTCAACGGGTAATAATGAGAGGCGATGGAGCGGCGGCCGCTGCTGTCCACCTGGTCGGGATTGAAATGGTCCATGGTCCAATGCCAGCCCCAGTAATCGCGTTTGGGTTTGGCCTGGTACCAGGCCATATAGTGGACCATGAGCAAGGGACGATCGATGGCCCCGGCTTGATTGACCTTGGGACGAGCCTGGAGTGACTGGTCTTGGGCGGCTGCCTGCGCAAGGCTGACGGACGCAGAGAAGGCGGTACAAATTAACAATCTCCCAATCACGGTCTTGAGCTTTGTTATTTTGCCTTTTGCCAATTTTCCACCCGCAGCCCTCCAACCCGGCGAAATTCTCTTTCATTATTCGTCACCAGGGTCAGCTCCCTGCTTAAAGCATGTGCCGCGATAAATAGATCGAGCGATCCGATAGGCTCGCCACGCCTTTCCAACTCGGCGCGGATCTCTCCGTAAGTACTTGCAACGGTCTCATCGTACGGGAGAATTTCGAAGGGGGCGAGAAATTCTTCAAGGCGCTGCGTGTTTTGCGGACGTTTTTCGCTTTTGGCCACGCCGTACCTCAACTCGGAAACAGAAATAGCCGATAAGCCGATTTCGCCCACATCTAATTGTTTGAATTTGCGGATGACCTCCGCCGGTCGTCGATTGATTATGTAAATACAGATATCGGTATCGAGGAGATAGCTAATCAAAGCTCTCTCGCTGCTGTTGGTCCTCCGGCTGATTTCGTTCGGCCATGAGGGGCTCTTCGTATTTCATCAGATTTTTTTCCCAAAGATCCCAAACGGACTTTTTCTTGGGCATCAACAATACCCCTCCGGCTATTTTCTTGATATAGACCTCGTCGCCGTCAAATCGATAGGCTTTGGGCAGGCGCACGGCTTGGCTGCGCCCATTGAGGAATAGTTTAGCTGTCTCCATGGTATCCCCGTAATTTTATTGTGATATATATTAAACAGTATATACCAACATAACCCATGTCAATAGGGCTAGACAATTAGGACTCTCATTAGGCGAAAAAAATTCTATCCTATTATACCCACCGCCGCACCCGGGCCCGATAGGCATCGTATTCAGCGCCGAAGGCACTGGTCAGGTAGCGCTCCTCGCGGCGGATGACCAGATAGTACAAGGCCGCCCAAACACCGGGCAAAAAGAATAGGGCCCAGGCCGTATTGATCAGCATCGATACGCCAATATAGAGCACCGACATGGCGATATACATCGGGTTGCGGCTGTATCGGAAAGGCCCCCAAGTGACCAGCGCCGTGGCCGGCCGGTTGGGGAAAATGGCCGTGCGCCGCAAGGCGAAGGTCACCATGGCCCAGCCCGCCAGCAGGCCGGCAACAACAATCAACCCCCAACCGGCCATAACCTGACCAGCCCGCCACAACTCGGGCAGCAGGGCCAACGGCAGCCATTTATTGCATTGCCAGCCAATCCCTAAGGGCACGACAAAAAGCAGCGGCGGCGGGAAGTGCACGCCGGGATGGTCGGGAGATTCGCCAGACATTCTCGCCTACTCCCCTTT
>WLWD01000524.1_pt1 | contig 61578 bp, 47 predicted proteins | sample 6712731 | NCBI WGS metagenome assembly WLWD01 (sample SAMN12718690, study PRJNA576275) | sponge metagenome | isolation source: marine sponge | host: Mycale hentscheli | place: New Zealand: South Island, Marlborough, Capsize Point | collected 2014-11-01 | reverse complement strand
ATGGAGGTGAATGCCTCCCTGACTAAACTTGTAATATCTTGAGGTATGTATTACTAGAAAGATTATTTCTTCAGTTAAGCGACTTAATTACTTTTTTTATCCTTTACTTTACTTAACATAATCAATTGATATGCTTACAGTCACTACTACATTAAAAAACAATTTATTAATGTATGTTAAAGCACATTTATCATTTAAAATTTTATTTCATTAGAAATAATTACATGAAAACATTACTATTTTACTCTAGATAAGTATTATTAAAATTTATATTTTTTTAGGTATTCCAGATCCTATATCAAATTTAACTCGTACTGTTTATACCAGTGGAATAGTTTCTATTTCCTGGGATGCTCCATTTCATTATGATGTACTAAGAACTGATCCAGATCTCACTTATTGTGTGAATATATGGAATACTACAGGATCACAACCCTCACTATCTTATTCAAAATGTGGTATTAATGTCACTGTGTATTCCTGTGAGTCCTTTCCAGTATTGCTAGCTTGTGGAGCCTACAAACTTGAAGTATTGGCTTCCAATGTACTAGGAAATAGTACAACTACAACAGAACTGGTCCAATATCCAGGTACCTATTTGTGGACATAATTTCTATAATTATTAATAAAGCTTTTATCTAAGTAACTATGTGTATACAGCATATTATAATTTTATCTGGTTGATGGGACATGAAACATTATTAATGGTGGTGATAAGGTCAATATTTGTCCTAACAGAACCAAAAGAAAATAACAAATCAAAAATAATAGTCTAGGACCTGGCTTATACGCCTTTAATTACTGGCAAGAGTGACTCATCTGTTTTAGGGCATTATGTATAGCTCTAAGGATTGATATGAAATATGTGAATAATATGTAATCTGGTGCAAAACTGGCCCCACTATTTTTACTGAGCTTTATGACTTTATCTACTATGATTTATGCTGTGGCCTTTCCTAAATTGCAAACTGTCTGACATAGTGCAGATTTTTGCAAGCATAGCATGTGTATACAAGTTTTATAATTACATGTTTGTCCTTATCACCATGTAGACTCTATAAGTTGTATCGTATTATATACTATGAATTAAAATGGTATGAATATACCCACTAATTCCATTGCCGAGTCATTTTTCAATACAAAAAAGGCTCTGTATTATTTTGAAATACCACAATATTGGAAAACTGAAAGAATGATTCGATTGGTTACGGCGATCTCTTCGCTATCTTGCTGCACTTTTACCCTCTAAGCAATGTTGCGACGAAATTCCAGGAAACGCTATTTAACAACGGTAAGAAAAGTATGAATAATAGCATAACCGGAATGAAAAAATTTCTTTGACGGAAATATAATACAAGATTATGGGTTTTCTTAGCTGCAGAAATGAACTGTTATCTTTTGATACAGTATTAGCATATGATGGCACGGAAAACTGTGTTATTTGGATAAATAGCACTCGTATGGCGAGAGAAATTTCGTTCGGCTTCACCTCGTGAAAATTTTCTTTGCACCACTCATGCTATTAATACCACAGTTTTCCATGCTATTATATCTCCATATACATGTACTATACATGTATATTAAGTTCTGAATTAGTTCATGAAATAGTATTGCAACACTCTGTGATAGACACTTGGAACACGTTAATGGATGTTTAGGTTCAGAAGACACATAAAGCAATTAAAATTTTTTTATTCTTTCGTAGCAAATTTGAATTTCATATGACCTCTTATTTCTTTTTGTCTTATCCTAGAATAGTGTAGTTATACTATCCAAAATTATATGTATTAGAAATGTGAAATACGTCAAACAACAATGAAAAGAATCTATAATTGGATTGAGTATGATCGGTGTTATACATGGTCATACTGTAACATATACATGATGGACATGTGCAAATAATAAATATATAAACTTGGGCCCATCTGATATTTTTTATCCCCTGTTGTATTACCTTGTCATCTGTTTCCGAACCAATTTATATATATTTCTTTTTTAATATGTCACCGTATATTCAGAATCAATTGGAGTTGATAAAGTTGAATTAACAGCATATGAAAAAGGAACTACAATGATTAACGTAGCTTTTGTAAGTTTATTACATTATAATATTCTACTAATATATAATTATATATATATTTTATATTAGAACCGGAGTATATGTGAAATTGATGCAGTAATTATGATTGACAACGATGGTCCTGTCATACCTCAAACTTCAAATCATTCAAGAATTATTAATTTTCAGCTAAATAATAATAAGCATTACAATAAAGTTTCATTAAATACTCCTAAAGGAAGTGGTTCAAATTTAATCTCACTGGGATCTCTTAGTAAGACTAATGAAATCAATTTGTACAAACTCTTGTGAGGTTATTTTAGCCACACTAGAGTGAGTATTGTTATATACTTCGTATTGATCATTTAATAATGATTATTTGTTATACTGACTGAAATTGTAAAAGTTATAAGTAGACCCAAGAAACCTGTGTGCATGCCAAGACGTTTCGTTTATTGAACCTTAAAAAATGCTACAGGTGTAAAACAATAGTTTTACACCTGTGTACTGCATATGCACTTTTGGGGCATCATTATTATTGATTTTTTTTCATTGTTATCACATCAAAGTAAAGATAAAAATGTGAAAAAAAAATAGGGAAACAATCTACATATTTTTTGTTGCTCTTTTCTCCAAAAGTTTAATTGACCAGCTGTAAGAGAATAATGAAAATTTACCGAATTGTTACTTTCTGCTGAAAATATTAGTAATGATATTATTTCTTATGTAATTTTGTAAAATAGTGTGTCTACACAACGTATTATGTTCAATATTGTCCATTATTAAGGCACTTTTGATGTCAGAAGCATAAATATCACTGAAGAAATATATGGAGTAAACATATCATCCACATTTATCAATAAAACAAGAGCAAAAGGAGTTCTATATTTGTTATGGACAAAAGGAAATTTTTCAAATAAAAATTATCAACCTTCACTCTATCCTGTAAAGAAGGAAAAAGCAGAATTAGGATTTCATTTCTTAAATTCTTCTTATAACTATGATACTATTTCAGCGTATGATATTGAATTTAATAATAAAATACATTCTGGAATACCAGCTTCAGAAACTAAATTTGAAATTGATATTATGGAAATTGAAAGAGCTGCAGAAATTAAAAGTAATATATTACTTTTAAGTGTGGAAAATGTACTGGAAATAAATATTATTTGAATATTTGTAATTTTTATTTGCCGTAAACTAAAAGTAAATACTGTATTTACTGGCGTACAATAATTACATGATGTGAATTGAAAATTATGATCATGAATTAAGTGTAGTAATATCAACTGTAGTCCTAAATTTGTACTCTATTTTATTAGGTACTGAACAGAGCCTGATAACTGTTGCCACATAGAAAATGCATTAAACTAAACAGGATGTGGCTTAGGGCAATATTTTTCCATATCACCTGTGTTCATAGTTATTACGTTGGGTTATTACGTCCCCCTAGGTAAATTTCTTGTTACCAAGGTATTCGCGCATGAGCAGTACCTAATAAATTTATTATCCATTGGATACCCGAGAATATCACTCGTCTGATTGGCGGTATTTAGGCTCGTGCCTGCGGCACTCGCGTAAATACTAAGCCAACAGACTCGTGATATTCTCCTGTATCAAATGAATAATATATATATATTAAGAATAGTATATCATTAGTGATATAATATGTACATTGGTTGCAACACTTTATTAAAATATGTGACTGTCTATGAAAAAACCAACTGTTGTGACTTAATAACAAAAAATCTATTTTATGCGGTAATCCTGTAGTTTAAACCTATCAAAGGCGCTTGCATTTCGTTCTAGAGTTAGGAGCGCCTCCTCAGGCTATAACACTCAGAAAGCCACTCGGTTAGCTCTATCACAAAAATTAAACTGAAGAGACAATCACGTTTAAAGTTATACAAGTGATTCCATGTAGGGACCATTACACTAATACGAAAGAATTATGTAATGTTAATTCGATCATCCCGGGAAAGGGAGACCACAAACTTATGGCTTACAGCTCGTCCAACGTTCTTGAAAAAAGTTGGTAAATTTTTTAGGCTTCAGCTGCTAGTCATACTCAGTAAGCTAGAGTGTGTGTTGTAAGCTATTATTGTTTCGGCCATTTTTTCCCTTAAGCTCCCGCAGGTATCATCATAGAAACGGTGATCTGCATTCTCCTAATGCAGCTTGGTGCTATTAGAATGGTGGACTGCCATAACTAAAGCCCTTTTTTCCCAAGGAAGCTTTCGCCCAAATCATCTGCAATTTTAATGCCTGTTAGTTTTATAGTAGCTAAAGGTTTCAGAAAGTACCAAGAAATCATTTTTGAAAAAAAAAAAGTGGTAAATTGACTTTATTGCATGTTTACTCGATTTTAATTTATTGAACAGTCGATTTTCTCATAGCCGTTCTAATATATTTTTGTGAGTTTATTGAGTGGGTCTCTGTGAAGCTTGATCAAATGACTGGTTTTAAGTTGAGTTTTACTCAATACATCATCTTATTAGGTTTTAATTTACTATTGTCAAATGTCTTTTATATATATAATATAGTACTTATTACATGAGTCAGAGTGTGATATGGTGAAATATTTCACTATCTGGCTATTTTAATTTCATGAGCCAGAGACAAGTGAAAATGATGCCTGATAGTGAAATATCTTGCCATATCACTCTGCCGAGTGTAATAGGTGGTTTATTCCACTCTAGATGTCTTCACTGGTATAGTTAGTACTAGAGGACTGGTAACTCACAGCTTAGGTTGGTTGTAGGGGCTGCCCACACCCCAACTAATATTTTAGCAGCTGCTCTAACCCAGTAGAGTACTCTACAAAGAGGAAGATAACTGTACAAACCTGGAAAAGTGACACGTTTGGCCAGTTGTTATATCTCAAGGGTAATGAGCTTGCGTAGTGTAGCGTAAAATAACAACTGTGAAATATCTTAAGTTATTACATGGGTCGTGTACCTGAAGATATCATTGTGAAGATATCTAGTGTGGAATATATATATATATATATATATCAGGGACTAGAATTTATGTTATTACCACAAAGTGTTGGGATTAATATGTATTGTTTATAATTTCCTGCAAGTAATGTCAGTGTAACTCCCTCATATTGTGAAATCATTATATTACTAGGAAAATAATGGCAAAGGATATATGAGAATATTAAACATAATTACATGTGAGTCAATGTCTGCAAAAGTTAGTTGGCGAGCGAGCGTAGCGAGCAAGACACTTACAGGGGTAACACAATTGAAAATCAGGGATGTTTGTTTATTTATATATTTGGACGTACATATGTCATTTTGTACTTTGACCCTTTGTATTTTTGTGTTCGCTGGCGTTCGACCTCGTCCCAAACTTCCTAAACAGAATCCTCTGGTTTAACGACCATTACCCGTATCACCTTAGAAATTGAATTGTTTACTGCTTTGAATTGTTTTGCGGGTGCAGTAAAACGCAAAAACTTATGGGAGCTCCATTTGTATTCGAGTTAGTGGCGGTGGTAAGTTAATACGCTATTTGTCACAGTTATAAGCCCTACTCAACAGCATTTACTTGAAAATTCATTGTCCACTAGACGAACCACGAAGGTAAGTCTTGCGTAGGTATGTTCAGTTGTGTGAAAGTATTGTGCGTTACAACTACTATTGAGAATGTCACAAAGAAAATTTTAAATAATGTGACTTGATTTTGTTGCTTCTTTTTCAATTCAAACAGTTGCGGGGAGCGGTTACTATGGCATTGAATCCCTTTTACCGCATATACTTAATTAAAAAACTCGACTTTATTTTAGTAGCTTGAGTGTTAGTTGTTAAAATCAATCATTTAACAATAGTGTAGTTAGGCTCGCTCGCCATTTGTGCTCAAGCACACCACTAGTATAGTTTATTTATAGTTATTAAGTGTTACACTATAATAAATTATAGCCTACACATTTAAATTTATTTTGATAAAAAACATAACTTCATTAAGTTTGTGATTTCTTGATTAGTATACAATTGAGCAGTCACGATAAAACCAGTAATGTATACTAAATTAAAATAAATAATATATTTTACATATTATTATATATATATATATGTATATCAATTTTATGTGATTCTTATTCATTCTATTTATACTATTCATTCCTATGCAGATCTATCTAATGGTGTCTATGATGATTGTAAAATAAATATCCAAGGTTTTACTTTTGAAGTAATGTGTATGTGCAGTGAAAACATTCAAATCATACTCCACAGATGTGATGACCTTCGTATGAAATTATATGCATTTAATGGAACTTGTAATTTATCAAATTCTTACAGCCTGAATTCAAGTGGAAGTTATTGGGTGACTATTTTTCATGAGAATATGGAAGGAATTTTTGAAGTTGATATTTTGTTTTCTAATGTGGTGAAAATTGATGGCAGTTTTTCTTCATCAACAATTACTGAAATGAATGTTACAACTAGTGCAGCATTTAGCACCACAATAAGTAAGTAACAATACAATTATCAAAAAAAATTATATTTTGTTTGACTTGTAGCATTGACTGTCTTTGGGATACTGATAGTATTTATTCTCATGTTTTTGTTTACACTCTTTCAATGGATAATGATAAAAAAGTAAGTTTAATCAGAGATTTCTGTTTTCATTACGTAATATTAGTATTTTGACTATAATATATATTGACAGCTTTTAATTTCTTAATTGTCATAATATTTGAAACTACATATCATTTACCCTCAGCACAGATGCGCGAGAGGGTTTAATAATCGTCATGTCTGTCTGTCTGTCTGTCTGTCTTTCGGTCACACACTCTGATTTTGAAGATTACTTACAAGTAACTGCTGATTTAGGTATAAATTCACTGAGAACAACGATTTAAGACCTTGTATTGTGCTACTTTTTCAAATTTCGGGCTGATTTTTTAGAAAAAACAAGATTTAACTCTGCGTACTTTTGTAGGTAACGTTCTCTATGGTCACGCCACAATCACGTGAGCAAATAGTTCGTTTTTCTGTTTGCAGTAGTTTACTCTATGCTGAAAACTTAATGAGTACTGGTATTCAGTTGTTTTAAGTTGAAACTGTATACCAGTTAGAGACTCCTGCATGTTTAGCTACTTCTTTTGGACAGAAATTAGCTAAATCTACCATTTTTTATCGCTTGAACAATATTAATACCTGTTTAGGAATAGCCAAAAACATTATTTTTTCGGTCCGAGAATTGATTAGTTATAGTGCTTATTTGCTTCAATTATTATCGAGTTTAATATTTTGGCAGGTTACATTACAGTTTTCTTTTTTCACTCTTAAACTTGAGTATGATGTAAAGAACAGTTTTAATTTATTTGTTGTCATATTGTTACAACATTCCACACTTAATTTACAAATAATAATTTTAAAAAGTAATGCTCCATATTAAAAAAAATCAATTATCTAACACAATGTTCCCAGTGTTTATTCAGAAAAAAAATTCTTAAGTTTTCATTATACTGAACTAGTCGTCATAAACTTGACAATGAAAGGGTTAATGCAAAAATTTTATAATGAGTTTACACAATTTAAATTATTTTTTGACTTTAGTTTGCCTGAAATAAGAATACTATGATAAAGTCACTTGATGTTCTAATCTGAGGCAATTACATTGTTAAAGTATAAATATAATGTACTGTATATAACATATATTATTAATAATGTTATAATATAATTTATTGTTACATTAAGTGAAATATTGAAAGAATGTGTTCTCCGTAAATTATTGTTTATTGGTAAAGTATTGAACTGAGTATTTATGGGACTATCATAGAATTTTTTCATCAAGAAAATCTCAGAATCATGGAGTTACTAGTCAAAATGTAAGTATATGTATATTTGTCATTTTAGTTGAGAAAATGTTTTATGAAATTGTATAGTTATTGTAAATAACACTATTGAGCATTCAAATATTATTTTAAGAGATCACAAGTAATATTGCAAGCTCATTACTCTCAACTGCTCTAGTAGTTAAGTGTAACATGTCTAGACTGGGCATCATATCCCATTTTCATATTAGCAGCCATACCTTGAAAAATCTACATATTTTCACAAACTGCTAGATTTTTTCTCTTAAATAATAGAGGAAATTACAATTTCATTATAATGGTAAAACTAATATATTTATGTGTTAGTTAAATGTTTACTTTTGTGCTTTTCTTTAGCAAAGCAGTATACTGTAACAAAAATTTTAACATACACACTTGTTATCTGGTTATAACAACATAAGAATTTAGCCTGTGTCTTGCTTATTTCGCTCATTCAAAACAGGTTTTTTTAAATATCTTTTGACCTATTGATCTGGTATTTAGTGTTTAAAATATTTAGTTAAGTATTGTAAAACAAAGGCTAGTACAAGATTCATTAAAAGCTATTGCATAAATTTGTTGTGTGTATGTTTGTCATTTCACGTAAATGATTTGCAACTTACCAATAAAAACAACAACAACAACAACAACTACATAGTGTAGACGCAGATAGTTAAGTGTCCCCCTTCTAACTTCAAACATTAAAGAAATGGGTGTTGGATAAAAATGGGCGCTTAGCAGTGAGTGGTAACTTAGAAACTGGAGATGAGAGTCAATTAGCAATAGACAAGACACATGGAACACTTAATATAAGCTGGGAAGGATGCTTAACAAAAAAAAACTGCTTAGCAAAGATCAAGTGCAAAACAACCTGCATCTACAGGATGTAATCTGAAACCAACTGATGAGTTCTCACTTATCAAATGAAAAGTGTTCTTTTTAAAAATTATACCAAAATAGTTTATAATATGTCTTGTAAAAACCTGTTCATGGTCCAATGCCACAACAGGAACATTGCTATTTAATTACAATGCTGTCAGACACCATAATATACAAAGGATGCCAACTGATGATAGTGAAGAAGTAGTAGTAGTGTATGGATTAGCAGTAGTAGTAGTGTATGGATTAGCAGTACTATGCCTTAGGAAATGTACATACTGTTGCATGTAATAAAGTACTGTTAAGTTTGCATAGCAAATATTATGTCATACTACAATTTTATGTCATGCAGCTAGAATTTAATTAACACATTTACATAATGCAATACAAATATATATATATATTTCATGCTAGATATCTTCACAATCGTATGATTAGGATTGTTACTGATAACTTCTCATTTAGAAGCTGAAAGTGTTGCTTTAAAAAATTATGTTTTTTTTATTTTATTTGTCTTATAAAAAACTGTTCATGGTCTCATATACTTACAACAGGAACATTGTAATTTAATTTCATTGCTGTCAGACACCATAGAATACAATTTCCAAATTGTTAGCTATTGAATTTTATACATTATTATGTAGTAAAACTCAAATTAATCTTGTTAAATATGATCATTTTAAAAGTACAATAGAAAGTGTGTACATGTATATTCTTTATTATTCATTTCAGGTGCCAACTGATGAAAGTGAAGAAGTAGCAGTGGAATTACCTGCTAAAAATACAGACATTCAATTACCTGTTCTTGTACATGTAAGGATTGACAGCACTATACCATAAGAAACTGATATTCTTATGGCCATATTAATTGCTACACAGAAATTAGCTCCATACTCTAGTGTTACAGTAATTTTTTTAAAGAGAGCCATTATCTGCTGTGTTTGTTGCATTATTATTTACTAGATGGTGAAGTGTCAGTCCTTTGGTGACCTGAGAGAAGATAAAAACATTAACAGCAATAGTGATTTTCATTTTAGGGAATCACATCTTGATATGGTAAGTTTTTACAGATTTACAGTTGAGATGAAAAGAAAAGTCTGACTGTAGTTGTCACTTATTTTAGGAAATGTAAGTTTCCATAAATACAAGCATAAAAAGTGTCAAAGATGACTAGTAATTATACTAGCGTTTTGCGTTAGCACCAATAACAAGTGAGCTGGCTTATCAAAAACAAACAGAATAAATGCCATGTAAAGAAACTTTAAATTAAATGTCTAAATTTGGTTTCCTAATATTATTATAATGTACATAAAACTAATGACTATTATTAAATTAGCATTAAGCAAAAGCAATTAATATATTAAAAAAGGAAATTTTTTTATCAATTATGTCTATCAATGTTCAATTTCATTATAATATTAATGTATTATTTTCTATTATATTATCTATTTAATGTATAGACTGGCCGAAGTGATTTATTTAAATCTAATAATGTTTCAAGAGTTTCATCGCATAGAACCTTTGACAGTGATAATAACATCAGTCTTCATGCGGAAAGAAGTAAAGATACTCAAAAAAATAATACATAATTTTCCTAATTATAGCCAATGTAATTTAATACTTTATAAAATGTCTGCATGGTAATTCTTTAGTTCTGTGTGTCACATATATATGACATAACTATGACATTAACTTGATTATAATTTAGACATCATATTATTTCAGATATGTGTTCTTGCTGTTTTCGTTTAACAAAGCTGCCAGTATTTAATACAAAAGAACTTAATCGATTTATACAATACCAAACTAATTTATTTGTAATTTTTTAGAACCTCCAGTTTTGTTTACAACATCTTTTGATAGCATGCATTCAGAAGATAGCTTTACTAATGAACCAGTTCAGGAACTCACGAATGTGTGTGATTCAAGTCAACAAAGTGTGGCTAGGCAAGAAGTTGGTTCAAAGACTGATAAAGGTATTATTAATTTTACTTTGTAACTTCTTAGTAGTCCATTTTACGTTACACCTAGACTTCTCTATATACTTTTTTAAGCTATACAGCTCCTAAGGTGCCTTATAATCTCCTGAATACTCCCAATAATAATACTAATAAATATTATTTATAAATCATTTAGGTTAACATGAATTGTTAGATATTTATATTGTTACTTTCAAAACCTTAAAAACTACTGAATACGTTTAAATTGTAATAAGAAAATAGTTGTAATTTGCCGTATTTTTAGTTGTTGTTTCTTCAGTGAGAGTAGTCATGGCTTATTTCTTACTTATGTGTTGTTTCATGTGCTAAGTTTCTGTAATGTGTTCTAAAACAGTTAAAATATGTGACCGTCTACGGGAAAACCGGGCACAACGCGGTGTGCGTAATATCGAGAAAAGATTGATCGATTTCTTAAAAATGTATTGTTTCAAGCCGACGGAAGGGAACGGTTAGGTCTATTATAGCGGGAACGACTTAAGCTACGACGATAAAACTTGGAGAGCTCAATATCTGGACGCCGACAACTCCGTAAGTGCAAAAAAAAATTTTCGAAGGGTGCCGCGTTGTGCCTGGTTTTCCTATAGACGGTCACATATTATGTTTATTCTTACATGTTAGCATTAAAATATATAAATACCGTCCAGATTTAATAGTAAAATGCTGAGCTATTGGTAAGTTATCTTTATTTGTTTACAGATACAGTTGTGTGAAAGTTAGATATCTAAAATTTCGTTTATGTTAATAAAACAGTCAGTCAAAATTATATGTGGCTTTCATGTTACACCTGATTATATGGTATATAATGGAAATTTGTATCTATTTAAACCCCCAAAATTTAAATTTACACTTATTTTGTACACTGGTTCTGTTGTATAAAGTTTCAGTATATTTAATTTAGTAGCTTATACTGATTTATTAGTTATCAATATAATTTTTATGAATTAGCTGAGTAAAAATTTGCCATTCTAAATAGAGTTCTAGATAATTTGATAGAACATAGCCATTATAATTGTTTTAAAATTATATGAATTATAAAAATACACATTTAAAATTAAAAGAAATATAATCGTTTTATGCAAAGTTTGCTTTATTCGCTTAACAATGAATGACCTTTATGGAAGCCATAATCCCAAAAACTGTGTATACATGATGTCACAAATTAATGCATGCACACCCATCGTAGAATTAGAATGGCTGTTAATAAACACATGGGAAAACTTGGGGAAATGAAAGCTTTGTTCTAGTGAGTTGGAGTGACCTTTTTTACAATTACAGCTAGATGATGTCATATCAGTGTAGTTCATTGATAAGTGGAAGCTATTGTCACCAAGGATTCTTGCAGCGTTTAGTGGCAGTATGGTGGTAAGGCTGAGACTCAGCTGTTAATAAGTTTGCACTCTAAGTATTAGAGAAGCTTCTTATCACTTGGTACCTACCTCTACTGGATGCCTGTTTGAAGTAGAAAGTTCTGAATGGGAGCCAATGTGTATAGGGCGGGACTATCTTTATGTACGTATTATCACCAGCTTGGGAGACCTTTTGATGTGAATAAATTTTATTTAATGAATGGAAAGTGAATCACAATAGCCAATATTTCAGCCACATAAATCCACTTCTGTTTTTATTTCGAAATAGTTGTAAATAATGTTATATCTAACCTCAATGTTACAGTAGTTGGCCTAGCTTTTAAGATCCACTTTTTAAGCGGGACATACTGTACATAATATACAAACTTCTATTAAGTGGATAGCTTAATTAGTAATTAGCTTTTTTATAGCCTTAGAGCCACAGTATCAGTTTCATAGTTCAGTTCAGTTTGGTCCAATGTAAATCCCATAGTAACCTCAACTTTGTGATGCAGCGTATACATATTTATGAGTTACAAGAACTTTTAAATAATTTTTTATTACTTTTGTATAGTTGATGACCTTCGTAATCCATTATCTTGGAACAACTTGGATCTCACTGTTAAACATGCTACAACTGTATTTGTGCTTAATTGTGGTTATGGTAAGTAACTCTATCTACGTTGAATTGGTCAATAATATTTATAATATTATATAGAATGTCAAGAAGAAGAGTTATTTTTTTATGATCCTGATATTAAAGTCAGCGACCAGTCAGGTACGCAACACTGAAATTATACACTAAATCTTTTAATTTGCTGATGATTTCTTATTTCAGAAGTCGATTTTGTAAAAACCAGTGATTTTGACACTGATAATGAAAATAGTGAAGATAATATTCCAGACACTTTTTTTGGTGAGCAGATAAGATAATTATCTTATTAATAACTGTTTTACATTTACTACAGATTGTATCTTAACACATTTAAAAAAAAGTCCATTGAGTGAATTATTGAAACATATCAAGTACTGTTTACTTTAATACTTTTGATATATATTTAGTTGATGGATTGTATATGCAATTATGGAATGACCTTAAATTCATTCTTACAAGCACAGCAGCAATCCTAAGTGATTGGCAAGGTAAGTAGTCCTGTTCATTTCTTAGCTATCTTTGACAATTCTTAAATCATATATAGATTTTCAGGGGGAGAAGTCAATTACTTTTAATTGTGATATTATAACCAGCAACAAATCAGGTACAACAACATAATGTGTACATTTATTTGAAAGTTATTCTGCAAAGGGTCAATAATACTAAAAAAAATTATGTCATTGACAATTCGTAAATCATGTACAGATTTTCAGGAAGAGAAGTCAATTACTTCTAATTGTGATATATCTAGCAACATATCAGGTACTACAACAGTAATGTGTACATTTAATTGAAAATTAGTCTGCAATGGGTAAATATTACCAGTTTTTTTAATGATAGTATCAATAACACTTTTTGGTGAGCATATTATGTGCTTGAAATGTAACTGCACTAATCCTTTATTACAAAATATACCCGAATCTTGAATAATTTGTCACAATAGGCAATGAATTGCACAACACTCAACATTATATGTAGGCATAACTATAGTATCCTATATAAATAATGTTACTATCGGCAATTAATAATAGAATACTCATTAAATTTTGAGTTACAAGTCTCATATGTGAGTAGCTATAGTATGTTCAAGTTGAGTTAGTCAGAAAAAACAACAACTTGAATAACATTTGAATGGAAGCAGCTACGCACCCGGGTTTGTACCAAAAAGCTCAGGCCAAAGCCGTTAAAAATACTTCCTCAGTAAACTAATAAACTGGAGGGAGAGTGTAATTCCAAAAACTCAATACAAAAGTCTATGGGAAAAGAGAAACAATTGTAGCAAACTTTATTCAGTGACACTTTAAGCATTTATTATATCTTTTTAATGTAATGTATCCTTTAAAAGAATTATATTATATATATTAATATTATTATATGTCATGTAGACATGAAAATGTACCTGTTTGCAGTGCATATGTAGTGAGTACAACTAATTATTTAAATAATGGTTGGCTGTTGTTTAATGTTGTCTTTTCAATTAATTCTTACATTACATAACCTTTCATTATTGTCAGGTTCTTTAATTTAAATAATTGTTTTAATGTATTCATTTAGTTTTCCTAACGAGAAGATGATTTCTGCAATGTATATAGTATGTGAAATATCTGGCAGGAAGATGAGTCAGTTTTTGCCATACCATTATAAGTTAACTGCAGCAGCTGATCCAGCAGTAGACACACTTGTGCTTGCAAGGCCAAAGAACTTTTTTTAAACGATAAATTTTTTTGTAGCTGTTAGACTTATTAACTAACTCACTTTTATTAGTAGATTATAGTTAGTAGCTTTGCCAAACTTTTTTTTTCATGCTATATTATATTTTATTGATTAATGTTATTGAAAATTGTTTGATTTGCTTATAATGTTAGCTACCATTATAGAAATAATCAACAGAGATCAAGAAAATGTAGTCTTTCTAGCAACTTATTAAAAGTTTGTCAAGGTATGAATAAATACAATACGGATTAAAAAATAGTTCTAATAATAAGAAAAGGTATCGATAGTAATAATAACTATGGTTGTAATTATAGAAACATAATGATAATAATTATAAGCTATTTATATTTATATTTAGTTTATAGTCATACTGATCATTGCATGTAACAGATTTGTGTACGCCATAAATAACCCTCAACATGCATGCACATGAGGGTTACAATACCTCTTTGTCATTTATTCACTCTGAGCAGTGGATCTCAAAGTTAAGAACTATTTAGCCTTGAGAAACTCGGGCTATAGGGCAATTTATATTAGCTAAGTCCCCTTAATAGCTAATACCACGTTTTTTTTTAATTTGGGTTAGTTTTTGAGAAAATAAAAAGGAGATAATATGTTAGTGTGCTATACTGCCGCAATCATTCATTCGTTTATCTTCCTTTTGGAATCAAACACTCAATTGAATATATAAATTATTACTGCTCCTTGTTCCAGTTTTGATTTTTTTCATCTGGTAATCATAATGCAGCATGCAGGGGTGGAGATGGCTACCAAAAACTGGGGGTGGGGTGAATTATAAGCTTGAAAAAGTAGTATGAGAGACTGAGAGAGACATTTTTATTTACTTCATAATATCATGCAAATTGAGTATGTAATAAGTGTTTGGGCAAAAAAATTAATGAATAAAAGAAAGAAACCCCACAGAGCATTGACCACATACTTCATTTAACTATAGGGTAACTAACTTTGCCTTTACTAAAAATAATACACAATGGGCATAAGAAATGCTTTCAAACTTTTTTACAAATAACAGCACTGAACAAAAATGGAGCGCTTAACAACTTGAATCTATTGTAAGTAATGTGAAAACAACTGATGATTTCTTATTTGAGCTAAAAAGGTGTTTCAAAAATTATGCTAATATTATTTTATAAATTATATCTTGTAATAATAACACCTCGTGGTCCAATTCACCTACAGTTGGAATGTTGCAGTTAATTCCGTTGTTGTCAGACACATTACCTCTATTGCAATCTTTAAAGAGAAACGACTGTACTTTAAAATTCTTTAGCGCAGTTTACAGCAAATATAAATCCCCGATTGTTAGCTACTGAAGTTTATGCAATGTTTTGTACAGTATTTTTTTGTAGATATGATCATTATTGAGTATTTTTGTGTTCGCTCCGTGTTCGACCCTGTCCCAAACTTCACTAAACAGAATCATCCAGTTTAGCAATCATTACCCCTATCACCCTAGAAATTGAATAATTGTTTACCGCTTCGAATTCTTTTGCTGATGCAGCTAAAACTCAAAAACTTATGGGAGCTCTATTTCTATTTGAGTTAGTGGCGGTGGTAAGTTAATACGCTATTTGTCACAGTTATAATCCCTAGCAACAGTATTTACTTTAAAATTTATTGTCCACACTAGACTAACATCGAAGGTAAGTCTTGTGTAGGAATGTTCAGTTGTGTGAAAGTATTGTGCGTGTCAACTACTACACAAACAAAAGGTTTGGTTAGATTGCAGTTTAGGTCCTACATTCGCGCGCATCTGGCTCATCGCGTCATCGCTTCTAGCTCCTTATACGTTCGCGTAACTAGTCTCATCTCAAATCGATCACGTTATCATTGGTAATTCATCCTGTAACTACAAACTTTTAAAATGAATTTTTTTAGAGGTGCACTCAACAATTTCAAGAGATGAAGACACCTGTATTGACTGGTTGATGAGCAATGGACTCATTTGTAGTGCTATGAATTGTAAGAAATGTGGAACTGGCCGAAATGTTGTTCTAAAAAGAGGAGTAAAGGTTTGGAGGTGCCCAAATAGAGGCTGCCAATCTGTTTGCAGTTTACGAATGAACAGATTTTTCTCTGGGAGCCACTCAAAATTACATGAAATCATCAATATTATCTATAGTCTGGCGTAGCCGACCCTTTACCTTCCGTTATTGGTGGGCGGGGGAGGAAGGAAAGGGTCTGGTGTCATGAACGTATATTATATTAAGTTGTTCGAATGGAATGTAGAAAACGTCATTCGCCATCATTCTGCGGTCTAGTGGTTTTCTTAGTATAGATTGCGCTTAAAGTGGAACGTCTATACCAGACGTCTATAGCAGCCATGGCTGCAAGTTCTGCATCTCCGATTTGTCTGGCTTGAAGAGAACTCGCTGCAAAGAAAGACAGAAGACTCCTGGATATTTCAGGGAGAGTTACCATTTATTGGAAAGAGATTATATCTCAAGAACTAGAAAAGACCCAACCACAGATTGATGTAAATGAACTTCTGTGTCCTGGACCAAGTTTCATGTGCAGAAAATGCTTCTATGCCTATGATAAATTGCTGCTGGCCAAAGAGGTAGGCCTGTTAGTTCATGTTGAGTGTATTAAGTGGCTAATAAGTGCAATTTATATTCTGAGAAAACAAAGATAGGAATTAATTGTAGCTAGCTATAGCTCTGTATTACATTCTTAAGCAAAGCTATGGAAAAAAGTTTTTTCTACAATGTTACTTGCTTGAAATCTAGTCTTGTGTCTATTTGGAGTTATGTGTTGCATCTTACTATCATCAAAAGAGACAATAAATATGTACAAACAGAGGCTATACAATACAATGTACTATAAGGCACAAAATAGTAATAAAATATTTGTTATTTTCAAGCTACTCTATTGCATCTGTGTTTTGTTTATTTAAAAAAATATATATATTTTTTACTCTCACCTTCACTTATGATGTGACCATTTATCTGTTGTTCTATCTGTTTTAGACAATCATATCAAACATCAGCAAGGTTGTTGCCAAGATTACCTCTAGAGGAGGAAGAGCACAGAAACGGCCACGAACAACTTACAAGATGCTTGCACAACTCCAGCAAAGAAACCGAAGAGAGTACTTTGTCTGAGCAGCAACCTCCTCCTGTAAGTACTTCATCTCCCATTCAAACAACAGATTCGCCAAATGTTTCAGTATGTTTTATATGGTTTATCAAGTTAATGTTTACTTCTTTGTTGGTGTTGGCCAAATCACTACGACTGATGCAGATATACTTGGGCAGGAAACTCACATGCATACTCTATTTAACTTCGTCTAGTATTTGCTTACTGTAATAAAGGTTATCTACCAAGAAAATGAAGCACCAGGAGTGTGAACCCTCAGCGTTAGTATACACTAGCTAGCTATTACAAAAACCAAAAGAATAATTTACTAGGAGCAATACAATATGAATATGTAGCTAGTGCAAGTCAATATTAAATAATATAATAAAGCATGACTTCATGTTATATACAGGTCAATATTGAGTATAAAAGTGGACTGAAAAGTTTTACATTAACTCCAAATCGCAAACATTTGGGCAAGTCTTTACAAGAAGAAGTACATATGCCATTATATCCGATCTCATGAACAACCCAGGGAGTCGCAATTACATTTTGAAGAAGATTGGAATAATGCTACGACAAGAGCTTACTATAATGTCTTCTCACAAAACGAAGTGTATTTTAGGTAGCCAAGATATAGCTGATATGAAAAAGTTCACTTGGAGCAAAGTTCTAGATGAGCTTTCATTAAATGCTCCAATTCTTCATTCGTTGCTACTATCTTGCACATATCGACGTAGACCTCGAATGAACAGAGATGCTATTGTAGGCATGTGTAGTGCATTCTGCTGAAATTCCGGTATTCAAGAATGAGCATGGTTCAAAGAATTTTGTCTTTGATCCTTCGTGCCGGAAGTGGAAAACAGGTATGAATTTTTAAAGTTTCTATGCTAATAGTGTTTAGTATGTTCTTTATCTCAGGTGTATGAACGACTGCAGAAGGTCAATGTGTGTATGTCCCATGTAACAACTAACAGGCTAATGAATCTGATAGGAGTTGGACACGATACACTGGTGAAGACTTGGAGGGACAAACTTGTAGCAGATCTTAAGGAAGGACTTGGAGAGGTTTGTTGCGACAATCAAACTAAGCAACTTTCATTTGATGTATGTTTTCACAGGAGGATCAATTTTTATTAAGTCAGTCGATTGGGACAGTTTCAGAGGATGAGCTGTTTGATTCCTGTTCAGAGTCCACTTCTGAGTCCCACTCCTCCACCACTTCTAGTGCCCAAACACCTCAGTTTTCACCATTGTCTTACTGTTGAAGGAGGTGTTTTGACTTCACAATCGAATCTCCACAGTACTACTGAGGGGATGGAATCCTGTGGTAAGAATAATATATGCAGATAATTGAAGGCATAGGTGCATTTTATTTTCTTTATGCAGTTACTGCTACAAGTGAGGCAGACGTTCCAAAACAGCTAGGATACAAGCTCATTGGTGACAATATTGACAAAGGACTGAAAACGAGGTTCATGAGAGTCGACGATCACAGCAACAAGTCATTGCACTACTTTCATGCCTGTGCAATTGAAAATCGAGTTGATCTCAGGGAATATCCTGATGAACGCCCACAAGGATGTGAAGATTGTCCTAAACATCGAGCATTAAGGCTATTACCATCAGCAGAGGATGACAAAGAACTAAGATTTAATATTGGGACTATTATTGGTCGAATTCTGACACAACACATGCCGTATTTCAAGCTGACGTTTGAGGACAGAAAACTTGTGGATGATACAAGCTGATGAACGCCTTCAGGAAATATGTGAGGGAGTTGTGAACAAATTTGCCTTGTTTGATTTCAACCAATCACCACACCATCGCAAGACAAGGTCAGCTATTTATCATGCTAACAAAATCCATCCCCCTCCCTTTTTATAGTCTGCTATATTGCTGTATTTTTATGCCTAATTATGTATTACATATATTTGTACATAACAGATTTTTTATTATGGCAGACAGCTCCTTGGTGTGGGATCATTTTACTTAGTTTTTTCAGCTGCCATCAGGGAAGGTGATGGCTTACGAATACTACGGTATTGGAAATACCTTATACCACTTTTCAAGAGTTCGAATAGAAAAAAACTATTCCATTGAAGTCCTCAATATGCTGAATCAATATGAGTATATGCTCACTCCTCGCTTGTCTCAAGAACTCCTGTGGAGTCGATTTGTAAATACTCATAGTATTCCAGGACGCAATATTCCCTGTGACTTATTCCAAGAACATCTCAACCGAGTGTGCAAGGAGGCTGTTCGGGGGCTTCGGGCGAATAAAACTGAGAAGGCAATCACAAAGATAGGGAAGACATTCGGAACAGTGGTACCAGTTCTTGACAACTATGACACTAAAAATAGAGTTACCCATGTGTCTGGTGCTCACAAGGTGCCAAGCTCAGGAAAATATGTCAACATGATTATCAAACATTTGCTAAAACCAAAATATTTTCAATTAACCAGGGCAGATGTCACTCTTGTTTTAGCACACCTCGGGATGTTTACATGTATTGGACAAAGACACTTTAATTAAATGGATCATTAATTTTATTGATCTGCATCAGTATGAATTTCATCACATTTGTAAAAAATATATATTATCTTGAAAAAAAATGTTAGAAATCAATGGGAATTTTTTTTTATTACTCTTTTGAATTTGAGATGAAAGTGAAAGATAAGTGATTATCAGAACAGTGTGAACATGTGCAAAACTTTTGACATACATCACAGCACAAACATAAAGGTCTGCATCATAAGTACGCGAGTACTCATCAAAATCTTGAAACAAGGTACAGTGGAACCTCTCTAGAAAGGGACTCTGAAGAACAACTTGACTCTTAACAACAGCCAGCGTAAATGGAACACAGTGATCTATTACAATAAAAAATAAACTCTGAAAGCAGCCAAACTCTCTACAAGGGTCAAAAGACTTGACCCCAAGCATGGCCTTTGTAGAGAGGTTCCACTGTATCTCTTCTACATGCAACATCATTATTTGAGTATTCAGTCATTGACTTATCCACATATCTCCTTCTGCCAGTATTCTTAACAAGAACTGCTAAGGAAGGAAGACTGTCACGACCAGCACAACCTGTCTGTTGAATATAAGACTCGATGTCATTAGGGGATCCATAATGGATAACTTGGCGAATGTCATGACAATGAACCCCCATCCCAAATACCACTGTAGCAATTACGACACGTAATATAGAATTACTGGTAAACAGGTTTACAATGCTCGCCTTTACTATCTCTTCCGTGCAGCTCATGTACATATCGACCAACCTGAATCTAGGGAGATCTGGTGCATCAGATGGTTCTGTAAACGAGTTTCCCAGACAGTTCTTAAAATACAGATAAATGTTTGCACAGTCTATAGTTTGTGCAGTACACAATCATTCGAGGGCATGCTTGTCGCTTTTGGTGAAGTCTCTTTGAAATCAAAGAAAACTTTTCTTCAACTGAGGAAGTCTGGACCACTGAGTACATCACATTTGAGCTCACAGGAGGTCGTGAAACAATTAATTCATTTCTCATTCCAATGATACGTGCAATATCTCTTCTGAATGTTTCTGTAGCTGTTGCTGTCAGTGCCATAATATTAACGTGTGATGGTAGTAAGCTTCTTATTTCACCAATTCTCAGAAGTAGCCTCCTAAATGTATCTCCCCTGATTTTTTTAAGATAACAATTAATTATATTTTTTACAAAATATGTGAAACAGTATTGTGACATACCATTTTTTCACTGTGTGTGCTTCATCCACTATGAAAGCTCGAAGCTGATGAGAGTACACTTCTCCTATGAGCATTTCTCTCCATCTTCTACTTGCCAGAATCATCTCTGGAGTGAAATATACTATTTGATATGCTCCTTTTATAACGTCCTTTCTCATTCTTTCATCATCCTGCTCTCCAGAAACATAACAGGCTTTAATACCCATTCTGGACAAAACTGTAACCTGCAAATAACATTCTTAATAGCTAAAAATCATAAACTGCGGTTTATTTTCTTACCTGGTCCTTCATTATAGCAGTCAGAGGTGTTACTACAATAATAATAATATAGTTGGCCTCTTCTGGAAACAGTCTGTCATATAGTAGAGGCAAACACTGGAAACAAAGACTCTTGCCAAATCCTGTTGGAAGAACAACAAAAACATCCCTTCGTAAGATCCCTGTGATTACTTCCAGTTGTTCTGATTTCACTGAATATCCTAGTTTTTCAAAAATGGACATCACTCCAGACCGAGCGGTCGACATCGCAGACATTGTAAAACGCACTTCTCTCCAGACTCGAGGTTGGGTAAGATATGCAATTAAGTCGATTCAAGCAATCTGATTGGAGCGCAACTATCGCGTTGCGCCGGAACAACTACTATACGTTCATGACACCAGACCCTTTCCTTCCTCCCCCGCCCACCAATAACGGAAGGCAAAGGGTCGGCTACGCCAGACTACATTATCTATTGGTTCTACAGTAACATCAACGATGAAGGAAACTGGTCATTCCGAACACACCATTGTAGACTGGTACAATTTCATTAGAGATGTCTGTGCCCAATATCTCATTGATCATGCACAAAAAATAGGAGGTGTGGGTAAAACAGTAGAAATTGATGAGTAAAAATTTGGAAAGAGAAAATACAACAGGGGAAGAATACGGGAAGATCACTGGGTGTTTGGTGTAATAGAAAGACAATCACCTTCCAATTGCTTCATGGTGGAAGTGAAAGATAGATCTGTAGTCACTCTGCTTCACATCATTCTGGACCATGTTCACCCTGGCACCATCATTATCAGTGATGAATGGAGAGCATATTGTTGTCTATCAGCAAATGGAATGACTCACTTAACTGTGAATCACTCCATAAACTTTGTGGATCAATCAACTGGAGCTCACACACAAAATATTGAGGGAACCTGGTCCACTGTAAAAAGAATGCTAAGGAGCAAGGCAGTCATGAACACTTCCAGTGACCTTTTCCAAACCTATCTGCAAGACTTTGTGTGGAGGAAAAAGCATGAAGGTTGTGACTATTTTTTAAAAATTATGGAGCACATAAAAGAGCAATATCCATTATAAATATGATTCCATACAAATCACATTCACATGACATACTTATTTCATTTTATTTCATATCAATATTTCATTTAATACTCGTCAATATTTAGCATTATTACATACACATTCATATTTGGCAACTCTTATTCAGCAGCACGCATGGAATGTTGATCGCGCTAATGTTGAGCCAGATACGCCCGATGCGACGCGAATGTAGGACCTAAACTGCAATCTAACCAAAAGTTTAATTCATTTTCAAATCACAAACAGTGGCGGGGAGCGGTTATATGGCATTTGAATCCCCTTAACCGTATATACGTAATTAAAAAAAACTCGACTTTATTTTAGTAGCTTGATTGTCAGTAGTTAGAAGCAATCAATCGTTTAACAATAGTGTGTTTTATGGCTCGCTCGCCATTTCTGCCCAAGCACACCACTAGTTTATTAAATCGGCTGAAAAGTGTTCTTTAAAAAATTATGCCAAAATATTTTATTGTATGTCCTGTTCATTGTTGTCCAATGCATCTACAGCAGCGCAGGAACTTTTTCTTTTCCATGTAAGGATTAACAATACTATACAATGGGAAATTTACTTACTGAAGCATGTAATAATCTACTGGTAAATTTACGTCAAGCGGCTTGTATTTAATGAAAACATTATAGCTATTATAATAATTATAATGTATGTATAATATAATATATATATACTAGAAAATGCTCGTGTAGCATTGGTTGGGCGAGCGAGCAAAGTTCTGGAATGCGCGCGCGCGTTTAAACGACGACGTATCGTATTCAGGATTTCCATAGACTACATCTTAGATTTGCTCGCTCGCTTCGCTCGCCAATAATATATTTATACATTTCAGGTTCATATCTTCAGTGGTAATTTTAGGTTTGTCACTGAGAACACAAGGATGTTATCATAAGCTACTACTAGCTCTTTACCCTCAAACGTTTGCCTGGATTTCCAGTTGAGTTTTTATAGCTGCAGCTTTTTTTTCATAAATAAAACTCTAATATAGCTAATAATACATTAAAAACAGCTATTATCAGCTGGTAACTTAGAAACTAGACCTGCATGTCAATTTGCAGTAAATAGGACACATGGAACACTTAATATAAAGTGCTAAAAGCTGGGAAGGATGATTAACAATAAACTGTGCTTAACAAATATAGGGTGCTTAACAACCCGTATCTGCAGTAAGTAATCTGAAAAGAACTGATGACTTTTCATTTATTAAATCAGCTGAAAAGTGTTCTTTAAAAAAATTATGCCAAAATCTTTTGTTGTATGTATTGTAAAAACCTCATCTACAGCAGGAACTTTTCTATTTATTTCCATTGCTGTCAGACACCATACTAGAAATCCCAGATTGTTATAGCTATTGAGTTTGAATGTCTGTATTTTCAGCTGCTAATTCCACTGCTACTTCTTCACTTTCTTCAATTAGCATCTTTAACAAATAATACAGAATATATAAGTACACGCTTTATACTAATGTGCTTTAAAAAATGATCATATCAGAAAAGAATGCAGTATAATTTGAGTTTTACTCATTGATTAAAATTCAATAGCTATAACAATCTGGGATTTCTAGTATGGTGTCTGACAGCAATGGAAATAAATAAAGCACATTAGTATAAAGCGTGTACTTATGTATTCTGTATTATTTGTTAAAGATGCTAACTGAAGAAAGTGAAGAAGTAGCAGTGGAATTAGCAGCTGAAAATGCAGACATTCAATTACCTGTTCTCAAACATGTAAGGATTAACAGTACTATACACAGGGAAATTTACTCACTGAAGCATGTATAATAATCTACTGGTAAATTTACGTAACAAAATATGTCATGCAGCTTGCATTTTATGAAAATGTTGATATATATAATAATTATATTATATGTAATGTATGTATTTATATATTATATACATTTCATATTTGATATCTTCACAGTCGTATTTTTTAGGTTTGTCACTGTGAGATATTTCAAGGATGTTATCACAAGCCGTATTACTAGCTCTTTACCCTCAAACATTTAGTTATATGTAACCTTCCTAAATTTGCAGTTGAGTTTAACGGCTGTCTTCTTCAGGGGAAGCCTACCTAACCTGGTCAGAGTGCTTGGTTCATGCTGCACTAATTTTTTTTTTCACTTCAGTCTCAATTTTGATGAATTTTTTTTAACTTTATTCAATGTTTCACAGCTTCCACAAACTAGTCTGATCTTTAATAAATGACCAATTTTGTTGATATGTTTTTATAGCTAATAGACTGCTGCTATTCTTATGGTCCTTTGTTACACTGTAATTAGCTCTAGGTAAGATTTTAAAAGGGCACCATTATCTGCTGCGTTTGTTGCATAATTATTTAATAGATGGTAAAGTGTCAGTCCTTTAGACATAGATTTTGACCTGACAGAAGATAAAAAGATAAACAGCAAAAGTGATAATGATCTTCATTTTCGGTAGTCATATCTTGATTTATAGTATTTTTTTACAAATATTCATGATTGACATGAAAATAAAATTTCTGACTGTAGTTGTCACTAATTATTCAGGAAATCTAAATTTCCATAAATACAAGTATAAAAAATAACAAAGATGACTTTTTATTAATAATATTGTGCTTTAGCATCAATAGCAAGTGAGCTAGCTTAAAAATAACAAGCTGAATTAATATCATTTTAAAGAAACTTTAAATTAAATGTTTAAATTTAGTTTCCTAATATTTTTATAATGTACATAACCATTAAAATAATAATAACAAGTCCTCAAATAATATTATTTATTACTATTGTAAAAATAATGTGATGATAACAGTTTAATAAAGAGTGAAGTTATGGGCATCATATTCCATAGTAATAAGAGTAGCCATACTGAAGCAATTTATATTATAAAAAAAAAGAAGAAGCTAGACTTAAATTGTGGAAGAAACGACTTCTTCATTAACCCTCAGCGCAATGCACAAGAGGGTTATTGTAGTTATTCTGTCTGTCTGTCTGTCTGTCTGTCACGCTCTGATTATGGAGATTACTGACAGCCGTTGATTTAGGTATGAACTAACTCAGGACGAATATTTAGGACCATTTTATTGCGCTACTGTTTTTAATTTCGGACTAATGTTGAGAAAGCGCGAAGCTTTCAGCTCCGCGTAGGTACCAGCATTTGTGGTTAACGCCCACTAGTGTCATGCCATAATCATGTGAGCAAATAATTTCTTGCAGCTGGCAGTGTTAGTTCAAAACCGTTTTTTGAATTCGTTTGCCGTTTTATTTGTAACATGTGATAAGATTAGTTTATTTCTTCAAAATTGTCATGTCTGTCCACTAGATTCTGAAGATGATGCAAGTGTGACAAGAGTTTGATTGTTTTTTGATAAGGCCTTCATTGTGCTCGATTTTTCAGTGCATGGCCATATCACCAGAGCATGCTTTGATTCATATTGGAATATTATATATTAATATCAAATTACCCTTCTTATTATAATTAGTAGGTGCACATGCACTCATCTATTCTAACAATATGTCACTGATTTACTGTTAATACTATCCCAACAGAGAAATTATGTATATTTTTACATTATGAATGTGTTTTAAGAACTAACATTAGAACAATATTATATCTTAATTCTTCCAATAAAACTTATTAAATTAACATTAAGCAAAAGCAATTACTATATTTTAATAATATGATTTTGTAATCAATTATATTTATCAACTTTCAATTACATAGTAATAATATATATGTATTATTTTGCATAATATTATTATTATTAATTTTATGTATAGACTTGCCGAAGCGATTTATTTAAAGCTAATAATGTTTTAAGAGTTTCATCGCTTAGTTTTGACAATGATAATAACATGTGTCTTCATGTGGTAGCTAAGAAGTAAGTCAAGATTCTCTAAAAGTGAATGCATAATATTATTCTAAATTAAAGCTCATGTGATTTAATACTTCATAGAAATGTCTGCATGACAATTCTTTAGTGTCATATAAACATGACATAACAATGACATTGATTCAGTCATTCTTGACTTTAATAATTATAATAATAGCAAATTATTCTCTTTATTTTAACAGCCAATATAGTTAATAATAACTTAACCCGACGTTTCGAGCAGTGGTTAACTGAGGTCGAACTCTCCTGTAAGAAGTCAAAACGTCGGCTTAAGTTATAATTAAGAGAAAATTTGTTATTATATCTATGACATTAACTTCATTATAGCTATATTCAGACATCGTATTACTTCTGTATTTACTTTTTAGAATTATATAGCTCCTCAATATTTTGTTTTTTAAAAGTGTCTTATAATTATATATCCTGAATACTCTCAATAGTGATAGTAATAAATACTATTTATAAATCATTTAGGTTAGCATATGAATTGTTAGATATTATATCATTACTTTCAAAACTTTAAAACTACGTAATATCGTTAAATTGTATAAAATATAAAGATATTCAGTTTTTTTTTATTTTACTTTCTCCATATTTCAACTATTTTCTTACTTGAAATGTGGAGATAAGTAAAATTAAACAAACTGAAATTTTATAAGGTCATCTGAATGTAGAGGTCACATTAATAATTCAATGTTATCTTCGTACATAAAATCTGTGGTCATGTTTTAACGCATTCTCAACTTCTTCCCAATATTCTATAAATAGGTATCAAGGTGCCTACCAGACAAAAGGAACTCAAGAGCTGCGACCCACCGATATCTATCCACCCCATTCACAGTCAAAGACTTTTCAAACCTTGTTAACGCTGAAAACAGATCTTCAGGATAGGCCATCCTGGTAATGGAGCGAATATCACGATCAGTCTTATCCTCTTTGTGACGTTTGGCTGATTCCTTGCTCTTGTTCGCAGCTTCATTGAGGAACGGGCTTTGTCAGCTTCATATCGAGCTTCTGAGTTCTCAAGTCGTGTGACCAGAAGGCTAAAGACTTTTATCATGGACTCTTCCACATTAGGTGGCCTGTGAGGATCTTCTTCTGAAGATTCACGAAGTCTCACATGAGAAGGATCTCTAGAGTGTCCGAATTCAACATCCTGCTGTTCTGCTCCTGTATCCGTATTCTCAATGGCATCAGAAGGTGAGACTGAATTCAAAACTCTATCATGAACTTGATGACTGTTTTCATTGATGCACTCTTCCAGGTATCTGTGATCTCAAGTGTCATGTATAGGTCGAGCACAGGAACTGTCCTGAGGACACTTGGACTTCTGTTCTGTCTTCCTCTGGCTAACAGTTGATGGTCTCAGAACTCTCTGTTCCTCCATGCCAACAATGCCTGTGTAATCATCTTCCTGTGAATCCATAATGATTGATGAAGTGTGACAATTATATATATATATAATATAAAAAAGTGAAACTAAAGTGATTATAGAGGTTTAACACTTAACCAGTAAGCATAGTTTACAACAGTGTCAATTCACAGAGCTAATAATGCAATATTGAAATAAGTAAAATGGTTATAAAACTTATCTTTAACAGATGAACTTTGCTTGAATGACTGAAGGTCCACCTTCCACTCTTCTCACGAAGTCTAAAGAAAATTATAAAATGAGTACAAGTAAAACAACAACAAGGTGAGACAAATAAAGAATATATAATATGGTTATAGAGATTCAATAGACAGTTCAATTCGATGAAGTGGGCTCGTCTCGTAACTCCAGATGAAGCACCAAGTGGAGCACCGCTGCCGCCAGATGTCGTGCAATAGCGGGAAAAGAGACAGCCTCAGTTCTCTGCCACCAGAATCCTGCGAGTCGGACTAAACCCGTCTAAAGGTCGATCCAGTCAGCCGCTCAAAGCTTCCCGGGCCCACAAACAACTATACCACCTGGACCCGCAAGAAAGTGTTCAAGCTTCTCCCAGAATTCTTTGGTGATTACGTTTGAAGGTGTGTGCAGGCAGAAAGAAAGTTCTAGAAGGAATGGTGAGAACACAACGACAAGAAACAGATGTCTAGTAATCTAGCAACCAACATAATGTTTGTAGTTCGTTATAATGACGAAGTGTGCTGTTGCTTGTTCCCTTGTGATGAAGAATGTGGTGGTGATTCCACCACAGTGCTGTTCTTAAACTAAAATTAAAAGTAATATAGCATCTTAGTTGAATTCTTCCGTCCTACTAAATACTGATGGCACTGCACTTTTACCTCCTACTAAAATTTCCATATCAACCACATAGGTTTCGATAGCAATCACTTAAGCTTGCACTTATACATGGTATAAATTATAGATATATATTAATCCTATCAGGAATTTTTTGAACATATTGAAGAATAGATAGCTAAACTGTTTAGAAATGAGTGAAAGCTGTGTAAAGTATAAAAGTAGATTAAAATTTGTTGGTCTTAGATAACAACTCATAAGCTTATTTGGATTATGTGGATAATAGTTACTTTACTTCTTTTTGCCACATGTAAGTTATGTTTGGTTTGTTTGTACACTGGCTCCAAATTAAATGTTTAGGAAAGTGATCTTGGTTCTACACTTGCTGAACCAGTGTCAATACCGTCTCTTACATCAATGGATGTTGCATCATCTGGTCATGTATGTCTATAATGTTTACAGATTTTGATCATTTTACGTTGTTTCTCTGTTTCTTTCTTTTCCTTTACTTAGTCCACCCAAAGTTGGGTAAAGTAATTCAAAATTCCTAATCAGTTTTCTTTAAAACTATGGCAGTTCTTGATGGAAAGGAAAAATCATCAGTCGCCAGTGCTGTTTGTTCCGAAATAGTATCTTCTATTTCTACACTAGTTATGGTTCATACCATGTACCCTACACCTGACGAATACACCATAATTTCTGGATTTGTGAGTATAACAAATAATTTGAGATGCTATAATATATAGTATTGACCAAAATTATTTACTTATCATTATTTTTCTCGTACCACTATAGAAGTCTATGTACTCTATACAAAAAAGTCTGAGATGTCAATCTAGAACTAAAAATTTTGATCCTGTTTATTACGATACTAGGGCCATATGAAGATAATTTGGTATGGGGGCCCTAGGTTATAGGAGCTAAATCACACCCAATAAAATATTTACTATACATTAAGTTTTAATTAGTGTTGTTTTAGTTAACTAAAACTAAAACCAAAACCCCTTAGTTTAGGGGTATTTTACTTTCGGTAAGAATAACTAAAACTAAACTATAGAGAACATGAAAAAACTAAAACTAATTATTTTAGAAGATAGTAAATTCACTACCAGTAGAGTGGATGACAAAAACTAAGACTAAGCAATTTTATTGTAAACAATTCACCTTAAATTATGTCACTATTAAATGAAAATATAAACTCCCATCAAGTAAATATTCTCTAAACTGTGTGTGCGTGTGTGTGCAGCAGGGGTTTCATACAGAAGGGACCTTGAGATCCCCACCCCATAGACCCCCCCCCCCCAGAATGTTTTAGAAGTTACTATAGTAGTGTTACAATAGCACATAACAAATACCATACTTTATTAATAATACCCAAGTTTTCACAGAAATTATGCCATTTTTGAAGTTGTTTGGGAAACTACATGAGCAACTTTCTTTAAGGAGTCTCATTATTGCAGAATTTGAGAGGCAACATAAATTAACTAAAACTAAAACAATTGATATTATAACTAACTAAATCTTCTACATGGTATTGAAGAAAAACTAAAAACTAACTAAATCTTCAGGGAGAATTTGGGAAAAAAACTAACACTAAGTATTCAAGATATTTTTTTAGTATGAATAACTAAAACTAAGACAACATGGAGAAACAAATTACGTGAAAATTTTAAAAATTTACATAAAGGACACCGAAAAAGTACAAATGAAGATGAATTCAGTCAAAAAAAACCAAAAAACCCTGATCCCCAAGAGCAGCAACATCATTATTCACTGAAAGAAAAGCTTAAGAAAAAAAAAATCAAAAAATGTTAAGCAAATTAATGAAGACATACACAGCACGACACTGGTGGATTGTTGAGGAAGGTCTATCGGTTATTGATGTACTAAAGGAATATCCTCCTCTACGTACTCAACGATGGGTAAATTTGAAAGTACAGAGGAATATCTGAATTATTCACATATTATTATAAGTTGAGAATGAGAAAATGTACATTTTTATTTTCCTTTACTGTACTTTAACTTACCATTGGACTATACTACAGTAGCTATCTGATTTTATTTAACAAGATAGCTAATAGAACATTATACTGGAATATTAATGTATTAATTGTTATTACAATTTTTTAGAGACTGATGTAACATACTAAAAAAAATTTTTTCTGTTACACCGTTAAAATAATAAAATTTAGCTATTATTATCATTATTTTTTTTTTATTAGTTACTGCACAGAGCCTGATAACTGTTGCCACATAGAAAATGCATTAAGGAACAAATTCTTTTATTCTTCAAGAAAGTATAGAAAACGTAGAAAATGAAGTTTATGAAATTAATTGCTAAACTTGCTTCATCCAAAGTCTTCTGCTTTGTGTATTTCATTTTAATCTGGATATGTGTGCTCGTTCCATTTATTATCTACACAATATTGTATTCTAACCAGGTAATGTATATTATTATTACTATTCTTATTATTACTATTTCACCATTTCTTTATCAGCCATTAAATGTATCGGCTCTCTTTCAGAGGCTTTTTAAACAATACAGAAAAAAAAAGATTTGGTCGCTACCGGCATTCGAATTAAGACAGAGTGCTTAACCACTAGCGTCCCTCTACTGAGCTACGACAACCAGCCAGCAAACAAACACTACATTCCTGTATTTATACTGTTAAGGGGTATTGCTATGCTACAGTCTGGCTCTCAACAGACCAACGAAATTTTATTATTATTATTATTATTATTATTATTATTATTATTATTATTATTATTATTATTATTATTATTATTATTATTATAACAGCAACTTTTCTCGTTCTAACAACTAATGATGTTATTAAAACTAACCCAACGTTCGAATTCTTGGAAGTTATCTTCTGGAGTCAGCTGAGATCGAATTTTCTATTAATAAACCATGTGTAAATATCAAGGGGCAAGAGTTGTGGAGAGAGCCAATAAGAATCGTGAGCTAAAGTTCGAGGAAGTTCTGCACATACAGATGACAACACACAGATGACAACACACAGATGACAACACACAGACACAACAACAAGCTTAACAGAGACAAGGTTTAGAGCTTCGGATGCTGGCTGTCTATGCTGCGTGCAAATACCATTTCAGGATATACCTTCCAGTTATCTCGCTGTTTACATTGTGCTTATTATATCGCCAAGGAATGTTAGACAGTAGTTGACCGGGCAGGAGACTTTGGCTGAAGTAGAAACGTGTTATATTTTAATTAACTTAATATCGGCTGTTAGAATGAGAATTTTATTTACTTCATTCGAGAATGACGGGAATTATTACTAGGCTATGGTGTAGAAGTAGCTAATAAACAAAAAAGAAAGAAAAAGCGAAAATAGAAATTTACTGGATGCTATAGTTTCTTTTTTTATCAAAGTTTTCTTTTCAAGTGAGTCTATATTTTGCAATAGCAGTACTAGGGTGACGTCACGAAAAATTTAATAACATTGATTTTTAGCGTTAAAGCATAATTGAGAATCCGGGAGGTACGTTATTCGCCGCTACTGGCGCCCTAATAGGGTACAGCGCCCCGTCAGGAAGGGATGACCAATAGCAAGCGGATTGTTGTTTGTCTGTTAGCTTTTTACTGTTTGTTCATTCATTCAGTCAGTCAGTCATTTATTGTTCTCTTTGTGCATGCAATTAAAGAAGATAGCTTTAAAAAATTTTCATTCTGTGTTGAAGGGTCTTACTCACACCATTATAAATAGTAATTCCTGCTCTTCAATTGGTGCTGAAATGGATAGTGACATTTGTAGTCATGATATACTCACTCACCCTAGTGTTTACATTTCTAAGGAAGTTGAGAATGTTAACTGGTCATCAAGACTCAATATTACAAATGAATGCAAGGAGGAAGTGGCGAGATATTTATGCCTCAGTTTATCACATATATGTAATGATTCAAATTTAAAAAGATGCAATTTTAACTCAAGTTACTTGGAATGGCTAAGAAATGAAATATGTTCGGCACATTGGAATAAACTCAACATGTCTGACTGTTCAAATCATTATTTCAATAATAGTAATGAATACCTGGGTAAGTTTGACAATAAATCAGTGTAAAATCATGTAACAAACAAAACAATTGTTTTGATGAAGCTACCATGTAAGTTATGTTTTAGTTAGTCTTAGATATCACTTTAGTAAGCTATAAAGTTGTAATTTTTGTTATACTTTTTGAGATTTCTTTATCCTATCTTTGTGTTATAATTTAGGTAAGTACAGCTGGGAAGACCTTATATTCATAATTTAGTATTGCTAGCTGGATAACACAGAATGTATTTAGTTGTGCTCATTATAGTGTGTAGATAAAAAAAATTGACCTTAATTACACTAAGCGAATATAATATTACAATACCACAAAATAATGTAAAACCACAAAAAATATTATATTCATTTAATCATTTAAAAAAATTAAGTTCTAAACTTAATCACTTTCTCTTCACTTAGCTAAAATTTACTGTGGAAATTTTGATTTTGAAGCTTTCAACCAACCTATTACCATTGAAAACACATGTCAAAGATCACTTAGTTTATTGAGCACTTCAGAATTATTTTCCATTAAGCATGGAGCTTTACTTAATAAATAATTTCCTGGGACACTTTTTCTACAATACTTGAGCATCTATCTTTTGTAGCAGCCCCTATACATATTTTAAAACTTAACTTGGCATTCCACTAAGAAAGAAGTCCATATGCTGGATTAGATGTTTTAAAAAATATATATATATAATATATATATATAATATATATCAGAGTACACTGCAATAGTAATTTAATGATGCCTGTATCACAAGAGGTAAATATTATTTAAAATGTATATTTAACTGATTATATTATCTATTTAGAAAAACAATCTTTAGACCTGAATTGTAGTGAATTGTTTTATTATGATAACTCTTCACTTAAATGTCTTCCTGATTGCTATTTATGGAGAAACCTGGAACGATCCAATGCTTCAGCAATATTGAATTGGATTATCATTTTGTCGGTACTTTTCGGACTCTTTGGAGTGACAGTAGGCTTGGTTACCGCTATATTACGAAAAAAATATCTGTAAGAAATATGAGAAGGATTGTTTATATCTTATAATTTACCTTTCATTCATAGGCTGGTCTTTCCATCAATAACTATTGTATATGTTATACTAGACGTCTGGATAATGGGTAAAATATCAAATTTTATTTTAAAGAAATACTTGTAATTATTTTTTTCTTGTTTAGACATAGTACTACTAGTGGATTTGGTTGGCCAAGAAAAAGTTTCATGTACTTCAAGAAATCTAAGAGAACATCCGCCTAAAGTTCATCCATACTGTGCATTTTCTTGTAAGTGTATAATTCTTGCACTATTCTTTAAAGTTCTTATATTTAATTTTTCTGTACAGCAATAGCATATTCATACTTCAGACAACAGGCTAATTACTGGATATTTGTTTTCACTGTAAATATTTTCACTGCTACACATTTTCCCTTTCGATATCAAAGATTCAAAGAAGCTAAGAAAGATAAATATCTTCATGCAGTATGTTTACTGCTTGGATTCTTCATTCCTCTTATTCCAGAACTAACATCAATAGCTGTATTTTCTGAGAAAATATGTAACAATCCCATTTATGCAAATGTATCGGTTGTAAGTGGAGGTCTTGGACATTCCAATTATTTGTATACTACCACAGGATGTAACTATGACAGTCCCAATATTCTTATTTACTGTGCTAAAGGTATACTAGCTATTAATTTAGCTGTGGGATCACCATTCTTTCTACTCACTCTACGAAAATTAATAATGGTGAGAAGAAACTATTGTGAGATACCAATAAAAATGTTGTATAGAAATAAATTTTTGTAGTCATTTCAAATTAACTCTTGCTTGTAATTTGAGTAAGAATAACTTGAATAGTAAATAGTGGCTTACAATAATATTACTGAACTCATATAAATTTTGTACACAACCAAGACATATACCGTACATTAATTATAATTGGTATCATCATTTTTCTACCATTACGACTATCATTTTCTACCTTAAATCATTACATTATTATTATTGTTATCATTATTATTGTTATTATTATTAATAATATTATTTTATTATTATTCCTATTACCATTGTATGTTATTTAGCGACGACACAGCAATGTAATAGGAACTGCTGAAAAGAAGCTATTGCTTGGATGTCTTGCATTTCATATAATTACTTCAATTTCTATGATTAACTCATTCATAACTGCTGGAGAAAGCCCTCAATTAAGAATAGCTTTAGATAACTATTACATTTGTGAAGAAAAAGGACATAATCCAGTCATGTGTGATCAGTTGGAAATACCTGAAAATAAACATACAGTTTCAGCAGCCATTTTTTATGTGATTCTTGGATTATTTCAAGTAACCACCATAGTGTTTGTACTGGATATTCAACAATACAAAAAAGCAATGCACACTTTGTACTCCACAATAAAACAATGTTCTCAATCTTCTTGATCTGCAGTGCTTTGTACAAATATAAGTAAAGATGTAGTTTTTTTGTTGTTGTTTTTCATTCATTTATTCTAGATTTACACTTTTATGAGCACAAACTTATTATAACACATTTTATTTATTAAAATTAATTTCATGATTAGCTATTGAGTTATTATAATAACATACTAAAGCTTATCATATATTTTAATACTTTCAGCTTAAAGTTATTATTATAAATTTTTGTGTATATTGTCCCACCATGTACACCTAATCATTTTTTTATTATTTTACGGAATAAAACAAAAAATGTTAGAATATTCATTCAGACCTCTTAGACCCCAAATGTTTCAAATAATAATAATATTAAAATTGGTTAAAAATAATGGGAAATATATGAAGTCTACATATTAGGGAGAATGTTTCTATCAACAAGATGATGATTACAACTGCACTCATCTCCATTTGTCTTGACACTTAGACCTAAGGTGCACAGACAACAGATTTGCCTCATTACCTAGAAACACTCAAAACTTCTCACAAGCTACACTGTTAAAAACATCTTTTTCAAGAGCATTATATCATTTGTGCTCTTCCTTTTCCTCAGCGAAGTGTTTCGTCACACAAATTACTAGAAACTAAACTGCGATGATTACCACAAAAAAATCTTACTTTAGAAATGTACTGAATGTAAGCTACAGAACATGGACAGTGCTGTTACATTGTTTTAGTTATTCATACTGAAAAAATAGTCTTGACTGATTTTTTTTTCCCAGGGACACTGGTTAACAAGACCATGCTCCCTCATGATTTAGTTACTTTTAGTAATTTTTTTAATATCATGTAGAAGATTTTGTATCACTTGACTTAGCTTTGGTTTGCTTCTCAAATTATTCAATAGGGGGACTCCTAAAGTAAGTAGTTCATGGTGTACTAATCCCAAACAACTTAAAAAATAGCATATTTCTATGAATATTTGGGTAGAAGTAATTTTTTGTAGTTTAGAAAAGAAATGTAACTCAATGGCAATTTATATATTCACTTAGCTACTGATGCAAGAAAATTAGTTTTTGTCGTCCACTTTACTTATAGTTTTTGTTTTTATCAATGCTGTCTTCAAGTTTTAGTTATGACGGCTTAATTTTACCACAAGTAAAAAATGCCACAAAACAAAGGGGGCTTTACCATAACTAAAACAACACAAGATGACAAGTCAGGCCAAGACGATTATGTGAGGTTGGTCAGATTAATTAAACAATGTTGTTAAGACTGGTGTCAAGGTTGATGCCAACTCAAGCTTCAAATGCCAGACAGGATCCACAGTGCTTCCTTACTGAGTGAACAATGCTGCCATGAGATTTGCATAAACAATTTTCAATTACTATAATTGCAAAAATACTAACTGATACAAAATATATTTCCATCAATATGGCTGGGTGTAGGTTTAGGTGTGGCCATACTAACTAGGAGGGTGATGATAGAAGTGGTTTGTCCTTGAAGGTCTTTAAAAGTTGAACCCTACGGAAGAACTTGCCTTTCGGCAATTAATCTTCAAAGATACCAGTTAAGCTGCTCATATCAAAACCCACCCTACGGGAATGTCAAATCATTCAACGTAAATGAATTATAAAAAAAAAACGGGCTAACGTCATAATGTGGGCGTGGTACAAAAAAATAAGTATGGAGGTCAAGGACGCTCTACCCAGTGATCTACCAATAGCGCTGCGACGGGCAAAAAGGCAAAGAGAAGAAGTTAATTACAAGGAAGAAAGCTTTATAAAGCTTCCAAAATCTGACCGCATCCAGCAAAAAACTAAGCTGTACCCTGTTACCGTACAAGAGGAGAAGTCTGAGGGAGACAGAGCCATGGTCAAAATACATTACGTTGGATACTCTAGTGAATGGGATGAATGGCGTTATGAAGGAGAACTGGAAAGCTTAAATGAAGAAAATGCAGATACTTCCCCCTACCAGCAAGGTAGTTCTATTATTTCTCCCTACCAGCCATATAGCATTTACAATGCTTTACGTGTGAAAATCAAGTGTGCTCTCAACTGTGGTCAAAAAGTATCACCAATTATTAAGATAAGCATGCCCTTTGACTTAATTCAATTTAATGGTCGACTTAAGACTGTTTGAATTCCTTCAAAGATGGTCTGCAACATTCAGCACTACGGAATAAAACATTACCAGGACTTAGACCCTTTCCTTGGCAGCTTCTGGCATTACAGAGGACTCAACGTCAATGGGGACTATGGTTATGTACAGTTAGATACAGTGAGCTTCTATTTACGTAAATCCAGAAGCCTGGTTGAATATTTCCCACCTAGCAGTGATAGTCAGCCACCTTCAAAAACTATTACACACACTGGACACACTTTATCATTTTCTTTTGTATGTAAATATGGCATAGGATCAACATTTGGAAAAGACAAACAAATTTTTGTTTAAAACATTATTATACTATTATATAATACCAAAATTTTGCTTTGTTAAAATTAATTTAAAAAAAATGAGAATGCATAGTGGGGCAAGTACATTATTTGTGACCGTCTATAGGAAAACCAGGCACAACGGGGCACCTTCGAATTTTTTTTTTTGCACTTACGGAGTTGTCGGCGTCCAGATATTGAGCTCTCCAAGTTTTATCGTCGTAGCTTAAGTCGTTCCCGCTATAATAGACCTAACCGTTCCCTTCCGTCCGCTTGAAACAATACATTTTTAAGAAATCGAGCGATCTTTTCTCGATATTACGCACTCCGCGTTGTGCCCGGTTTTCCCGTAGACGGTCACATTTATTGACCAGCAGACTCTCAAAGGTGAAAATATATACAAAATTTTGCATTGTTAATGTATAGTGGGGCAAGTACGTTTGTTGTGACCAGCAGACTTACAAAAACTGCACTTCTGTACTTGTTTGCTTCTCTGGTATCCATATTCCAATTCTTCTATGCGGTTTCTTTTTTCCAAAAGTTGTTTAAGAGCTTCAGATTCTCGATGATTGGTTGAGTGATAGTGGATGGTTGTGATATCATTTAGTTTTTCAAGCCCCTGTTGTGAAAATGTGACTATATTTCCATGCAAGCTAAGGAACTGATGTACATGCATTGCAAATGCATGCATGTAAGGTGTTACATCTTTACTCTGGTATACAGAGGTAAAAAGCTTAACCCAGGCTTTAGCAGATTGTTCAAAATCGACTGCATTGTGACAACCAGAATGTCCAAGTGATGCCATAAGCTTGAAGAAATCATTCCATAACTTTTGCAGTGTCTCTTTACTTTGTAAGTCGGGAAATGCTGCAGGAATATTAATGCCATTAAATAATCTCATTTTCTCAGGGCCAGTCAAATCTCTCCATGTCAACTTTTTTGTTTCTTTGTCGGTAAACCACCTGAATCGAATTTTACAATTGTTTAGCACATCAACATAGGCATCAAGATTTCTTTTGTTTTGATTTGTCGCATCCAATGTACGCAGATCCCTTATAAGTAAATTTATCAGAACATCTGCTATCCTCAAAAACAAATGAAGTGAATCAATAACTACCTGGTGTAGTGGTATAAAAGAAAATAATGGTGAATTACAACAATTAAAGCAATTCTTGTTTGATTTAGCAAGCTTTGCTTTTTCATTAATCTCAGCGATTGTTCTTGCACCCTTTTCTTGATCCAGCAATGACCAAGTCATGCTCATATCCCATCTTTTATCCTTGGGACACTTGCACCAAATACATGCATGATTTGAAGTAGCTGATTCCAAACCACATACAAGAGCTAGAAATTTCCAGTCACCTCCGAGAAAATATTGTAAGTGATAAATATTTCCATCAACACTCACTGAATTTAAATTGCTAGCTTCTTCGATGACATCTTTTAGTGCAGTTGCTAAATCATTATAATTTTCTGATACTTTTAAAATTGCTATTGTATGGTTTCCTTTTGCTGAACAACAGTCTCGATCATCCAAAAGAGTGAAAGCAAAATTTACAACTGTAAAACCTCTAGCAATTTGAGTACCATCTCCAGTAAGTTTAATTCGAATAGTTTCTGGAAGTAGTTTATCGGATGCCTTGTATTGCTTAGCTAGTTGAGATATACAAAAAATCAGCCTGCTCTGTAAACTTTGCTGTACTCCAACAGTTCCACTTGGGGTTTCACAAATTTCAAATTTGGAATTCATTTCATATGCCAGTTTCTTTACTCTGTTAGAACTAGGAAGATTAGACACTACACTGAGCTCATGGAATGCCTCGTTAGATATGCAATATCTATCCTTTATGAAAAGAGCAGACTGGGGACTCACAGGTGTAGGAGAAATATTTTCCTTGCCAGAATAGGTACCATTTGTAACATCCAGTATATCACACTTGTATGTATCCTTATTTTTAAGTTCTACAAAACGTGGTTCGAATCCTTCATCCTCACAAAAACTTAGAGCACCTTGTACTTTTGCTGCAAGCCTTTGTTGGCGATTGTATTGCTGCTGTCTACTACACTGAGGCCATGACTTTAAAGACAATCCCCTCATATTGCTAGAGTGCCCAGTTCTCAGCTGTGCGATGGCTTTTGATTGCTCTTTTGTTGTTTTTTCAAGCTTTTTTACTTCTTTTTCCAGCCTTCTTCTTTTTGTAAGTTCAGTATTTAATTGAGTTTCTGCATTTCGCTTTCTTTTCAATACTTGTAGGTTCACTTCAGTTTCAAGAACTTCAAACTTCCAAGTAGAATCGGGACCATCCTTCCATCTAGCCAATAACTTTTTGCGCTGAATACCTCCAAGCTTAGACAAAGCCTTACCCATTCTCCACAGTTTTGATCTAATTGCATGCCGAATAGGATCTGTTATTTGGATAGGTAAATCATACTGCTGAAACAGCTTTATAATCACTCTTTCATAAAGTAATTCAGTAGCTGTAAAGTATTCTGCAGATACATAGGCACTTTTGTCTCCTGACAAATCAAAACAAGAAATTCCAGTTTTTCCTGGGTGTGAAATGCTCCATAAATAATAGCTAAATAGAGAAGAAAATATTTAAGTCAATAACTACTTGAATTATGTAACAATTTTTAACATAGGAATCATTTCATTGCTAATCAACTATTAATACCTACAAAACAACTTACTTGTTAATCATATAAGCCCTAGCCATACTATATAGAAGCAAACACACTTAATAAACACCCGTGAAAACTAACTCAACTGTACCGCTACGGGTATCAAAAAACAGCTGAAGACTAGCTCTTTTTAGTGCTACCCGTATTGAAAGGGGTTATCCCTTACTTTCGATGATGTAAGCTGTTTATTTGCAGTGTTTGCTGAGCAAGCACCAAGTCCGTTGAATTTTTAATGAGCGATCCATTAAGTGAGGTGAAGAAAAACGCAAAAAGCGGTGGTATAGAAGAAAGGTCAGTGGTTGAGTTTGGTATCATCATGAAGCACAGGGACTGAAGATTACAAGTATGTCAGTATTGAGCTACCTCATGCAAAGAAAAAATATATGGTAAGAATATATTCGAAGAAAATGGTCATAGCTCATACACTTTCTGTGGGATGTAGTTGTTCAAAAACAGCTGGCAATGCTTGTATTTTTGTATGGCAAATTTGACAAAGGTTTTGATATGTATTAACTTCAAAAATTGATGATCTTTGACCAGACCTGTACACAGAAGTAGAAGTTGCTCCAGAATGGGGGGGGGCACCATGCACCACACGCCAATATAATCTCATGAAAACTATTTTCTTTCACATTAACGAAGCAAATTAAAAGTTTAAAGTCATAGGAAAAAATTAAGTGATCCAAAAGTTTAAAATTGATTTTCATTATTTTTTATTGCTATCTATATGTCGGTCATCAGTATTATCAATTCTTTTCTTCTTAACCAAAGAAGCTGTAGAGAGTTGGACTCAATTTGCATAGGCGTAAGTGGATCCTTTTTTATAAACTCTGGCATACATGTATCTTTTTTCTGCTAAGTCACTTGCCATGCTGTGAAGCACCGTCATAATCCTCAACAGCATTTTACTGCAGGAATTTGTTAAGAAAAAAAGAAATATCTAGGGAGACTAAAAATGACCAAAGAAAAGAGCTGCTAAGACAGCAAACGAGTGAGAAGAGAAAAACGAAATGAAAAGACAGGGCTAGAAGAATAGCTAAATAGCTGCTACTGTAGATGTAGTAATATACCAAAGTTACATTAAAATTGATCTTCAAAGTTGCCCTAAGGACATAATATAAAAGTGAAGTGCTTATAAAATGAGTATAGAAACTGCAAAGGATAAAATATCGGTGTGGAATAATTACAGAATTATAGCCAGCATTGGTGCTAACTGAAACTATAATTTGTTTTGTTAGATCATAAAGGAAGAAACTGTTTCCACTAAAGTACCCTTAGCTTCTGAATTATTACATAATTTCTGTGGAATAATTACAAAATTATTATTCACATAGTTTCCAGTGTTGTTTTAGTTTATAAATTCCAGACATTTAATTTTTAGTTCATGCAAAAAAAAATAAACAAAAAAAAAAATATCATGAAGGCTTAGTTTCAGTCTTTTTCCATAATGCTCCGAGAAGTTTTAGTTTCACTAGTGTTGCTCCTCATACGAATTAAGTGGCAATTTATATATTTACCCTTAGCTTGCTGACTTCAATGATGGGAACCATTTTCTAGTAGTAAAATAATAGTTACTCGCGTAGTGAGACCCTTTACCTATCGCTACGCGTAGTAGTTGGAAAAGGGTCGCGATACGTGAGACTAGTAAATGATGGCTAATTTATTGGTAAAGGGTGAAATATTTATTGGTAAAAAATTTATTGGTAAAAAGTGAGATACAGAATCTGAGGAAGAGGAAGTCTACACACCTTGCTGTTTTGATTCCTGTATTCAGCTGTTTGCTGCACCATATGAGTTTACACAAGTGATTTGAATACTAGTGGTGGTTACTCCTGTATCTTTTAACTCATATTTAATTGAATTTTGTACCAAATTTATTGTTTAGCTAGCTGAATTAAACCAAAAAATTCCTTTGTTCACAGTAGCTATATTACCGAGACAGATGGCCTCCTAACAAAACTGTAGCAGTACTACCATTATCATAGGAGGATTTGCGTGTGAATGTTTACACGACCCGGCCCTGACACCTTTCTCCAGCCTGAACTGTCCACAGCGATGTAATGTCTTAACGCTGGTAAAGATTGTAGCTATGAAGGAACGGAGGATAAAAAGTAAGGTGGTAAGGTAAGAAGTCTTATGTATAATATAATTATAGTACATACTTATTACATGAGTCAGTCTGTGATATAGTGGGTGAAATATTTCACACTAATTTATTTTCAAGAGCCAGAGGCTAAGTGAAAAATATATCCTGAGAGTGAAATATCTAGCCATATCACTCTGACAAGTGTAATAGTGGTGGTTTATTCCATGCTAGATATCTTCACTGAAGTAGTTAGTTGGTAACTCCAGGTGTACAGTTGGCCAAAAACTCTCTAGGGGCTTCCCACAACCAGGTTGGGTATGGCTCCACTAGAGTTAGGTCGCTGTAAAAACCCAGAAAACTGGTAAGCCAGGCCTGGTTGCTATAACTACTAGGGTATGAGCTTGCAGTAATACAGCCATGAGCTCACACCTAAAGATAACATTGTGAAGATATCTAGCATGGAATTATTATCAATATTATATATATAATAATAAATTATAATCTAAGTGAGCTGACAGCTAAGACTTTTTAACCCTTTTGATTGAGAAAAGTTAATTCTAATTTAATCATAATTTGATGGTTTTTTAGGACATTTATATGTCTGAATTTCAAAAAATATTATTTCAGCAATGTCCTCTAATAGAGTTTAAAAAAAACTACATTGCATAATATTGTGAAATTACAAACATTTAATAGGGTCCCACCAATATAATAATCATCACCTACAAGCCAATAATTATCTTATATATAATCAGACATACCTGAGTAAATAGAACCATTTAATAGGTCCCAAAATTATATATAATCAGACATACCTGAGTAAATAGAAATAACTAATAGAGCACATGGAAATATTCAAGGCTTTCCAATGATCCTGACATATTTCAATTATCAGCCATTTTAAGTAACTTTTGAGTTAAAATTGCATGTATTAAATTCTGAAACATTACAGATGTCATGTAAACTGGGACATAATTCTTCATGGCATTGACTTGTAAGGTTGAGTTTTGGATTTACATTAACAGTGTCATCTTCTTTGGAAATATTTAAACATACTTGGGTAAGTATTCTATCATTACAAATGACTTCATCCAAATCAGCACTAATTGAAGGGCTGGAATTATTATTATTAATAATTGTGTCTGCAAGATCCTGAATACAGAACAAGAATATAAATGATTGCTAACTTCTTTAAAACATAATAAATTGATTATAAAATAAATAAATAACAAACTGCATGTATACACTGCAAATTAAGTATCTGATTGCTGTTGCTCTTTTGCTGTTGCTGGTTTGTCACAGTAGCCATGAGAGGTCTGGGTTCAATTATGTGGGTGTAACCAGACATTTAAATTCTGTATTGTTTTAAACAAGGCCTGCGAAAGAGAAAGAATAAATCTACATGTATTAAGTAAAAGAAGGCTGAGAAAGAAATTGTGAAGTGATAAAGTAGGAGAGTATAAAATTTCCATGGATAAAAGGAATCTTAGAAAAAAAATTCCGTTGGATTGTTTAATTTTAAATTTAAATTGTTCAAAATAAGCTTATTTTGTTGCTGCAGTTAGATCAGACACTAAAAGGACAGTTCTTTGAAACCAAGTTTCAAGAAAAAAGACAGACCTGAATGGTGAAAAGCGGAAAGACTTACCAGGAACAAAAAAATACAGCGGTAAGGACCAACCTGGAACGGAGAATCAGCGGAACAAACGTTGCTGATATTCAGCGAAATTCTGAGGCGACCCTACCAACCTGGAACGGAGAATCAGCGGAACAAACGTTGCTGATATTCAGCGAAATTCTGAGGCGACCAGATGCAGAAATTTTTTTTTTCGGCGTTAGCCCCAGGCTTCCCCACAACAGCCATATTTTTTTATATTTGTATTCCATTGATTTTAATCAAGTGGATCTTTCAGACATTTAATCAAATACAGGAGAGTTCAAACCAGTACATAAGTGGTTACATGTTTAAAATCAGGAGTCTTTAACTTGTAGTCACTTTTATAGTCATTGAGAAAATATTTGGTAGCCTTTCGTTGTATTTGTTCCAATGTTTGAAAGTCTTTTATGAGATATGGCTCCAGAGTTGTGAGCAGTAGCTTAACTGAGATTTCACTAAACCTGTGAACAGTTGCTTTTTTAGACAAACTGACGAATCTAATGGTACACTTCTTCTAATGACATGAAGAGCCTTATAAGCTTGAGCACAGATATGACTATATTGTCTGTTCCATGACAGATCAAGTGAATCTAACCATACCCAAGTCTTTCTGTGTTTCAACTACTGGGATGTCGTTTCAGTCAATTTTATAGTTCATATGCCTTGTGAAATACAAGAAGAAAATCTAATTGCACTACATTTGCTGAAATTGATATTGAGATGCCACTTTTTACACCAGGAGCTTATAGCTTCCAAATCTACATCAATTTCAGTGTGATGTTGTGAAGAATTGATGGGTTTATAAACGTTTGCATCATCAGCAAAAAGGAAGCAGCTTGAGTATGTTAAAGCATTAATATATATTATAAACAAAAGAGGTTCTACAATACTTCCTTGAGGGACTCTAGAAAGCACAGGACTTGTGTGAGAAGTTGCTCCTCTAAAAGTAACATAGTGTACTCGTTTAGTTAGAAAGTTTTTTTAAACCAAAGCCATAAGTCACCTGGTGATGCCCAATTTCCACAATTTGAATAAGAGCTCTTTATGAGGGACAGAATGAAAGCTTTTCTAAGATCTAATATAATACATTATTCATCCTTCACAACAGTAATATGGATGAAGAAAATATTTTACTAAAAATTATATTATATTTGCACACCAATAAAAGAAAATGTGAATTTTATTATTTAGCTATATATTTACTCACCTACTTATTAATTTTAATTATAATATTTTATATTTATCATTCAATTATTATTTATTGATTTATTTAAAATAAAACCTGTATCAAATTTTAGATCACAGTACTTAGTGTAATCTACCTCACAGGAGACAAAGGTGCACCATGCTCTTCACAGGAATAGAAAGGTGCAACTCCTTGTTTCTAGGCACAACCCCTTGGTTCTAGGCACAACAACCAGGTTCACAACAAAAGTGCAGAACAAAGGACATGGCTTCCTTGTTCTCTAGAGGGGGGGGGGGGAATAGTAGACCTTGGCTATCCTAAGAAGTCATGCCTCCTGAAGGGAATAATACTACATCCTAGCTAAGAAGAGAGGACATGGCTCTTCAGTGGAGAGGTGATGAGAAGGCACAGTTCAATCGTTCAAATTGTGCGCGATTCGCTACAGCCAGTTCACGGAGAGTAAATTGGACCGAGTTACGAAGTGTTTGTGTAGTCTCGCAAGCCAGACCCTTTACCAGACGCTACGCTGGGGAAGGGTCTGGTACATTGCGCACACCAATCTCGTATCATTCCCCCAGAATCTGGGGGAAATACTTTGCCTGTACTTCTTATGGAGCGGCTGTGGTTAAATTGGTGGCTGTAAACTTTACGCGTTCATTTTTGCAACTCGGATAGAAATGGAAAGATGCTTGGGTTGTGGAGGAGATGTTTCCATTGCCAGTGAGAGAAAGCGGCGGCGATTACTTGGTAGTTCCACTGCAGAAAAAATCAGGAACACTTTAATTTCATTCTTCTGTCAATGTCATAATTTGCAATTAGATTCTGAGTCTATTAGAAGAGGGTATATTTGCAGGAATTGTGTCAGGTTGATAGAAAAATATAATCTATTGCATGAAGAGGTTGCAACCAATACAAGAAAGGCACTTCCACATTTGCCTGTGACTGCTGGAGGGACAGGTCAAGTCTTGAGCATTGCAAGCATTATCCCCTCCACCTCTAGCCGTTCAACCTCAGCGCATATGCCTCTTACTTCATCATCCATGCCAGTCACTGCTACTTATACTACAACATCAGTTCCTCAATTCTGTGCAGCATCACCTGTTGAGCAAGTAACATTTACATCTGAGGCTCCACAAACAGCATTAACTACTACTTCAGAGTCACCAGAAGTCACTGTAAGTATCTTATGATCGGTGTTGTTATAATGACATCATTAATATTAACAATTGAATTGCTACAGTTATGCTAAGAAAGATTAAAGAAATAGTCCGCTTTTAAATTACACATGCAAGAATTTGTGATCTTATTGTACAATGATCACATAGCATATTAGATTTTGATTCTGTCTATACTAGAATTAAGTCTTCATATATTATTTTCGTTCTCTCCCCTGCCCCAGGTTTTCAACAGTTTAGGCACCAATCAGTATGGGATTGGCTATATGGCCTTAAAAAAATTTAGGAACTGCCAAATATTTACATTAAAAATAGTTATGTATAATTCCAATAGTTCTGCTCTTTTTTTCTTTCATTATAATTACAATTACTTTATATATGATCTCATTGTAATTTATTACAATGACAAATTACAATTGCAAATTCAATTCTTAATTGATAAAAATTTCAAAGTGAAATTATGTCTAATATTTTTATAGGCTACTATACACTACAAGTCAAGGCCTTTGTCATATCGTGTAACTCCTGGAAGAAGACGCATTTGCAAATCTCTAGTTCGAAGGAACTATCAGTCGTTTGCCCAAAAGTCCGTGCAAAATGTGGTGAGCAGAAAGGCATTGGTCAAGATTGTAGGGCGCACCTTGACTAAAGAAGTGGCAGCAATGTGTTCAAAGAAGTTTAATTCCATCCTGAGAGCAAAAAACTGAGACTCTATGCTTAAGTTTAAATTTAGAACAGTTCTTATCGAACTAAAGAACCAGGCACCCACTCTTCTCTCTCTCCTTCAAAGTTGCATGAAGACAACGACTCCTCGTGTAAATTGCAACTTAATCATAGTAATGATTGCTGCTATGATTTGCAAGCATCGTGACTCCAAATGCTCACTTGTACATAGAATTTTGTCTCTGGCTATGTACGCAGGACATTCAGCCAAACAGGTATGTATTTAATATACATGGCATCGATCTATTAAGCAATATGTTTTGTTATGTTTTATAAGGTGTATCAGCGTCTACAGAAAGTAGGTATTTGTTTGTCTCATCAATCAACTGTCAACCTTGTAGATGGCTTGGGAGATCACTTTGACAGGAAAGTGAAGGAATGGCAAAAGGTTGCAGAAAGTAAACTCGAGCCTTCACAGGTACTAATGAAATTAGGAGAGTTGAGCTAAAGGTGTTAAATATAGCAAATCCCACAGTTCACACCATGCAAAAATTTAGTTGCATTATTCATACTGGTTGATGTTTAGAGTTAAACCTATTGGCGAAAGGGAGGGGAAAAAGTGGGGGGAGGAAAGGGGGGAAGTGTTGATGTTTAGAGAAGTATTAATGTTAAACCGATTGGCGGAAGGGAGGGGAAAAAGTGGGGGGAGGAAAGGGGGGAAGTGTTGATGTTCAGAGAAGTATTAATGTTAAACCGATTGGCTGGGGGCGGGAGGGACTCTGGGGGCCCTTCCAACAGTGGGGGGGAGGAAAAAGTGGACCATGGGTGTAAAGTGGGGGGGGGGGGGGAGGGGAGGGGGAAGTGGTGGGAGGAGAGGGGGAAGTGGAGGGAGGGGAGGGGAGAAGTGGCGGGAGGGGAAGGGGAGGGGGGCGGGGGGGGTGGGGGACTACAAGGCAAAGACATAATGGTCTTCTGACGTGCCCAAAACTTTATCCGTTAACCACAGGTATAAATAGTTCAGTACATGGAGTAGAATAAAAGCTCTGTGATGATTTAACTAAATAATAGAGAACGAATCTTTTTACGAGCTCAAATTATGTGTTTTTAATCATTTTTATTAAAGGGTCTGGCTACGCGAGACTACTCCAGTTTGACTTGCAGCCACCCCTACAAGCTCTTGCAGCTTTAGGAATGGTCATCCATACTGGCTTCCAAATACAGTTTGTTTATTCTATCCACAGCCTTCAGGTGAAGGCTTAATTTGTATTGATAATTAGAGTGAAAAACTGGGGACTTAGTTTGACCGAAGTTTCACTTTTTTTTGATAATATAGACTGGAAAAAAAAATCCATGGCTGCAAGTTCAATTTTGAAAGCACCCACAGAAATTGCCATTAATTGTTGAACAACTTATGACATTCATTGATTAAATTAGCTAATTTGTACAAGTTATTACTATAAAATTAAAACATAATTTTTGTTTGATCTTTGAAAATGAAGCTATATCAGAACTAAAAAAAATTAGCCAAATACAACATATGTCTGAAAGTGGAAGGGGGGGTTACAGAGGAGATGACTGAAGCCTTCTCCCAATCTCATTCTTTTCCTACAGCCACATTACATACAGATGGTATAGTGGAACATGGAGAATAGGATACCTAATAAGATTGTGGGGGTTTTTTTTCATCCTTTAATTACATAGTGTCTCAAACATATGAATTTAATGAAACTAGCATCAAACAGCACCGCATTTTTCTCTGTTTCGGCACATTATTTTAATCATGTTTTGCAGATTAAAGACTCTGTGGTTGGTGGGATACCTTTTGCTAGCACTGACATTTCTCCGTCACCCAGTCCCATCATGTGTGCGACCTCTCCACTTCCATTATCCTCTACTACTTCCCCATCAGACATCTCGTTGTCTTCATCATCAACCCGTCATGAGTGTGCTACTTCTGGTCTGCCTGATCTAACATCAGAATCTGGTGATGAAAATTCTGATGATAGAAACACGACTTCTTCCAGCCAGGAAGCAAGATCAGAACCTGAAGATATGGAGTCAGTTCAGCTAGGTGAAGGGACTTCGTCAGGAGACACTGCAGCATCTCAGTCTGTCAATGCAGGATATAAAATAGTGTTTGACAACATTGACAAAGATGTGAAGCCCAGGCATATGACGAGTGACAGCCAGACACGGTCATTACACTATGTACAGTCATATGCAGTGAAAGACAGAGTCAACTACGACTGTCTCTCCGGTGAACGTCGTACAAAAGTATGCATATTTGATATTCTCCCTACAAAAGAAGACTATGACATTCTGAAGAAGAACTTTGCAGTTCTTGTATCACGTGTGATGGTGAAATTTATACCATATTTCACTTCAGACTACAAGGAGCTTCCAACCAAGCATATTCCTCATGAGCACTCCAAAGAGATGGCAACCAAGTCAGATATAGTAAGACTTTATTTTAATTAATTGCATTAACTAATTTGTGAGCATCAATTATATTCATTGTTACTAGGTCCCACTTGGTATTCTCCTGAAGAGTGAGATGAACTACGAGGATATGACAGAGATTTTGGAGCACCATCATAGCTATGTTCCCGCAGTGAATTGTGAGGTGGTCATTCCTCAGGAGAATGGTCCATTACAGGACCAGAAATTTCTCACTACTCTGGTTGGAGGAGACTACCTCTCAGTGGCACGGGCTAGGGGAGCTCAAGTCATTCGATCTACATCGGAGTTGATGAAGGACACACTCAACGGATTGTTGCCGGTAGCAGAAGATTGGCATGCTAAAGTATGCTTAATGGAGGTAAGGAATATTCGTTGTAATGGCTTTATAGACATTCAACCAGTTCATGTGAAGACATTTGGTTAATTGTGTTTGAGTATATTGTGGCCTTGATATACTTGATAAGAGAAATACTGATGTTTCCACATTATGTGACCGTCTACAGGAAAATCGGGCTCAACGCGGCCCCCACAATTTTTGTTGTTGTTTTTTTTGCACTTACAGAGTTGTCGGCATCCAGATATTGAGCTCTCCAAGTTTTTATCGTTGTAGCTTTAGCCGTTTTCGATATAATAGACCTAACTATTCCCTTCCGTAGGCCAATTTAATACATTTTTAAGAATTCAATTGAGTTTTCCCGACATTTACACGCGCCGTGTTGTGCCCGATTTTCCCAGTAGATGGTCACGTATTAATTTTGCAGTGAGAACAATTAACCCATTGTCTATGAATTAAAGTAGCACTCTTATTTTATTTCAATCAAATAAAATTTTTACAATTTTTTTTGCCACTGACTGCAGCTAGGTTAGTTAGGAAACTGAACTCTCATTCACTAATTGTGGTGCCCGAAGAATTGATTGAAGTTTTTCCCTCATTGTTCCATGTGGTAAAGATATTTTTGTGTGCTGTGATTGTATGGTAGAACTTTATTTTGAAACAAAATATCCTAGAAACAAGAGTCCATTTTCTATATTAAAATTTTACTCCCTCTTCTCTCTCCAACATTTTTGTAGTGCATGTTGTGTGTGTGCATGTGTAATGTATGTGCGTGTGTGCATGTGTGTGCGCATGTGGATGTATGTATATGTGTGCATGTGTGTCCATTTGTGAGTATGTGTATGTCTGTGCAGGTGTATGCATGTGTGCATGTGTGTGCATGTGTGTGTGTGTGTGTGTATGTGTGTGTGTTTGTGGCACAATGTATGCTCCAACTACAAGAATTCAAATTTAGCATCTGTACCTTAATTAATATGAAGGCAAGGGTGGTGGTTAAGGTGTTATTAGGGCTGCTATTGAAGTTGTAAACACTCTTAACAAAGTAAGCTTAAATACCCTTGTGCATTACTTTCACTTAGCTAGTTTGTGTGTTGTGTAGTAGGAAGAGATTGTATTGTGTCTCTTTGGTAGAACTTTTTTTTTGTGAACAAAATATTCTAGAAACAAGGGTCCATTTTCTATATTAAAATTTCCCTCCCTCTTTTCTCTCCAAAATTTGTAGTGCATGTGTGTGTGTATGTGTATATGTGTGTGTGCTTGTGTGTGCTTGTGTGTGCATGTGTGTGTGCATGTGTGTATATGTATGTGTGTTTATATGTATGTGTGTGTGCATGTGTGTGTGCATGTGTGTTATGTGTATGTGTGTATGTATGTGTGTGTGCATGTGTATGTGTGTATGTGTGCATTTGTGTATTGAGGTGTGTTACGTGTGTGATGATTGTGTGTGTTCATGTTTGTGTGTGCATGTATGTATGTGTGTGTTTGTGGTACATTGTATGCTCCAACTACAAGAATTCAAATTTAGCATCTGTACCTTAATTAATATGAAGGCAAGGGTGGTGGTTAAGTTGTTATTAGGGCTGCTATTGAAGTTGTAAACACTCTTAACAAAGTAAGCTTAAATATACCCTTGCCATGCTGAATAGTGTACATTAGTTTCACTTAGCTAGCTGTAGGGAATACTAAATATGAATACATGTACTTTCACTGATGTGCTAGTGACCATGAATGTCATGAATACCAGACATTGCAGCCTCGCTCTCAGCAGGTGAGGCAGGTCAGCCTCAACTAGAAAATTCTAACTGTATGCTGTAAATATTTCATGGTGGGGTGAGGGAGGTAATGAATACTAGCTACCCAATACAATTCCAAGTAAATAAAAACTCAATCTCCATTCATGAAGTTCAAACGACTCTGTTGTTGCATTGATAGTCCTTGACCCAGATAATAAGCTACATTGTGGACAGAACACACACGTCCCTGGGGCTCTAGCAACGCCTTTACGGGTCATTTTCTAGGAATCAATAATAATAAATTGAACCAAAAATAAGGTATCGTTTAGTGAGAAGATGACTTGTGCTTACAGCTAAAAAAAAAATTTTTTTTTTAATTAGATGCCGCATTTTGGCAGATTTCCCCAAAATCGGTCATCATTGTAAACCAGTAATTCTTCAACAGTATGTACATTGTAATAATCTGAACTCATTTCAAAGCAGAATTTTACCTGGAATTGTTCTTTACATTATTAATTTAGAGTTTATTCTTTTCATCGTGAGATTGATTTGAGACGACTAGTTTGGTAAACAAATAAAATGTAAATATCAGCATTAATTTTGAACTCTTTCTCAATATTCACATCCATATAGACGTACAAAGATTGTTTATAGTTACAGCATTACCAAAAAAATTAGATCTCCTTTTGTGCAAGTCAATTCGCGCCTGCTTGTTGACTGAACTGAGAGCAGTAGGCCTCTAATACCATAATCATATTAATTTCTTTCTCCTCCTACTTCCTACCCAATTTTTTATCATTCAAACTACCACTTTATGAATGTAACCACCGTTTCACTTTTGTTCTGTTGCGCATAAATTACTAGTTGCTGGTGGAAGAAGCCTCTGTCATTTTGGGCTAGTGATTTGATGAGTAGTTTGTGCTAAAGGGCCTAGTCCTTGGCTTACTTAGTTTGATTGGAGGCCACAGAAACAATTAGGAAGTACAACCTAATCATTTACACCAATGCTTATAAAAAGTGCTGTCAGTTCCAACAATGTGACTGTCTGTAGAAAACTGGGTATAATGTGCCCCCTCCATTATTTCTTTTTAATATCTATTATTTTAGCAGCAAGAAATTGAGATGTCATGTCTAATCTGCACTTTTTTTTTCTAATAAGCATTATTTTGACTCCTTATTTATTTTTATGAAATAGAACAACATTAAATACTATTCTCAATGTGTCATTTAATGTTGTCCTCTTAGGTGATATGGAAAAGGCTGTATGATACAAAGTCTGTATGATACAAAGTCTGGGATGGAGAGAGGTACATTCTATCAGTTGAGAAACTTGATCAACCGCAGGAATGTCAAGAAAGAAGTGAAAAGTGATGTGAATGCAGCTGAATACTTCATTGAAATTGTGGTGACCGGTTACATTGTTAGTGCAGTCCTGTCCTATCTTGGTATGGCATGTATTGATGATACACCCAGTGATACTATTCTATCTCCTGACCTGTGGATGGAAGATGACTCAGTCAGGAAGTCTGCACTGATGGGTGTTGCGTCTGCCATTGTTGACAAACACATCGACCTAGCTACAGAATTCGGTCAAACACAAGAGGGAAGTGATGATGGCAGTGCAGAGAGCAGTGGTGATTGTGGAGAGAGTGCTGATGATGGTGGAGAAGGCGGTGACAGTCCTATGAGTTCAGCATACGAATATTGTCGGGAAGTGTTGAGCTTGGGCTTGCTGTATCTCAATTTCAAAGATTCGATCAGGGAAGGAGATGGAACACGTGTAATGGTAGCATGGAAATATTTCATGCTTATTTTCAAGGCAACCAAGCACAAGAACTATGCAATGGAAGCACTCACTATGCTCACACAATATTTTGTAATCCTGCCGCCAAATTTAGCGGAACAACTTAAGTGGAGTCGTTTTGTTAATGTGCATGGCTTTCCAGGACGTAACATTAGTGCAGATCTGCACATGGAGCACATGAACAGGACTGTGAAGACAATTATTGATGGATTGGGAGCTAATAAAACTGATACTGCAATTGTTCGAGCAGGAAAGAGTGTGGGACCAGTCAGTGATATTTTGTCTACATTTGATGATGAGGCAGGAGTTGCTCCAATCAGTGGCAAGCATGCTGAGAAGTCACAACTGAATGATTTGCATCAAATTGTGAATCAACTGATGGAGTCGGAGGTGTTTGATGCAGGTCTACACAACTACAAATCTTTCTTTAACTTAAAAGCAAACCTGACAATAGCTTTACCAGAAAAAGACCTTAAGAAATGGATTCTCAATAATTTTTCTAAATACACCCTATCTTAGCTATTGTGTACTTTTTGTGATTGTTATTAGAAATATCTTTGTCCTGTCAAATGAAATACATTGCTACTACAAATATATGAAGGAATGTGAACTACAGAATAAATGCATAAAAATAGTTAAATACAATACAAAAAATAACTATTTATTTGCTTGAGAATGGAACAATAAAAAAATTAAAGTTTGCATGTCAGATGTAACTTCACTAATGGCTAAATCAATCCCGCTCTGCAAAGGAGTTAACGCTTCCATAGATCACTTTGAATCAATCTGACCGTATAGTCTGCGCGCAGTCCTGCGGGTTGGCATAAACGTATTCATCACGAGCGGAAATGAATGTGGCAAATACGAGATAGGTGTGCGCAATGTACCAGACCCTTCCCCAGCGTAGCGTCTGGTAAAGGGTCTGGCTTGCGAGACTACTTTTGGCCCTCTGTCGCTTCTGCTTTAGCTTTTCAGCCTACCTCAGCTTGCTTCCTCTATACCCCTTGGTTTTGTGTTATTTGCGGGTAGTGCAGGGTCTTTCTGCACAATTTTCTGTCACATCTATATTGTATTGGTGTTGGTTTGGAGTTACATTGACCCCGCCCCTTTTGGGCCAATTAACAGTATGCACCACCTTTGGGTGCTATCAAGCCTCCACCCCTCCAAAGCTTATTTGCGGGTAGTGCAGGGTCTTTCTGCACAATTTTCTGGCATATTATTGTATTGGTGTTGGGCTTGGAGTTACATTGGACCCGCCCCTTTTGGGCCAATTAACAGTATGCACCCCTGCCTTTGGGTGCTATCAAGCCTCCAATACTACTTAACTTGACCCTACACCTTTCACACTAGGAAGGATCTGCTTCCTCCACTAGTGGAGTACGTCCAATCCATAACCTGAGGGTGGGTGGGTGGGTAACGTTTCAAATGCTTTGCCTCACTTATCCCTTTCTACTCCGTCTCCTTTCTGCTCTCTATAGTTACACGTGTTTCTCTCCTACTCCGCATGTCCTCATAATCTATCTACAGTTTCCCCACCCCCTAGCCCCGCCTGCTGGGCTTCCAGAAGGGCCTGGTTAACTACGTTTAAACAGGGTTTAACCTTCATTTAACGTTTTGGCCCTCTGTCGCTTCTGCTTTAGCCTTTCAGCCTACCCCAGCTTGCTTCCTCTATACCCCTTGGTTTTGTGTTATTTGTGGGTAGTGCAGGGTCTTTCTGCACAATTTTCTGTCACATCTATATTGTATTGGTGTTGGGCTTGGAGTTACATTGGCCATGCTCCTTTTGGGCCAATTAATAGTATGCACCCCTGCCTTTGGGTGCTATCAAGCCTCCATCCCTCCAAAGCTCAACACCTACTGATATTAGTATTATTACTATCCTTATTATTACTACTATTATTCTTATAATGATAACACAACTCCCCTCACCCCAATAAGAGCTGCACAACACAGATCAATGACTGAAACTATTTTATCTCAATGACAAAAGGTACACCGACGTCTGACTGCATACTGAATAGTTCCTTACTTCTTCGAGGGTATGGCAACCAACTGTTTGGCGATCCTTGCAAGCTGCTCCCTGGGCGTGTTGATATACCGTTGGTAAGCAGCACTCTGCCACCTCCCCAGCATCATTATTGTGGCATCTCCTATCCCCGCTTGAGCTGCTGTTGTCGCCGCACCCTTTCGAAAGCAGTGGCCTGAGTAGCCTTGTCCAGTGCTTCTTTTGTTTCTGCGACTAGTCTCGACCTGGTCAATGGCCTGCCATTGCTAAAGCAGAAGAATGGGTCTGGTCCTGCTCCTCTCGACACCATGTAGCTTAGTACTGCGGCTACCGGGCATAGCTCGTCTGTGTGTGGCCGATGTGCACGTCCACCCCCACCCTAAAGGGGTCTGTTTTTGAGGACTTTAAACGAACTCGCAAGGCTTGCGGTTTTTTCACGCAGTCAACTTGCACATCCTGGAACGTCAAGTGAGCTCCTGGGTCAAACGCCTCGGCTGTCGGAATGGCTAGTTCCCCTGACCTGAAGAAACCAAAAAAGCACAGGGTCGCTGCCGCCCACAGCATTTCCCCATCCCGTGGTTCCTCCAACTGGCTCCAGACCCCCCTCAGTTTAAGAAGTAACTGAGGGGTAATAGGCAATCTACTTCGGCTCGGGTTAGTGCCATTCCTCGCTTGCACTGACTTGATTCCCCTCAGCACTTGTATTAGTTGGGGCATTTGGCTTATCCCTGGGTCATGCCACCCTGCCGCGATGTAGAGCTGCCTTACTACTGCCAGGTAGCCCTTTATGGAACTATGCGCGATCCCCTGTTCAGCCAGTTGTGCAGTTAATTGGCATAGTGTGCGCTAATTCGCAGGCAGGGTTGGTAAGCCCTGTTCCTTGCAAAATTCTCTAAATTTCTTCTGCGCAGATCCGTAAGTCCGTCTTGTGGACAGTGCTAATCCATTGAGAAAGTAGAACTCCACAGCTCTGCCCATCTGTGAGACATCCAGTCCGGTTTTTGGATCAGCAACACATCTAACAGTGAGGTGGGTATTCCCGTTGGTTCCCTGTCTGCCTGTGGGTGCTGTTCTGGCCATGCCTGAACACTGGAATTGCTCATTGCATGTGTGACTGTTTACATTACTAATTAGTACCTCTTGTGTTCGCTCTCATTAACAGTTATTATATCTCATTCACCCTTACACTGTTACTCTCCATCCTGCTCTTTGTTTACATTGCTTTGTTTGTCTCATAGGGGCCCTGCTCTGCTCTGCCTATAAAAGGGTAGAGTGGAGCATCCTCTCTGGTTCTTATACTTGTACTACTACTACTACTGTTACTACTTTTGTCAGCTTTCTAATATACTATTTGTCGCTTAGTAGCCTTACATTGGGTTATTAGTGTGGGATTGTTCTGCTGTGGGTTCAGCAGGGTTACTGTGGGCAGTTGAGTCACTATTCTCCTGTCTCCCTGTAACATAGTGGATATTTCTACCGAGCGAGCTACATCGTTTTACACATTGGTCCTTCGAGCCGGATCACGTACTGTCTACGAACTATTTCTACTCTGTTACTCACGTACGTTCTTCATTTACTGCTGGACTGACTACTGTCTGTTTATCAGTTTACTGTTTCACTCCTACTCTGTCTGACTAACATGGATCACAAAAAGATAATGGCATCAGCCAAGGGGAAGGTTTCTCGTGTCATCACTCAACTGGAAAAACAAGAACCCTTGGGACCTGAGAAGCTTCAGGAGTCAACCTTAGACAGACTTCTGACCAGGCTGACTGAGGCTGAAGACACTTATAACCAGGCCTATAAGGACATTCCAGAGCCTTCAGAGGAAATTGAAATAGCCCAGTTTGAGTTTCTATTAGTACTGGACACCACCAGGGATCGTGTACAACACCTGAAATATGTAATTTCTGCCCATGCAGCTGAAGAAGACCTCCAGGAGTCTCTGAGCTATTGGGAATCCTTGAAAAACAACTTGACACTTATATTGAACTGACCAGACCCAGGAAGCTAGCATCATCTGCAAGAATCAAAGACCTCAAGACTATGAGGATAAGAGTCAATAATATCAAATGTGCTGGCACACCTACCTCCTCATCATCACCTTCCACTGCCGCCACTGCTAGCACTACTGCAGATCCTGCTACGTCCATCAGACAAGGTGTGAAAGCAAGAACTCTACCTTTGCCCATCTACTCTGGAGACCTGTCTGACTGGCGATCCTTTTGGAGACGATTCAAGGACTACTTGGGCAAAATGCCGGGACTCTCCAATGATGAGCAACTGACCTTCCTGCTGGAATGTATCAAGGAGCCAGCAGCAGTCAGCATGATTCAGGATGCTCTACGTAATGGTAATTCATTTGAGTTTGTGGAGGGAAGACTCAAGACCAGGTTTGACCAACCTCGAAGAGTCTTCACTGACATGGCTGTGAAGCTGACGAAGCTCCCCGAGTTTTGAGACACTGATCCGCCACCTGCTCAGAGTTGCTAACCAAATACCTTAACATCATTGACAAGTTCGGTGATGGCTCTGCATCTCAACTGGTCACAGCATTTTTTGAGGCCATGATGGACAATACGCTCTCCCAGGAATGGTATCGCTTTTTGGTGACTGCCGACAAGGTACCACATGCCGAGAAGATGGTGGAATTCATGGATACTAGGAACAGAATCCTGACCAGCAAGTCTGTTGATTCTAAACCTTCCCACTTCAAACCATTACCAAACAACACTTGGAAAAACTCTTCCTCTAAGATGACTGCAAAAGGAGACAAACCCAAACCTCACTATGCACTTGTTGCCAACTCTACCCCTACTTGTGGCCTATGCAATGAGAAGGAACACGCCCTCTATTATTGCAACAAGTTTAAAGAGATGGAGGCTGCAGATCGAAGAAAGCATATGTCCTCTACCAATCACTGTTTCAATTGCCTTGGACCAGGACATACAGCATAGCAGTGCCACAGCAAGAAGACTTGCAAAACCTGCTCAGGGAAGCATCATTCAATGCTGCATGTGGAAGACAACAAACATACCACTTCTAGTGGTTCCAACACTTCACCTACCTCATCAAACTCCTCATCAAACTCACAGCCGGAAATTACATTAGCACTTCCTGTGCCCAGACCTACAGCCATTCTCTGGGTCTGTAAAGTTCTTGTGGAGCAGGGAGGACGATCTTGTGTGGTACGAGGCATAATAGACACTGGCTCTACCATCTCTCTCATTACAGAGAAGATAGTCAAATCCCTCAAACTCCAAACTACCCCAACAAGTACTGATCTTTCTGGTGTCGGATCAACCCCTGCAGGAACTTTTAAAGCTGAAACTCTCATCACTCTCAAATCCCTACATGACCCAACTACACAACCGATCTCCATGAGAGCTGCTGTAATTCGATCCATTGTTGGGGACAAACCTACAACCAACCTGAAGGACGTTGACACTTCTTTCACTGAATTCATCACACTCTCCGACCCTAACTTCCAAACTCCTGGTGGAATTGATATACTCCTTGGCCAGGATGTCATCAAGAGCATCCTCAAGGATGGAGTTGTAAGGTCCAACATCAATGACTTGTATGCCATTAACACTACTCTTGGTTGGGTAGTCGGTGGTTGCTGTAAGAATTCAACACAAGCAGTCACTACTCATGTGTGTTACCATGTTGCTCCTACTACTACTGACACACTCCTGAAGGCATTTTGGGAATCCGAGGAACCTCTCAAATCTACTCTCCTCACTCCAGAAGACCAAGGAGCAATGGCACACTTCAAGTCTACACACAGTAGACAACAAGATGGTCGATACATGGTGAAGCTCCCTAGGAGAGACACAGACATAAAGCTGGGAGACTCCTACCGACAAGCTGTTCAGAGGTACCGGTCTAACAAGCACTCACTACGAGGAAGGGGAAATGGGAAGACTTCTCAGAGGCTGTCCTCGAGTATGCGAGCCTTGGGCATGCTGAGTTAGTTCTTCTGTCGGAATTGAACCATCCCACTGAAGACGTCTACTTTCTTCCCATGCATGGTGTGTTCAAGGAGAGCAGCACCACGACCAAACTCCGGGTGGTTTTCGATGCCTCTGCTGCTTCATCCACTGGCCACTCTCTCAATGACATCCTAATTCCTGGGCCAATTTTCTATCCACCACTTATCAATGTGCTCTTCAGATTTCGTCTACACAAAGTGAGTCTCACTGCTGACATTTCAAAGATGTTCAGAGAGGTCGCATTACACCCTCAGGACAAGGACTTACACCGTTTTCTCATGGAGAATAACACAGGAGACCTGCAACAGTGGAGGATGGTTAGGTTGACATTTGGAGTGAACTGTTCACCATTCTTAGCCACCCAGGTTCTGCGCCAGCTTGCTGAGGACTATCAGGAGCAGTTTCTAAAGCTATCTTGTCATCTTTCTACGTTGACGACTTCCTCTCTGGCGCAGAGACTGTGGAAGAGGCATCTCACTTGAGAAGTTCACTGACAGAGCTTCTCTCACTTGCCAGGATGACACTCAGGAAATGGAGAACTAAGTCCTCTGACCTGAGAGACTCTATTCCTCCAAATCTACTGGAGACAGAGGAAGTCCACCTCCTGCAGAATGCCACAAGACATTGGGAATACACGGGAGGACTGCCACTGACACGCTTCATGTAGCCACTCCCCAACTCTGCAAGACTGACATTCCTACCAAACGACTAGTGCTTTCTGATGTGGCTCGAACCTTTGACGTGCTTGGATGGTATACTCCAGCCACTATTTCACTCAAGATCCTTCTGCAAAGGATCTGGCAGATGGGACTTGAATGGGATGAAGAACTACCACACACATGGAAACTATGGAGGGAAGAACTTCCACTCATCACAGAGCATTCATTGTCTAGATGTTACTTCCTGGTAGACAAGACAATCCAGATGCTTCAGCTTCACGGATTCTGTGATGCTTCGCAGTTATCCATAGCTGCTGTGGTTTATGTGAGAGCTATGTACAGTGATTCACAAGTTTCTGTTCATATTGTTCTCGCTAAGTCCAAGGTAGCTCCCATCAAGCCACAGACTATCCCAAAGCTGGAACTGTCAGCAGCAGTACTACTCTCTAAGCTACTCCAGACAGTGCAAAGTGAATTGAACGTTGTATCATCTTCAGTGTTTGCCTGGAGTGATTCAACTATCGCTCTGGGATGGATTAGAACACCACCAGTGAAGCTAAAGACATATGTGGCAAACAGAGTTGTCCAGATCACAGAGGCTCTTTCTCCTTCACATTGGAGACATGTGCCTTCACAACATAACCCTGCGGATGTTGCTTCCAGGGGGACTTCTATAGGAGACTTACTTCAACATCATCTTTGGTGGAATGGTCAGGAATGGCTGAGATCCCCACCAACTGATTGGCCGTCTCTCACTGGAACTGACACACTCTCAACTCCTCTTCCAGAACTGAAGTCATTTGCACTGGTGATAGAGAAAGAACCAAATCACATTGAGTGCCTCCTTACTCGCTTCTCAAATTACACCTTGTGTGTACATGCTTATGCGTGGATGTATCGTTTTATAGCCAACTGCAGGACCTCTAGGGAGCGAAGGCAGTTCTCATCCACACTTACCATGGAGGAAATCACTCATGCTGAGACGCTCCTGGTGAAGAGGCAGCAACACCAATATTACCACAAGGATATGGATTTACTTCATCCAGTACCTGCATCAAGCTCTTTACATACTGTACACCCATTCCTGGATAAGGATGGACTCCTCAGAGTTGGAGGAAGACTGCAGAAATCTGGACTTAACTTTCAGCAGAAACATCCCATCATTCTGAACAAGAAGTCTCACCTCACACTCCTCCTAGTCAGACACCTCCATATCTCTATTCATCATGCCGGTCCAACACTTCTCATGGACTCTTGAGCTCCACTCATTACATTCCTGGGGCTAGGAGACTGGTGAGAGCTATTACTCACGGATGTGTTACATGCAGGAAGGAGTATGCCAGAACCTCCAAACAGCTGATGGGCCAACTTCCCAAGGAAAGAGTTCAACCTGCACCCCTGTTCTCTAAGACCAGCACAGACTTTGCCGGACCTCTCACTCTAAAGAAAGGACAC
>WLWD01001978.1_pt1 | contig 61604 bp, 44 predicted proteins | sample 6712731 | NCBI WGS metagenome assembly WLWD01 (sample SAMN12718690, study PRJNA576275) | sponge metagenome | isolation source: marine sponge | host: Mycale hentscheli | place: New Zealand: South Island, Marlborough, Capsize Point | collected 2014-11-01 | reverse complement strand
GGACCCCGCCAATGATTTCGGCGAGTTTTAGTGTCTGTGAAAAATCAAGAACCTACCGCGTAATTGAATGTTTTTGGAACTAGTGACTAATTTCAATGATTCAGTCATTCTTGGCTGAAATAATTACGATAATAGCAAATTTTCTCGTTCTAAAAGCCAATAATAATTATTGTTAAGTAAGTACAATTATCAAGTTAAGTTTTAATTAACATTACTATTGGCTGTTAAAACAAGAAAATTCTCTATTAATACTCGGTTCACATAGCTATAAACTAAATCCTAATTGAATTAAGTACTTATTATAATTTCTCCATCAACTACAAAAATTTTGAAACAAGAAGTTTTGAATGCTTTTTATCTCTTAGTGAGATAACTGATTCCAGAAACATAACTAATAGCAGACTGAAGTTTTTCAAATATTTATCTAGTATGTGGTTCTTTAGAAGATCAATTTGTATTCTTAGATTATCTCTTTTACCTAATATAACTACAGTATTCCAATATGTACATATTATAATAAAATCATTCTGTATTTTGTATTTTCTTTCCGTTTATCGTTCAATAATATCCATGAAGTTCCCATGGTTATGTCTGTCACAATTACTCCTAACAATCCATCCACTACTGCTGGTTCAATGGTTTCACTTACTTGTGAGGCGACTGTGTCTGGTGGTGTGTCCCCAAGATATTCATGGACAACTACTGGATCAGGATCAAGTGGACTTCTATCTGGTAGAGAAAATCAAGCTGTAATCTCAGGAAAAGTCCGAGAATCTGATGCTGGAACTTACACTTGTCAGGCTTCTGTCACAGGATCTAGTCAAAGCAATTCTGTTATGCTCACAGTTACAAGTATGTTGCCAAGCAATAACATTTCAATGAATAAATTACTTTAAACTAAACTATAGGACCTTCAATTTCTGCCTCTGTCACTCCGAGTGGGACACCAATTGTTCTCCGAAAATACACACTGATTTGTACAATTGATGCACCAGCTAATCTGAAATTGATGCCAATATCATATCAATGGAGAAAGAATGCAAATATTATTGATAATACTAATAATGCAGATTTTGTTTTTACTCGGTTGGCATCAACTGAAGATAGTGCTATGTACAGTTGTCAAGTCATGGCCTCGTCAGACTATTTGACTGGCACTGTAGATGTGACTAGTTCACCGCACACAATTTCAGTTACACGTAAGTTACACATTAAAAAGTACATTCCTACTAATATCCTTTTAAAGTTGTAAATGTCCTAAATAATTCAATTACATAGATGTCCGTCCTTCTACTCCGACTAACTTTATGCAATCTGCTGTTCAAAGTACACAAATAACACTGACATGGAGGTCATACTCCATAGATTATGTTAATACTTATACTGTCAGTTATACCAGAGTCTCAGGATGCACAGCAGCTCCTCCAGGTAGTGTAACTTCCACTACAACTACTACTACTACTATTACTGGTCTACAAGAAAACATTGGGTATCGGTTTAGACTGACAGCCACTAATAGTGCTGGTGCCTCTACACCTGATGCAGTGTATGAATACACTATGCCATCAACCTGTAAGAATGACTGTTATTACTATTATGTCAGTAATCAGTTCTATTATTCTTGTAGTACCTTCAGAAGCTCCACCCCTACTAATGCTACAGCATCGTGGTCCCAATACTTTCACAGCTACATGGGAACGTGAGTCTTGTCTCTCACGAAATGGACCAATTCGATATTATTCAGTTAGATACTATGAGACAAGATCTACTTCAATACTACAAACAAGAAAAGTATATATTAATAGCAGAACATTCACAGCCTACTTACTAACTCCTGCCACATCCTATACATTTGAAGTGGCATTCACTAACTCTATAGGACTGGGCCCATTTTCAACTTTGACAATAACAACCTTAGGATATAACTGTAAGTCATTGTTAAAATTGTTATTATTTCAATGTGTGTAACACATGAATTAAAAGTACTATGTAACTATGCTGCTATGTTCAGATCATTATTATCTTGTCTTTAATAGACCATGTGACTTATTAATCTGTTCTAGTCTTTTTTATTATCTGATTATTCTGTACAGATGTTAGTCCTTCTATGCCTAGAAATTTCAGGCATTCTTCAGTTTCAAGTACAAGAGTGGTATTAGCATGGGCATCACCTTCTCCAGTAATTGTAAATATTTATACTATCAGTTATAGAAGAGTTGGAAGTTGTACTGAAGCTCCTTCAGGCACCAACAGTACCTCAATGACTACTATAATGATATCAGGTTTGGAAGAAAATATAGAATATGAATTCACCTTAACAGCAACAAATAATGGGGGTACATCTTCACCTGCAATACATACTCTTACTACTCTATCTGCTGGTAAGATCCTTACTGTTCATTCTTACTATTTAGTCATACTTGTATTTGTTAGCTCCAAGGGAAGCTCCACAGTTAATATTGGAGTCCTTTAATGCCACAAGTTTCATAGTGTCATGGACTAGAGAATGTTGTCTCTCACGTAATGGACCAGACAGATATTATACAGTTAGATATTATGAGACAGGATCTACTCAAATACTGGAATCTGCCAATGTAAATGTTGATTATAGAACATTTACTGCTAATACACTTAATCCAGTAACTTCCTACACTATTGATGTGGCATACCTTAACACAATAAGTTCCAGCCCTCGTTCAGCTTTGAATATTACAACATTGGCTTTACCATGTGAGTGTATTTTCAATGCTTTAATATTGTTTCTATCTGATATTAATCAGTTACATCATGGCTATCTTAACTGTGTAACTTATCCTAAAATATGTTTGATTTTGTCAGATGGTCTAGATAACAGTGCAATAGATAGTTATACAGATTCTAGACCTTACATTGTCAAAATGAGGTCAATCAAAATGGTAAATCATATAACAGCTAGAATTACCCTAGCATGTAATAAGTTGACAAAGGTAATTCTAACACTTATTAAAAGGTAAAGATATAGTCCAAAACATAGGCTCCAACTTATAAAAAAAATTATTCAAGGACAACCACACCCATTAATAACCACTCCCCTAATTAGTATAGCCACACCCAAACAACACCCATTTTAATTGGAATTTTATTTTTGTAATAAAGTACAGTTGTTGTTTTTTGCACATTATTGAGTAGTTCTTCATAGAAAGTTGTGTAGCTAATGTCACGATTGAAGTTATGGCCAATAAAGGAACTATTGTTGATTTTTTTGGAGTTGATCCTTGATCTGTATGACTTTTCTGAACATGGAAAAAACCCTCTCACTGTCAGCATTTGAAGCTGGAATTAACATCAAACCTGATACCATATAGCTATGAATAACTTATTAGAGCAGCTGACCTTGCAAATGTCCAACAGAGCATGATTACATTACAAAATATAATGTTATAATAGATGGCAAGACACTTCAAGGACAAACAATAGGGCAGTACCAAACCCTTCAAGGACGAAGGACACAGTCCAAAATTAATTAAGGACTGTCCTTTGGATTCAAGATAAGTTGGAGCCTATGCCAAAAAGAATTTTTACAGTAGTTTTAATCATACAGATACTTAAAAGCTACTCTAATAAAACCCAATGCAAATTTAAAATACTATACCCAACATAAAGCCAGTGTTCACTATCACATATGTTAACAGAGAAGTTATGATAACTATCACAAGGAAAATGGATGTTAAACTTGAGATGAAGAAGCATCCTTCTTTTTGACTTTAGATACTATGATATGTTGTTTTCCTAGTTGTATTTAATATGTAGTTGTTGCTTACAAATTTGAGAAAGTAAGTGTTTGTTGAAATATCCAGGACTAGCAGTACAATGGCATAAGTATCAGTCATTGGTTAATGTTGGTATGTTGGCTCTAAGCATTGATAAAAATTCTGTAGGGTTTGGTAATGCCCATTCGTCAATAAAAATCTGGCATAGTATCATTATGTCCTATCTAGACTTTACAGTTTTCAATGCCTAATTAAAATTGAGTCTAGCTAGTTACACAGAGACAGTAATATCAATATATTCATTAAACACTGATCCACGAAATTGTAGTGAGTTACTTGTCTTCTGGAAGTTACTTCCACAGAAGAGCACAAGATATGGTTTAATGCCTCTTTCAAGTAACCGATGTTTCTATTCATCAGATTTCATCATTTCATAACAAATTATGCTTGATTAATCAAAGTTCAAGGTCAAAATTTTGCTAGATGATCTAGAATTTTTACCTGGTACTGGAAATTGAGTTACCCATTGGGACCCTTTATTGCTTAGCTTCTAGTATGCAAACTAAATATTGGTACAATAAGTAATATTATTCCATTTGTCTTAGAAATGATTTTGTAATAGCTAGCTTTACAATGGTGCTGAGAATTAGTTCTTTGTGCTTCCTTTATTAAGGATTAAATTGGCTTCAAACCTGCAACATCAACTTATTTTCTAGCCAACTGAAAAGATAATAACATTTTAGTTGAATGACATCTGAAAATATCCAGAACTCAAGAAGTAGTTTCTCCCTCTGGTAGTTTAGTTTATTCAGCCACATGCAGGTAGATAATTTAATCACATTTTTTTGCAAACTCCAAACAATTGTATCAAATATCATTTCTTAGATAACATTTTGTACAGGTACACAGGCACACAAGATCTGTTCCAATTACAGTAGAATTTGCTCTAACTATACTAGTAAATGTTTGGTGATGTGATATGTTTCATTTATACTTCTTTCTTATTGTAGGGTATCTAGCTCCAGATCTTCTTTATTATTGCATATTGTGTGAACATTTGTATAAAATTATTTTTTGCATCAATAATCTAGTTATACAGTGCTGTTTCCTGACATACTAAGAAAAATTAAATCAATAAAGCTGATTCAGTCATTCTCAGCTGAAAAATATTATAATAATAGCTAAAAATGTTTTAATGATTAGCATGTTTAATAAAAAAATTACGGTTAACTAATGTAGTATTCTTTAAATGTGTTTGTACTAAATTTGAGTGTACTTAGATGATGGCATCAACAATTTTCAAGCACTCCACGTTTGCCCTAGCTCAACCATCAGGGAAGAAATCACACGAAAAACTGTGAACATATTGATCCAAAGATTTGGATTCCAGCCTATTGGTCAGCTACATTCCTATTCAGCCAATTCCTGTAGTGAAATAAAAAATATTCGCTCAGGAATTGAGTCAGGATATTACTGGATATCTGAAAGTGGACACTCCAGCAGACAATACTGTAATTTCAACTGAATTAAATACAATATACGTTTTGATATTTGATAAGTGTATTTAAGTTGTCTTTATTGTTGTTATATTTAGCTTGTAGATTCTGTAGAATTGATAGTGTTCACTCAATTGTCTGCTATATAGTGTCATAATCTTTTTTTTTTAACTAATGGTAAAAAAATATTTTCCAACTTTTAATGAGTGGCAATAAATAGGAAATAGCTAGATAGCAATTATTATATCTTTGAATTCTATTCAATAAATGCCATGTATTTGTGAATCAAACATTACTGATGACACCATAATATGATATCTATAACGGTACATGTCATTTTAAAAACTTAGGAATATATCAAAACAACATCTGTTTAAGATTGTTATGTTTAATAACTAAAATGTCATGTTACCAAACATGCTTACTTGACCTTAATCAATAGTATATAATATATGTATTAGAACTTTAAGGCTCATGAACTGTGAGATAATTCAAGATATGGCATTATGCTAAATTGACCTGCCCATTACCTTCAGAAGTTCTACTAGTCAATAGCAACAGGCACGTTTTCAAATTTTAGTGCTATCTCAACAAAACCAACCAATTTGTTCCAAACAATGTCTAAAATATTCATTGGGGGTGTGGAATATTTTGCCATCGCTGATATATTTCATGAGCAGACTTTTCTTTTATTAAGAACCAGAGACAAGCAAATTACAGCTTGAGATGTATCCTTGATATCTTCACTGCAGCAGTCTGTACTAGGGTTAACTCAACTTGTAAAGCCAGTAATCTTCAAAATCGATAGTAAAATATCAAGCATTGAATAAATAAATGTAATATTACTATAATATGTATTATTTATACTAAAAAAATATGTCTTACTTCTTGGCTAGTAGCAGAAAAAACTATGAACCAACTATCATTGACTTGACAAACTGGAACATATTATTACACAGTGTCCCACAATTGAAATGATATCTAAAGCGTTGTAAGAAAAGGAGTATATACTAGTATTTAACTTTTAAAATTTAATTCATATTATGTTAATAGAAAAAACGAATGAAGAAACCTACCGTTGAAATTTCCAATGGCGCTTTAAGCAATTGTGCAATGTTAGACAATATTTTTATATATGTTTTGATTTAATTCTTTACTTGTTTTAACAGATTTTTATGATTATAATCACTAAGGTAATTTTAGTTTAATATGGTAATATTGGGGGTCACTCTGATAAAAACTTATGAATAGTAGTAATAAAATTAATTATAAAGTATATTGTTTACATAATGGAAACTGAAACTGAATATTTCACTTGTGTATTGTATTTATGTGAGTTCCAGTATTATTCTACAAGTAGCTCTTGTTATTGTTTACTTTTCTATGAAAGATAAAGTTCTTAAAAGTGCTTCATTAGCACTGACCATTTTATGTAAGGTCAAGGTTATAGAAAAAATAAAATCTTGAGAGTGCTTAATTAAAAAATAATACCAGTATAGTAATATAGTTATGGTTAGAATTAACACTGCACTGAGTGTATCTATAGCAGCAATAAAATATTTGGGGGGCTTGAACACCCCAAGCATTCCCATGTGTACACTCATAAAAAGGTGATATATTATTTTATTCCTTTCGGCATTAATTCAAGAGTAGTGAGGTAATGCAATTTTCTTGTACAATTTTGTGTGCTACACATTTTTGTGGAGATATAGGTGGCACACAAAATTGTACAAGAAAATTGCATTTGCTGGACTTCTGCAATTTGCTGACAAAAAATGTGTATACAAAGTTAAAAAATCTATTCATCGTTATCTTTATTATAGTCAACAAAATGTAATAGGTAATACAAATTGCATTGAATATATTAAGTATATATGACTTCTATTATATACACTTTCACAATCTTACATATGAGGGCTAATCATAACTATAGAACTTTATCTTTCATAGCAAAGTAAACAATAACAAGAGTAGTAGGCTGTGAAAGATTGTTACTTCCAAAAATTTAGTAAATAGACAATGTGCAAAAACCAAAAAACAACAACAACAATGCTTCTTTTTTTCAATAAAACTATAATCGTTAAACCTGGTGGTGTTAACTATTTAATATTATCGTACTCTAGTCTGATAAAATAAACACATATATTGAGTAGAAACCAACATTTTTTAATTTTTTATAATCAAATATTAAGATAAATAGGCAACTACACGCTAGATTGTGCTTGCTATAGTGAATACTGTAAAATCTTATGACTTTTTTTTCGTTTTATTTAATGGTAATCACGGAATATTCTAAATTTTATTTCCAGACTTGTAGTCTAGGATCTTCTATTGTCAATGTCACTTTATTTCACTATTTTGGCTGGCCAGAGCACACAATTCCAGCTAATGCCATATCAATGAATGATTTCATTAGACGTGTACGCAGATCTCACCCTTATAGCAACGCAGACCTCATGGTGGTTCACTGTAGTGCTAGTGTGGGTAGAAGTAGTACCTTCATTAATCTGGAGTACATGCTCGAGAGAATTAAAACAGAAAAGTCTCAATATTATTTTTGAGTTTGTCACTGCACTGAAAAAAACAACAGAGAGTACTGATGGTACAGACTCTGTTAGCTTCAGTGACAACTTGATAATGTAATATAATTCTTTAGCAAACTTGACATATCAAAATTTTGTGTATATAATTTTTTTATTCTGTTGAATTTACTTAAGAAAATCAATAATACGGAAGATTAACTGATCAGTGAAATTTTATTATTTATCTTAGTTGAGACATTCGAAATATTATTTACATAATTTACATAATGGTCTTTTATCTCTAGTTCTCATTCATCAGTAATTGTTGTTCAACCCTGCATTACTACTCACTTAGACAGATGATCAGCTAATGGAACCACACATTATTATAAATAACTTTTTGTACTATGTAAACAAGATGGGTCCAAGTTGACAGACATCACATTTTATTGATTAATAAAACATCTGGTTCTCAGTAAAACTGAATGTTAATTTAGCAAAGTTTATAATTACCTAGTAGTGTTTGTTATTGCCTATCTATCATGTGATATCCTCTGACAAGTTGTTTTGGTATTGAATGTTTATTTCACTATGATTATATGTTTTTGTGGGGTTATATTAGTAAACTTTAGAATGGGAAAATTTGCTGCTATTATAATAACTTTAGCCAAGAATGACTGTGTTTCCTGAGTGAATATTCCATTGACATCCACAAAGTAGTCTCATTCATTAAAGAACAAGTACATACCATTTAGCCATACTTTAAAGAACAGAATTTTTACGAAAGGTTCTGCATATATACAATATTGAAAACTTCCAAATATACTGCTATTTCAAATACTTTAACAACAGTTTACATTCAGTTTGAGCGAATACAAGGTATAGTGTTTATAGGTAGCTGTCATATTATAGCTACCCTTCAAAATTTGTCATAGCAACTTCAGTCTTGCTAGCTAATTTCAATAAGTTCCTCCTTTTTAAAGTTTACATTCACTTTGAGCAAATACAAAGTTCATTTAAGATGATGCATCTATAAATGTTAAAAGTGTGGTATTGTTAAGGATAATATTCCATTACTGACAAGAAAACAAGCTCATATGTGCATACACCATAAAGCATTGCATGGCATGGTCATAAATTGCCAAATTAAGTAGAACTCCTAACTTCTAGACTAGCTGATAATATTCAGAGAAATATAAACTAAGCTGTTCCAGCCCATACTGTCTCTTTCCTTCATAGTAGCTCTAGCCCTTTAAAAACTTTCTCCTGATAATTCATTGTGGTGCTGGTATATGTAGTATAGTAACTACATGGTTGCACGAAGCAGATGTGGCAACTATGTCAACAGCACTAATGAATGTGAAAGCAACAGTATTTTCATTAAAAGTGTTCATGTAATCATGGGATTATTTTTAAATGAGAAGATATATGTGGGGCCGTCCTAAGGGATGCATTAGAACTAACTTTAATTGACTGTTCATCGGCATTTATCTGTTTATTATTTTTCATCTGTTTTGTGTTCTTGCAGTCTTCCATCTGTATTGTGTGGAATGTACGTGTGATCATGTTAGAATGCCATGTGTTCACCCAATGGGCATGCTCACGCTGTTTTTCTATTTGTTTCCCAACGGGCTTGCCTGGGTTGTATATTCTGGCCTTGAGCAAACACATTTAGTCACTGCTCAGTTTGTGCTCCACTGCACTATTCTGTCACCTTTTTTTTACTTTGAATATAATTAGTTATTCCTCAAGCAACCTTCTACCCTAACTCGGGGATTAGGTAGAGGGACTAGTTAGAGTATTACTATTAGGAACAGATCAGTCCAGGAGCTTCTGCGATAGAGGGAAGTTTCCTGGTCGACATTGTGTGCTTCTGAGGCCGGGCATTGAAAGGGATCAACTTGCAGACCCACAATATATATATATATAAACTGGTTACTACCTGTTGAATATATAAATATCCCTGGAAATAATGTGGGTGTGCATATTAGACAACAAAACCTCTCCAGACTATATTCAATTCTGTTGGAAATGTAGTAATTTGGGCGGTGCAGCATGTAATGAGGGTTTTTGACCCTCTCTAGAATAGAAATGTTTAGTATGACAATGCAACAAATACTGTAGGGGTCTCTTATACCACAGTATGTGTGCAACGCTAATACATACTTTAATATACACTGTTAAAAATGGGGTGATTTGGATAACTTAGTTTTGGTGTTAAATAGGAGGCGCTGCCTGAACACCCCAGTTTAAAGCCTAATATTGTCTCCATAGTTAAATCTCATTTGGTTAAGTATGAATTGGTGTAGAAGTTATAAGGGTTCAAAGTGGGGTGTCCAGATAGAGCCTCCTGGAAAACACCTCTTCAAGGTGTTATTTAAGCACCCCCTTTTAACAGTGTACACCAGTGTAGAATGTCTCTACTTTGAAACTCTAAGGAAGTTCAGCTGTTTATATCCTCCCCTCTACTTCTACACATGGCAAAAACTTGAATTTCTAGTAGTCATGTATTTAGGAAATTTCATGTTTCTCCATTTTTCTGGTGGAGTAAAGGGCTATATGTCTTATAGCTAGAGCAGGACATTCAGCCCTAACCTCTACTGGAAAGGTGATGAAAGTATGAAATGTTCTAAATACGTGACTACAAGCTTTTGTCCTGTGCTAGATTTTTTTCTACACGGCGACATTCTCGATGCTGCCGCCGGTATCACTACAAAATATCTATTTTTGGAATACCAGGATTTGAGATTGCGCTCAAAAATGAGAAACATAAATATTTGGTAAGGAATCGCTGTATTGTCTGTCAGTGGAAGGGGTGTGGTACGACGCCCGTTTTCTTGCCGTCTTTAGTACGTAAAAATACTAGAAAATGCTCGTGTAGCATTGGTTGGGCGAGCGAGGTTCTGGGGAAATGTTGACACTTTCAATTGCATTGGGGTAGTTTGATTTGAATTTGCATTGGTTTTCTTCCTGCAGGTTGCCAAATCTGAATTCACATCTCATTATTAGTAGTAGAATATGTAATGACATGTAAAGGGGGAAATGATGATTGGTAAAGGGTAAAGAATGGTACTCCTCATGATAAAGTAACAATTGGTAAAGGGTAAAGAATGGTACTCCTTCTGGAATGCGCGCGCGTTTCCATAGACTACATCTTAAAGTTGCTCGCTCGCTTCGCTCGCTCGCCAATTATATATTTGTAGTCAATGCTCTCGTTCTAAAAGCTTACCAAAAGATGTCACGTAAAAAACATTTTCTATTCTTGTTGTTATTTATTAAAGTGCTTCGTTATGGCTATGCAAACTGTCAAGGTAAGTTGACCAGCTAAATGTCTGTTGTTGTTATTTTTTAGTTCGGGCTAGTTCAGCCATAAATGACATCTATATGAATAAAGACCAACAACAAGTAAACGCACTATAGAGCACACACTACATGCAGTATTGAATCTGGGTGCACAAGTGCCTGACACCCCCTGCTTCCTATTACTCTGATATAGACAGGTACACAAACGAATGAACAAACATACAAACAAACTGTATATGACTAGATAAATAAAGAGATTAATCATTTATTTCAACTTACGAAAGATAATGTAGAGTAATATTATCACAACTCGTATAATATTCTTTTAAGTTCAAAAGTTAGTAATTAGAATGAAGAGCTAGCTAAGCAAGCTTTAAAGATTTACCCAATTATGATCATTAAATCTCTAGCACTAATATTATACCCACTCATCTCGTATAAATACCTGTTTCCCATTTAAGCTCTATTTCTCATCCACTTCCCTCATACAATTCACCACAACCCTCGTTTAAAAACACATTAAACTTTATATCAACTTTTGCACATTTGCTTTTGCTTTTTGGAGTTGGAAAAAAACACTGACTCATTGGTGTGGGGGGGGGGGGGGGGGGAAAGGATGAAAATATTAAAGTGACAGAAAAGTATGTTTTCTTGACAAAACAAACATTTCCATATATGTAATATTTATTCTGATATTATTGAAATCTAAACCCTTTAGTGTTGATAGGGATTGAATCGACCATGTGATAGTGTGGGTTATTAAATCCCACCTAACATGTGTAAGATTGGTGTTGAACCATAACTATCTATTATTGGAATATTGCATGAATTGTGCATTGTTTTGTAGTGGGATTGGAGTTAAAGCGAATACAGAGACCTATAATAGCATGAGTGATGTTATTGATTTGTTGTTGACTCTAAGCGAAGATGAAGCACAATTTTTCTAGAATACAGCTTAGCAGAGTTATGAACAAAACTGTTCTATAGTCTATTATTTTGGGATGGTTCTTCTTTGCTGGTCCTTTCAGGTATTCTAGAATTTTGTCCTTCATGCTAGATGCATCTGAATTATTCCAAAAGAAATTATATACAGGGTACATGAATTTTTATACACGAGCTGTTCTGTATAGCTATCAAGCCAGTATCATTGGCTCTGTATCATACTCTTTTGCTTTATTTTACTCTTATGATTATAATAATATGTCTTCTATTGAAAAAATGTTTCTATTTGAAAAAATTGGTTGTACACTTTGAATGTAAAATTAACAACTTTCACATCATAAAAGCATTATGTATGGCAATACTTAACCATTTGTGTGTAATTTCATATTTTAGTCAATAGCTCGAATTTATAAAAGATTATTTGTCACCATAGAGTTGTCTCCTCGAAAATTATGTTTTAAAAACAAAATCATATGAAGGCACTCACTTTGATTTGTTATTTTTTTCTAAAAGTACCTCATTATATTCATTCTGGTATTACTTAGGTTTATCATTCAGCATTGGATCCAGAATGCTCAATGAAGGAGATACTGTTCATATAGCAGATATTGGAGAAATTACTTCTAATCGTTCAAATCCTGGAAATGCTTTAGTTTGCAACACTGCTAATTTCAACATGAACTGCTGTAGAGGTTCAGACTCTAGTAGTGGTCAACCCATTGGAAACTGGTATTTCTCTAATGGGAGTCGTGTTCCTTATTTAAGTGATATCTCATCACCAATGAATACTCTTTACACTGTTGTTTATACTCATCAAGTTCGTCTGGTTAGAGAAGGTTCTCCTAATGTACCACTGGGAAACTATACATGCAGAGTACCAACTGATAATAATATGGAAGCTAGTGGAATCATTACGTTAACAAATGGTAAGGCTTACGGTATGACTGTCTATAAGTAACATTAAAAAGACGATTAGAAATTGAATACAATATTCATACTCAGATAAAAGTCATGTAAACTAGTGTTGTACTTTAAAACAACAAAACAAACTGTATATGACTAGATAAATAAAGAGATTAATCATTTATTTCAACTTACGAAAGATAATGTAGAGTAATATTATCACAACTCTTATAATATTTTTTAAGTTCAAAAGTTAGTAATTAGAATGAAGAGCCAGCTAAGCAAGCTTTAAAGATTTACCCAATATGATCATTAAATCTCTAGCACTAATATTACACCCACTCATCTCGTATAAATACCTGTTTCCCATTCAAGCCCTATTTCTCATCCAATTCCCTCATACAATTCACCACAAAACCTCGTTTAAAAACACATTAAAATTTATATCAACTCTTGCACATTTGCTTTTGCTTTTTGGAGTTGGAAAAAAAACACTGACTCATTGGTGAGGAGGAAAAGGATGAAAAATCTAAAGTGACAGAAAAGTATTTTTTAAGGGCACCTAGCTTCGGGGAAGTGAACTGTCGTGATCGAACTCCCCTCCTCGCAACTATGGGTTTTGCTGCCTTTGTGTATTTGGCTGCAGTCTTCATTGTTGTGGTTGACGGACAAGGTACGTGTTATAGTCCACTAGAAAGCTTGTTATAGTTAGCAGATGAATAAGTTAAACGCCTTACAGTGGCTGTGCCATGTTGTGCTGCTCTCGTGTAGCTATAGCTGAGTACAAAATGGTTTATACTTTATCAAAGACTTCAAATTTTTGAGAGAATCAGTTATATTCTGCTAGCATTGGGAATCACTACTCTATAAAGTATAGGTTTTGACTAAGAGCAAATCAGTAACTGATGTTTAATTAGTCTTGCAATGCAATAGTTTACAATTTAATCAAGAAAAGATAAGGACATTGCTCAGCCATCCCAATACAAATTATTGCAGTATTTATATGCATGCATCCAATAAAAATATAAAAGTATAATTCATTCAAAGGTCAACAATATTACCATTAAATAACAATTCTTGTCTGAAACTTTCGCTATTAAATTAATTAAAACTTATATTCACAGGACAATAAGATGACTATAGTTATAGCAAATGTTGTCTGAAAATTTTCACCTGAATTATCTGTTCAGGATCACTACTGATACTAGTGCAGTTCTAATCAATATTTCAATTTTGCTGAAACAATCTAGACTATAAAACAAAAATTATTACAGGAATGGTTCAAACAGAAGAACCCAGGGTTTGTTTGTTTTTATTGATACACTGAAATTAAAAGTCATTAATGTATGTTTATAGTGATAATTGGTTCCCCAGAATGTTTTTATAATTAAATAATACTAATAATGTCATCCATGCGTATTCAGATATGAAATGAAGACTACTTGGGTAGCATAAAAATGGTATGAATATTTTTTGTATCTTTTCTGTAAAGTCATTCTAGCAAGACTTGACAAAATTATTTACTATTCAGCAATAAAGAGTATATTAGTCTGCATTGAGCTAAGCATGCTGACTTTAAGACAATCTCAGAGTTGAGCTTCAGAAAGTATTCCTGTAACAATATTTTAAAAAAATGTAAAACCACTCTTGCCAGCATCCTGATGTTCTTTCACTCTCTGTTTTAAGCCTTCTAGTTGTTTCATTTATAATTTACCACAGCTACAGGGTGCATATGCTCTACACTATGGATGACTCGGTGTTAATGGCTATAGTATCTTTGTCATTAGTAAGATGTGACCTTAACCTGACTTAAATGCTGTTTTGATGTCAAAAGGCTCTATACACTCTCTCTAATTGGTGAGATGTCGCAGCCGTTACTTTGAATTACTTTGTTTAGACGTTTCTCTTCTTCCTTCAAGTTGTCACTCATATTAGTTATGCTCCGAGCTCTCTGATACAACCATCTCAATATTCCTTGTTATATTGAATATGATGATGAGACTTAAGTGAAGGTATCTATCTGTGTGTGTAGGTTTCCTGCACACACCGGAAGAAAGCATACAATCACTCTGTCTCTTCAATAAGCAATCCAGAAAATGTGGCTTACTGTCTTTCTCTGATACCTTGTTAAATTTTATAGAAGATCTTACAGAGTTTAAATTGTCCAACAATGTTTTTCAGTGCTATGCATGAAAGAGATTTGTAGATGACACCATTTGAATAGTTAAAAAAAAAAAAGGAACTGAAAAACATTTGTGGGACCATTTAAACTACAAGACCTCTATCAAATTCACCATGGAATCAGAGGAAGATAGCAACCAAAGTTTACAATTTACTCTTTTTGTTGCTGAATTCTGAGCTTCAGAAAGTATTCCAGTAGCCATATTAAAAAATGTAAAAAAAATAATACACCAGTGCACTCCTTTAAAAATTTTTATCACAAGAAAACTAATATAAAAATTGGAATGTTATATTAGATAATTGACTTCTTAATATGGCCCAATGCCAAGAATTCTCAGCTCCGACTCATCATTTTAATATACATATAACTTAGTTAAGTTCTATTAACACTTCAAATTATCATGCATCAAGTTTTGAAATGACTTGTGTTCAGAAACTTTCCTGTTCCAGTCTCACCTACATTATCCCTATTATTCTTTAACTTCACACTTATCCTCAATACAGTACTGAAGTACACTAATGAGTATAACACAAATTCATTGTGCTGGTCTATTAGCATTAACTTGTGTTATTTACTTTAGGTGTGGCAATAGTGGACTTCAAACCCAATATATATCCAAGTGGCAGTAGAGTGATCTCTTGGCAAGATATTGGAGAACTACAAACTGACTACGGTAATACTAATGAAGTAGTGGCATGTAGGACAGACAGGAGACCTTGTTGTAGTACACAACCTAATAGGTTTGGTGACTGGACATATAACAATGGAACAACAATTGGAAATCGTGTTAATAGTGGAACAGATTATTTCAGAAGTAGAGATGATAGTCAAATGATTTATCTCAGTCGCAGAAGTTCTGCCACTAATCCACCTACTGGAGAATTCTGCTGTGTAATACCAGATTCAATGAATGTCACACAAACACTGTGCATAGACTTAGGTATGTAACTACTTTTCTTGTTCAAGTAACTACTGGTTGTATTGTGCATTGAATTCTGACAATACTACCTCATAAGTGCATGTACCTAACATTATCAAATAATATTTTGTCTATTCTCAGCAAGCAAAGTGAAATTTAGATTAATATTAGCTTGATTTTGCACAGAGTTAGACAGAAAGCTTAAGAGAATAAGCAAACGTATGCAATTGCAGTGTTGGTGTGTTGAAAGAATGCTTCATTATATTAAGTTGTATCAGTTGCAAATAGCAAAAATTTGCCATTGCTATGATATCAAATGAAATCATTTTGTGCAAGTTCTCATTAAAATATCAAAACGCTTACTCTTATTTCGCCAAAGCTCTTATGCTATTATATTAACTTTTAGGGAAAATTAATAGCTATTAGTATTAGAATATTTTTACAGAAAAACTAATGTTCTTTGTTGATACATTATGTGTACTGGTGTTTAGTATCTACTACTCTCAATATTGCCATAACTACATCTGGAACTGCTGCCATGAGTGAAATGTACTCCTTCACATGCACACCATCAGTAACACCAGGAGAAACTTTATCAAGGATTATCTGGTTTAAAAATGATCAAGAATTAAGTCGTACAACAACAGATACTTCCCTTACATATACTATTTCATCTTTGACTGCTGGAGATAGTGAAGATTACACCTGCAGAGTAGATGTGGGCAGTTTCAGCAAAATTCTCATGGAGTCCTTGGAAGTTTCTACAGGTTAGTTATATATTTTAGATGTATACCCTTAACAACTGCAATATTAATACATTACATCTCAACAACAATTGAATAATGACTAAATACACAATAATAATATTATTGTACAGGGAAGTGGAGGGCACTACTTTAGTAAATACTGATCCCAATTTTCCTTCACTAGAGTCCTTGTGAATTTTGTTTGTCTAAGTCATGCTTCATGATATGTGTAAATAGAAACAATCAAAATGTTATAGACAATAGTATGGAAGTTTAAATAAGTAAAGCTATTATCGAGTTCTGACATTTCATAAAACTAGATTGCAGCCTCAAATGCCATTCTTGTTAACATACAAGTGTTGTGCTTGAGCACAAATGGCGAGCGAGTCTTGCACAAGTAATTCAAACAATGAGGTAAAACATTTCAATAACATATCATTCAGTCTAAAGTTAGTACATATCCTAGCTGCTGTGACCATTCTATATTTTAGCTAGCAAATAAAAAACTAGTTTCTTACCTCAATTTCCTCAGTTCTGGTATCATCTGTAGTCTCTAATATATATCATTCTGAATACGTGAATTACTAGTAGCTTTTGATTACTAGACCTAAGTACATCCTGTGACATTCAGATTTATATGAATTTAAAGGCATAAACAATTCAATTTCCTTGGATGATACCGGATCGCAAACTCAAAGATTCTGTTTAGTGGAGGTAGTACGGGAAAGATTAGCTACAAAGCAAACACAAAAGTGTTAGGGTCAAAGTTCAAAATGACATGCATACGTCCAAATATATAATAAACAGACTAGAATCCCCCATTTTCAATTGTGTTACCCCTGATAGTGTCTTGCTCGCTTCGCTCACTCGCCAATCAACAAGTGATCAATCACATGGTATAGAATTATGTGTTATAGGAAAACCACCTTGTTAGAATAAGTTTGCTCCTTTGCATTTCTAAATGTTACTATAATATTGACAATTCAATTATTACAATATAAGACATACATCAATCATGTAGGGTTCTAATATCTCAATTCCACAATTCTCTAATAGTGACCATTGTATAATAGATCATGAGCAATGTAATACACTGTATACTTTCAATGACTCAGTCATACTCGGCAGAAATAATTACAATAATAGCAAATTTTCTCATTCTAACAGCCAAAAATATTTTTAATTAAAACTTAACCTAAGGACAATTATCAAGTTAAGTTTTAATTAACAGTATTATTGGCTGTTAAAACGAGAAAATTCTCTATTAATACTCTGTATACATAGCTATAAACTAAATCCTAATTGAATCAACTTGTACAGATTAGAATTTCTCACTCAACTACAAAATGTTTTGAAACCAGAAGTTTTGAATGCTTTTATCTTTTAGTGAGATAACTGATTCCAGAAACGTAACTAATAACTACGTGTGTGTTGTATCGTCTTTCCCTTTATCGTTTAATAATTTCCCAGAAGTTCCTATGGTTATGTCTGTCACAATTACTCGTACTCCTGACAATCCATCCATTCCTGCTGGTTCAATGGTTTCCCTTACTTGTGAGGCGACTGTGTCTGGTGGTGTGTCCCCAAGTTATACATGGACAACTACTGGATCTGGATCAAGTGGACTTCTATCTGGTAAAGAAAATCAAGCTGTAATCTCGGGTAGAGTCAGAGAATCTGATGCTGGAACTTACACTTGTCAGGCTTCTGTCAAAGGATCTAGTCAAAGCACTTCTGTTATGCTCACAGTTACAAGTATGTTGCCAACCAATAACATTTCAATGAATATATTACTTTAAACTAAACTATAGGACCTTCAATTTCTGCCTCTGTCACTCCGATTGGGACACCAGTTGTTCTCCGAAGATACACACTGACTTGTACAATTAATACACCAGCTACTCTGGAATTGATGCCAATATCATATCAATGGAGAAAAAATGGAAATATCGTTGATAATACTAATAATGCAGATTTTGTTTTTAGTCAGTTGGCATTAACTGAAGATAGTGCTATGTACAGTTGTCAAGTCATGGCCTCGTCAGACTATTTGACTGGCACTGTAGATGTGACCAGTTCACCTCACACAATTTCAGTTACATGTAAGTTACACATTAAAAAGTACATTACTCCTAAATAACTTTTAAATTGATTGACTAATATCTGTAAAATTTATGTACACACAAAACTAATGCAATTTCATAGATGCTGTTCCTTCTACTCCAACTCATTTTGTGCATTCTACTGTTCAAAGTACACAAATAACAATGACATGGAGGTCATCCTCCACAGATTATGTTAATGCTTATACAGTCAGTTATAGCAGAGTCTCAGGATGCACAGCAGTTCCTTCAAGTGATGTAACTATAGCTACAACTATTACTACTATTACTGGTCTACAAGAAAACATTGGGTATCGGTTTAGACTGACAACCACTAATAGTGCTGGAACTTCAACACCTGATGCTGTATATGAATACACTATGCCATCAGCCTGTAAGAATGAGCGTTATGCGATTATGTCAGTAATAAGTCGTTCTATTATTCTTGTAGTACCTTCAGAAGCTCCACCCCAACTAATGCTACAACAACTTGGCACCACCACTTTCACAGCTACATGGGAACGTGAATCTTGTCTCTCAAGAAATGGACCAAATCAACATTATTCAGTTAGATATTATGAGACAGGATCTACTTCAATACCACAAACAACAAATGTAGATATTAATAGCAGAACATTCACAGCCAACTCACTAACTCCAGCCACGTCCTATACATTTAAAGTGGCATTCACTAACTCTATCGGAAATGGCCCTTTTTCTACTTTGACAATGTCAACTTTAGGATATGACTGTAAGTCATTATTAAGATATATCTGAACATGTAGAAAACATGAATTAAAAGTACTATGTAGCTATACTGCTGTGGTCAGATTATATTACCTTGTCCTTAATAGACTATCTGAATTTATAATCTATTATATTCTCTTGTATTATCTGTTTATTCTGTACAGATGTTAGTCCTATGCCCACAAACTTCAGGAATTCTTTAGTTTCAAGTACACAAGTAGTATTAACGTGGGCATCGCCTTCTCCAGTTGTTATAAATATCTATATTATCAACTATAGAAGAGTTAGAGGTTGTACTGAAGCTCCTTCAGGCACCAACAGTACATCAATGACTACTATAACAATATCAGGCTTGGAAGAGAATATCGAATATGAATTCACCCTATCAGCAACAAATAATGGGGGTACATCTTCACCTGCCACACATACTATTACTACTCTATCTGCTGGTAAGATCCTCACTATTCAAGTTACTTTTTACTCATATTTGTATTTATTAGCTCCAAAGGAAGCTCCACAGTTAATGTTAGAGTCGTTTAATGCCACAAGTTTCACAGTCTCATGGAGTAGAGAATCTTGTCTATCTCGTAATGGACAAGACAGATATTATACAGTTAGATATTATGAGACAGGATCTGTTCAAATATTGCAATTGACTAATTTGAGTGTGATTAATGGAATGTTTACTGTTATTACACTTAATCCAGTAACGTCCTACACTGTTGATGTGGCATACATCAATACAATAGGATCTAGCCCTAATTCTACCTTGACTGTTACAACACTGGGTTTACCATGTAAGTATATTTTCAATATTTCTATATTTGTTGTTGTTGTTTTTTCTTATAAAATTTTAAACTATTAGATCGTGCATATCTCAATGGTATGGCTTATCCTACAAACAGTGTGGTGAATTTATCGGATATTGGTCTAGATAACAACCCACTCACTTGCTATACAGATCTTATAACTTGTTGCAGAAATGAGGACAATCCAAGTGGTGGATCGTTGGGAAACTGGCAATACCCAAATAATTCTTTTGTAATAGTTCGACACAATGCTAACTCGTAAACAAGCAGTAATTCTGCATCGTGGCATCAATGCTGTGGGACCTTCTGGAATATACACATGTAACATTCCTAATCAGAATAGACGAGATCAAAAATTATATTTTGGAATATATTATAATGATGGAGAAGGTATGCATAGCTAATTACTTTCATTTTTAACTCTGAAATTTTTTCTACAAAATTTAAGTATATGTAAGACTGATATATATTTGCGTTAATTTAAGCTTGCATGATTATAGCAATATTATATATTTGATGAATAATGACTGAAGTACAATTGAGGCTATGTTTTAGCAATGCTGTAAAAATAGGCTTACTAACCCATGTAAAAATAATACAAAATTAGTCTAACATTACCTTTAGTTCTAGTATTCAATACTTTGTCATTAGATTATTCTTGCACTGAGTACGTTATATGGTGCTGACTAATCAAACAATTGCTTTTTTGCTAGCTTGAAAAGTACTGCATTGAGGTTCACACTAAGTTATGAATTGCTAATAAAGCATATTAGTTTAAGTGAAAATAACACCGTCTGTAGGAGAAAATTACAACAGAATAAAAATGACTGATCTTGTAATCAATTTTATAATCACAAAAAAATCATGCATTAAATTACCATTAATGTCTCTCAAAGTATGTGTACTGATGTTGTTGTAGCTGTTTATTATACTCAAAATTATAGTTGCTTGGAGTAGTTAGAAATATGCATCCATAGCATTATATCAATTGAAAATTGTATTCAGGTCACTTTAATAACGACATAATAATGACTGATAAAAGATCAGCAGTAAACAGTCAACTAATATAATTAACGTAAATCTTGCTAAGAGTTCTCAAAAGTAATACATAACGCTTCATAATTACCATATAATATAAAAATGTAAAACAATTTAACATTACAAGTAGTCAAATACTTTTGACTTATTATGTGTGGCAACAATACAGACTTTCTAATCATAACTACTCTTAAGGTGATGATATCAAGGTCTTTATTCAGAATGCTAAAGCCACCTACTCTAATTGTTCTTTAAAAATATTTCATGTAATTAGTGATATATGATTATTGCTATTATATTTAAAAGCACTGCACACCTGAATCAATGATTGTTGTTTCAACGAAACTTTTAAATTACTTTAATTATCATTGTATGTTTATAGGATCCCTCTTAATACAGTCTATATTATACAACACTACAACTGGTGTTGTGACTTGTGTATCTACTGGAGGTCCTGTCACTGATCTGACTTGGAATAAAAGAGGAGGATCTTACTCACAGAGTAAAATAATAGTGGATACTTCTAGTGCCACTTACCACAACCTTCTATACATATCTAGTAGTACATTATCAGATTACACTGGGACCTTCACCTGTACTGTTAGTAATAGCAGAGGAATTGCATCATCGATATCCGATGATTACAAATGTGAGCTGAAAACTAATCATTCTTAGTATGTGTTAGCATATTTGCTTAAATATCAGCTATAGGTCTCACTGGAAGGAGGAATATATATGAAATTGGATACACTGCTAGAGTCACTTGTTTTAGTAATCTTACTGTAGTGTCTATGAGGTGGATAAGTACATCAAATACAATTTCATTTTCAACTTCACAGATAAACAACAATGAATTAACTTTAACTTTTCTTGATCCAATTAATGCAGATACTCATGGTACAATGGTTACATGTAAAGTGATCACTCTACTACCTAGTGGACTAACTCTAGCTAACAGTGCAGTTTGTACTATAAGACTATATGAAGATTGTAAGTTGATTATTATAACATACACTTAAGCTTATAAAGTATATCTTATAGTTACAGTGGCTTAGTTTGTATTTTTTTTTTGTTCTAGTATCTGGCCCAGTAACAGAGTTTGTTCTATCCTACAGTGATACTAGAGCACAGATATCTTGGATGCCTCCAGACATGCCTAATGGATTGATTACTGGCTATTATTTGAGACTGTTGGACCTACAATACTTTACTACAATATTGCTCAAAAATTTATTAGCTAATGATGAGACTTCTTATTCTCAATCTGGATTAAGTAAGCCAATGGATGTGGGATACTTGAAAATAAAGTATTTGTTGTTATTATATAGATCCTGGAGTTCCCTACAATATTAGTATATCGCCAATTAACAGCAGAGGTCTTGGATTCAACCATTATGATATTCTTCACAAAAGAATTAAGTAAGTTGTTTTCAAATAAAACTGTGTACTCTATTGTATGTTGCATTTTTAGAGCCACTTCTTTCTCCAACCATTACAAGCCTCAAACGAACATCATCAACAACTGTTACTGTATCCTGGGAAGCCTTATCTTTAATAGAAGCACGGGGCTTTGTACTGAATTATACAATATATTATCAAGCTTCAATGATTGTAAATGAGCCGCACTCTACCACAATGTCTATAACTGTGGATCATAACTACTTGTCGGAGGGGGCGTAACTTCCTTCGAACCGATTGGTGGGTGTGGCGCAGATGTTGTTATCGCCCGAAGGACTAGGAGTTCTGTGGCCTATTGGCGCCGAGTGAATCAACCTCGCAACCGCTGGCTTTCGCTTGCAGTCTTGAAGCCGCACCCGCAAAGAGCGCACTCTATAACTTGGTTAGGGCTATAGTATAAGTATCACAGAACACGCCTTGCGGTCTAATTACGTTATTTAAGTAGTGAGGCACGGTGATATAAAGACGGTGGGGTGACCGAGCTATGAATATAATTATGTGTATGGAAATGATCGTTACAGGTAGTGTGTGCGCATGACTGAGTTCGCTGTGGAGGAGAGAACCTGCCGTGAAGAAGGGTGGCGCAGCCAGCCTACATCCTCAGGAAGAATCTCCATGTGAAGGTCTTGATGGCGCCTGAACATCCTGGGGGGGGGGGGGAGAGTGCTGGTCCTCTGCGTTGAGTTGTAGATCATCTGGAGGAGTGTCATCTGCGCAGAGCCTGACCAGCATGTGGACGGGTCTCCGATATGTGTGATCGGAACACCGGACGTCCACTGCCCTGGTTATACCGTGTGAGACTGGCCGAGCCGAGTGAGACTGGCTGAGTCGAGTGAGACTGGCCGAGTCGAGTGAGATGGAATGAGACTGCTGAGTCGGGTGAGACTGCTGAGTCGAGTGAAACTGCTGAGCCGAGTGAGACTGCTGAGCCGAGTGAGACTGCTGAGTCAAGTGAGACTGGCTGAGTCGAGTGAGACTGGCTGCGTCGAGTGAGACTGGCTGAGTCGAGTGAGACTGGCTGAGCCAAGTGAGACTGGCTGAGCCAAGTGAGACTGACTGAGTCGAGTGAGACTGGCTGAGTAGAGTGAGACTGCTGAGTCGAGTGAGACTGGCTGCGTCGAGTGAGACTGGCTGAGTCGAGTGAGACTGGCCGAGTCGAGTGAGACAGAATGAGACCGTGAGTCGAGTGCGAGCGAGGCTGCTGACTGGCTGTGGAGTCGAGTGCGAGCGAGACTGCTGACTGACTGTGAGTCGAGTGCGAGCGAGACTGCTGACTGACTGTGAGTCGAGAGACTGGCTGACTCGAGTGAGACGGAATGAGACTGCTGAGTCGGGTGAGACTGTTGAGTCGAGTGAAACTGCTGAGCCGAGTGAGACTGCTGAGTCGAGTGAGACTGGCTGAGTCGAGTGAGACTGGCTGAGTCGAGTGAGACTGGCTGAGTCGAGTGAGACTGGCTGAGCCAAGTGAGACTGGCTGAGCCAAGTGAGACTGGCTGAGCCAAGTGAGACTGGCTGAGCCAAGTGAGACTGGCTGAGTCGAGTGAGACTGGCTAAGTCGAGTGAGACTGCTGAGTCGAGTGAGACTGGCTGAGTCGAGTGAGACTGGCCGAGTCGAGTGAGACGGAATGAGACTGCTGAGTCGGGTGAGAGCGAGGCTGCTGACTGACTGTGAGTCGAGTGCGAGCGAGACTGCTGACTGACTCTGGATCGAGTGCGAGCGAGACTGCTGACTGACTGTGGATCGAGTGCGAGCAAGACTGCTGACTGACTGTGGAGTCGAGTGCGAGCGAGACTGCTGACTGACTGTGAGTCGAGTGCGAGCGAGACTGCTGACTGACTGTGGAGTCGAGTGCTAGCGAGACTGCTGACTGACTGGATCGAGTGCGAGCGAGGCTGTTGACTGACTGTGAGTCGAGTGCGAGCGAGGCTGCTGACTGACTGTGGAGTCGAGTGCGAGCGAGACTGCTGACTGACTGTGGAGTCGAGTGCGAGCGAGACTGCTGACTGACTGTGAGTCGAGTGCGAGCGAGACTGCCGACTGACTGTGAGTCGAGTGCGAGCGAGACTGCCGACTGACTGTGAGTCAAGTGCGAGCGAGACTGCTGAATGACTGTGAGTCGATTGCGAGCGAGGCTGCTGACTGACTGTGAGTCGAGTGCGAGCGAGGCTGCTGACTGACTGTGAGTCGAGTGCGAGCGAGACTGCTGACTGACTGTGAGTCGAGTGCGAGCGAGACTGCTGACTGACTGAGTCGAGTGAGACTGGCTGAGTCGAGTGAGACTGATGAGTCGAGTGAGAATGGCTGAGTCAAGTGAGACTGGCTGAGTCGAGTGAGACTGGCGGAGTCGAGTGAGACGGAATGAGACTGTGAGTCGAGTGCGAGCGAGGCTGCTGACTGACTGTGAGTCGAGTGGGAGCGATGCTGCTGACTGACTGTGAGTCGAGTGCGAGGCTGAGCCAAGTGAGACTGGCTGAGTCGAGTGAGACGGAATGAGGAGTCCGAGGGCGACTGCCGAGTCCAAGGGCGACTGCCGAGTCCGAGGGCGACTGCCGAGTCCGAGGGAGACTGCTGAGTCCGAGGGAGACTGCTGAGTCCGAGGAAGACTGCTGAGCCCGAGGGAGACTGCTGAGTCCGAGGAAGACTGCTGATTCCGAGGAAGACTGCTGATTCCGAGGAAGACTGCTGACTCCGAGGAAGACTGCTGAGCCCGAGGAAGACTGCTGAGTCCGAGGGAGACTGATGTTGTCCTTACATAGCTGATGGATTTCAGCGAGGTCATCCAAAGGAATGTCGCAGAGCGCAGAATCGTTGGTGAGGCGCTCATACCGGGTCTTGAGTCTGGTGAGCTGTCTACGAAGGCTGGCACGCTTTATCTTGACAGAGTTGATGTCGGTGAGGTTCGCAATAGCTTTAAGTTCGACGTTCATCATTGTTCTGAGGTATTCATTGAATTTGTTATTGCTCTGGTGCCTTGCTCTATGAGAAAGGTGATATCTCAAAGGTGAAATCTGAGCAGCAATAGCCAGAGGTCAAACAATTGAAGTCCTTCAGTTTAGTGGAGCTTCTGGTTCGAACGGATCGTCGATCAGTCGAGTCTCAGTGCGGGCGTGTTGACAAGGATCAGATCCGGCTCGAAGGACCAATGTCGGAGGGGGCGTAACTTCCTCCGAACCGATTGGTGGGTGTGGCGCAGATGTTGTTATCGCCCGAAGGACCAGGAGTTCTGTGGCCTATTGGCGCCGAGTGAATCAACCTCGCAACCGCTGGCTTTCGCTTGCAGTCTTGAAGCCGCACCCGCAAAGAGCGCACTCTATAACTTGGTTAGGGCTATAGTATAAGTTTCACAGAACACGCCTTGCAGTCTAATTACGTTATTTAAGTAGTGAGGCACGGTGATATAAAGACGGTGGGTTGACCGAGCTATGAATATAATTATGTGTATGGAAATGATCGTTACAGGTAGTGTGTGCGCATGACTGAGTTCGCTGTGGAGGAGAGAACCTGCCGTGAAGAAGGGTGGCGCAGCCAGCCTGCATCCTCAGGAAGAATCTCCATGTGAAGGTCTTGATGGCGCCTGAACACTACTACCACAATAAATAATTTGGATGAACGTTTGTCGTACTCAGTTCAATTATCAGCAAATAATCTAGCAGGACGTGGAGTACTCAGCCTGCCCCTATCTGTATCATCAAGTATGTTTTTTTAAGTTCAAAATTTTTCATTTAATATAACAGTGTTGTAGCAATTCATCATAGAATATTGAGCTAGAGGCATTATCTGGACACCCACTTTTAACACTTGTATTATTCATACCAAGATGCTTTTCACCAATTATATATGGATGTAACATCCCTGAACAAAATAACAAAATCTGAACAAAATATGATAAAACAATAGCAAGCTAGAGTCCTAATTGATGACTTCAATTTCCAATTTTATATCTTAAATTCTTCCAATTTGATACAGCTGAGATGCTAAATTCCCTCCATTCGTTATCTCTTCTTACTACAACTTTTCCTGCTTTTAGCCTCTTTTATTTTTCTAATTTACTTCAGAGGAAATTATGTCTAATTAATAGTTAAAATAGCTATCATCACAACAAAAGTTATATGCATATAAGTGTGCAAGCTGAGATGTCAAGGCAGCGCCTTTTATTGAAACCAAAACTACGTTACGAAAATATCTCATTTAAAACAATAAAAATACTATTCAATTGTTTTTACATTAAATGCAATAAAATTCACACTTAAACTTTGTGAGTAAAACTTGAATAAATGCACCTATTCAAATTAGCGTCATTATAGCCAAACCAGCAAGGTGATACAAATAGTAGAATAATTAATATAACAAGAGTTTGTTGTTGTTGTTTATTTGATTTCAAATTATTATCTTTTGGGAAGTATTTTAAATTTTAACTTTAATATAGCCATATTATACATATGCTGAAGATTAACGAGTTCACTATTCATGACAGTGACATCATACAAATGCAAACAAAGCCAAATTGAACATGTAATAATAATATTCAATTATTATGACATTTTAATTGACAACTAGACAGTGTAATTAATCTAATTAGTGATTAATTGTCTGCCTGACTCACCTGCTGCAAAATTTTAGTAAGAAGTATGTAGCTTAAGTAAGCAATATATAGTGTCACAGAAAGTATTAATAATGAAAATATGAGGAATTAATACAATAAATATTATATCCAGATTGAGATATAATGCAAAAGTTTGTAAATACAATATCTTTATAATTTGTTATAATACTAAATTGCATTTACAATGTGTGTGTGTAAATTTTAAAAATTGCGATTGAGTTGGGATTGAGAATATAGAATTTGTGTATTATTTTATAGATTCTGCCACAATACAGCCAGACAATACTTTGAACATAAATATTACAGTTGTGGTGATTTCTGTACTAGTTTGTCTTGTCCTCATCACTGGAATAATATCAGCTACACTAATTTTGGTATACAAAATGAGAGGATGCAGGTAAGATATACATTTCATATTCTTATGTATACATTGTCACACAAATGCATTTTTAACTCTTGAAAGTTTGGTATATAGTATCGTATGCAAGATAAATACGACCATGTGTTGTATAGCAGTTTAACTATGTAATGATTTACTGTACTAACATTTAGCCAGAATTTAGTTTGATTTTCTCTATTCTAGAAAAACTACTACCACTAAAGTAGCCACTGACCTTACAGACAGAGAATATGAAGTAATTGATGATAGTAAAAATAAAAGTTCAATCAAGAACAATAACTCGAATCTCAGCGAAGACGTCAATATGCGTCACTGTGTTGCTTATGGTGAAATCAAGACAGGTGAACCAAGTCATGAATCCCCAAACACTTTGGAGAGCAATGTTTACGAAAAAGTACAATAAAATAAAAATAATTATCAGCAAAAAAAAAGTTACGTTTTTGTCATGCTTCATTTATTGTTTAAAATTATACAATTTTATGATGTTCCTCAATATTGTCTTACAAATCAGTTAAGTTCTTTTTAAAGTGATTCTATTAGATTTGGTGTTGGCTAATCCTACACTGGTTTGATTTATCTCGAGATTGGAAAGAGAATTGTGCACTTAGCTTATATATTTCATGAGATTATTGCAATATTTGATAAACATTTTTAGGGTGCTTCAACTAGATTAGCTATCTTCACACAAATACTGATATAACTTAGCCTAAGTTAATTCAGAAAATTGTGCATATATATAATCTTTCTCTCTCTACCTACATCCCTCATTCGCTCTCTCTCTCTCCCTCTTTCTTTTCCTCTCTCTCTAAATATATAACTAAACCTAGGGTTTGAGAAATTATTGATAATAATTATCCCAATCCTGGAATGAAGTTCGAGCAACACAGTTATTTAATAGTGGGATTAAATTGGTTTTTTTTTGGTTTTTTTAATGAAATTATAGGTATTAATTCTAACAAATTATGATAGTGAAACTAAATCACAAAGAATTGAAGAGTTTAGTATCTGCAAATTAATTCACAATTGCCACACGACCATTTTTCTTCAGATTTATAAATGGGTTTGTAGTGGTGGCTACACACTTGCTATATGAAACCACTTTTCACAGTGTAAACAATGAATCATCTGTTCAATTTCTGGCATGCAACAAGTGCAATACAAATAATGTATATATGCTAAACATTTCACTCTTAGCCTAAGTTTCAACCTTTTCAATTAAGCGGAAATGGTGCAAGTTCCATATTTTGTACATGGGTAGTGCTCACAATAGAATGAAATTGCTTGCTTGCCAAATTAGTTATTGTGTAAATAACGTTTCTGATAGAGTGAATACAGCAATAGCATGTAATGAATACGATCACTTTTTTTGTATTTTTTGTAGTAAGATGAAGTTGATGCATTACAATATAAATTCTCTTAGGAACATAATTGCAGTAATCCTTGATCTCTTTACATAAAATGCTGCTCTCTTAAGATCCACACACACAATATTAAACATAAACTTTGCTCATGTCACCATAGTAATACTTCCATTCATCAGCTTATCCACTTAGGACAAAATTCCTAAATGACACCTTGGAGAGGATAATACACTCTACCATTTCCAATATATGGTCTTTGATCAATTATTTTAAAAAAAATGAAAATTTTAACTATTTCAATGTTAGGTATTTAAACTCCTTTGATAATATAAACTTAGTCATAATCAGTAACTACCCTATAGAAAGACTTGTAACAAGCAATAAACTTCCTGAATAGCGGACGGTTGGCCACAACCATTACAGATTATACCAAGAGGGAAGAAGGCAAATAGATTCTTGTAATCACTGTTAATGAAGGTTTTATTGTGTGTCACACTAAGACAAAACGTTTGCGATAGACTATATCTCAATAGCTGCTCTATAATCTGGATGTTCATATGTAAGGGAAAGTGAATTAGCTAGCTAAACACTAATGAGTCAGTGAGGGGGAAACTGGAAATATGATAATGAGATGGCTCTAACAATTGATGTGTAGGTGTCAAAGCCATCCTTGGAGCCTAGCTTTTGAGATTTTATCAATGGAAGCTACGAGCAATCTCCAAACAAATTCAGTATGCAAAAGTCATATCACTAAAGCTAGCTGTAATCATGTGAAAAAATTTCAACTATGTTTTATATGAATCTGTAAACAACAATTAAAGTATTACCATCCAGCACTAAAGACGTAGTGTCTATCATCTTATTATCTGGCCTCTAAAAAATAAAGGACATTCCCAGATTATGGACAATTCAAAGCGGAAGTTAGAGACCAGTGAACCACATAACAAAGTAATAATCTAATGACTACCACCTATTCCAACAATACATCATGCGCATTAGGAAAGAGAGTTTCAACTGGGTTTGACTGAACCCTCCTCTGGAAGGTCTAACTCCTCACAGGAGTAGAATGTAGAAAATGTGGGAAGGGTATGACTTTTGTATTTGATAGTTGTATAAACAAAATAAAAATGAACTAGGAGCAGGTGTGTACATGCATGTCAGTAGAGATTATGTGGATATATCAAGCAATGTGTACACACAATGCACTTCATATAAACAATACTAAGTACCAGCAGAAAGTTATATGTGATATTTTTGTTCATTTGCTTCCTTTGGTTGTTGTTGTTGTTGTTGTTTTTTACGAACTACGCCAACTGAAAGTTAACTCCCATACACAGTTAACTACATCAATCTACTTCAATCAAAGTGTACAAAACCTGTAATAAATAAATTATCAAAATGGATGCAAATTATTAGTGAAATACTGAGATTTGACTGAAAGTGTCTGAATCAAGACAGAGGTGAATATGGGAATGAAAAGCCTGAGTGCATCAAGCAGCTAGGATTTTCAATGACAGAAACCGTCAGGAATTTGGCACTGTCTAAGTGTGTGTAGTAAGGTAAAATCACTGTACTATTTATAACTAACATTTATGATAGGGGAAAATTTTAATTACGTATTTTAACAGCATTAATATCGTTGGCATATATATACGATGAAACACCTTGTAGATGATAGGAGTGCAATGTTCAGGGGCATATGTACTGGCTTAATTAGTGTCGCACGAGCCCCCTTTGTTCAGAATCATTATTCATTTTTTAATAGCTAATTCACTTCTTACTGTTAAGTGGAAAAGAGCAGTAAACTTTGATGTCATTTTAAGGTAATGGTGGACCAACTCTGTACTATCAATGTCAAAGCAGACACCATTTGGTGTCTTTTCAAGCCTTCTTTAGCCTGTAATTGGTGTTTTCTTTTTGTTTATTTCATTCATTAATAAAAAAATTTGTAGTCTTGATAATTATAACTACATTCATCATTAGAATAGCTATCTGTGTCTTTCAGTAAAAATTTCAATAAATCAAATTTATTTTTTCTTGATTTAATTAACTGACTTATTCACTCGTTTCATTATTACGTACAAAAAAATATTTTATAATTATTTTTAAGCAATTCATTCTTCCTCATATTAGCAGTTCATTCATCTAAGTTCTGAATGGCCACAATTACAGCGCATGAATGAATGTAATCTTGTTAAGAATAAAACATTTTCTAAATAATATAGAATTCAACTGTACTGAAATCTGTAGCCTCACATACCACATCCTGAACTCCAGGTAAAAGAGAATCGTGGTATAGCCTTTGACCTTTATTAATTCTCCAAAATTTTGAGCTTTCCAGTTCAAATTTCTGCCTAGGCGCTGCACATACCACCTTAGTCTCGAGTAGACCCTTTACCAATCGCTACGAAGTCGCAAACAAAACGGAGTCGCTAAAATCATCTATTAACGGTGCTAAAATCATCTATTAACGGTGCTAAAATATCGAATTCATACTGCATACTACGTGGAAACCTTACCGCTATCTATCCCATACTACGCAGCATACACAACTTGTTCTCATCACATAGCAACTAAGTGAAGTTGGGCGGACCCCTACTGACTCCACCCGAGCCCTGCCCAACTTAAAGGGTACCTAGCTTCAGGGAGGTGAACTCGGGTGAACTGTCGTGATCGAACTCCCCACCACGGAAACTATGGGTCTTGCTGCCTTTGTGTATTTGGCTGCAGTCTTCATTGTTGTGGTTGACGGACAAGGTACGTGTTATAGTCCACTAGAAAGCTAGTTATAACTAGCAGATGAATAAGTTAAACACCTTACAGTGTCTGTGCCATGTTGTGCTCTCGTGTAGCTATAGCTGAGTACAAAATGGTTTATACGTTGTCAAAGACTTAAATTTTTTGAGAGAATCAGTTAACTGACCATTTCTGCTAGCAGCATGGGGAATCACCACTCTATAAAGTATAGATTTTGACTGAGAGCAAATCAGTAACTGATGTTTAAGTTTTGCAATGCAAAGTTTACAATTTAATTAATAAGAAACATTGCTCAGCCATCCCAATACAAATTATTGCAGTATTTATATGCATGCATCCAATAAAAATATAAAAGTATAATTCATTCAAAGGTCAACAATATTACCATAAAATAACAATTCTTGTCTGAAACTTTCGCTATTAAAATTAATTAAAACTTATATTCGCTGGACAATAAGATGACTATAGTTATAGCAAATGTTGTCTGAAAGTTTTCACCTGAATTATCTGTTCAGGATCACTACTGATACTAGTGCAGCTCTAATCAATATTTCAATTTTGCTTACCTGTAGAAACTACCTAGACTATAAAACAAAAATTATTACAGGAACTTTTTTAACACACAGAAGAACCCAGTGTTTGTTTGTTTTTATTGATACACGTCATTAATGTATGCTTATAGTGATAATTGGTTCCCCAGAATGTTTTTATAATTAAACAGTACTAATAATGTCATCCATGTGTATTCAGATATGAATATGAAGACTACTTGGGTAGCATAAAAATGGTATGAATATTTTTTTGTATCTTTTCTCTGAAGTCGTTCCAGCAAGACTTGATAAAATTATTTACTATTCAGCAATTTAGTCTGCATTGAGCTAAGCATGCTGACTTTAAGACAATCTCAGAGTTGATGAGCTTCAGAAAGTATTCCTGTAACAATTTTTTTTTTTTTTTTTTTTTAAACCACTCTTGCCAGCATCCTGATGTTCTTTCACTCTCTGCCTTCTAGTTATTTCATTTATAATTTACCACAGCTGCAGGGTACATATGCTATACACTATGGATGACTCGGTGTTAATGGGTATGTATCTTTGGCATTAGTAAGATGTGACCTTAACCCGACTTAAATGCTGTTTTGATGTCATAAGGCTCTACACACTCTCTGAATATTTTCACTCAATCCTGCTATGTATGGAATATTAAGAATCAAATCTTTCTCTTGTTCAGTATCTGTGTGATCTCTAGAAGGTAACTCTTTAAAGCCTGCCCTAATTGGTGAGATGTCGCAGCCGTTACTTTGAATTACTTTGTTTAGATGTTTCTCTTCTTCCTTCAAGTTGTCACTCATATTAGTTATGCTCCGAGCTCTCTGATACAACCATCTCAATATTCCTTATTATATTGAATATGATGATGAGACTTAAGTGAACGTATCTATCTGTGTGTCTAGGTTTTCTGCACACTGCGGAAGTAAACATTCAATCACTCTGTCTCTCTTCAATAAGCAAACCATAAAACGTGGCTTACTGTCTTCCTCTGATACCATGTTGAATTTTATAGAATATTTTACAATTGTCCAACAAATGTTTTTCAGTTCCTGTTTTCAGTGTTTTTTATGCATGAAAGAGATATGTAGATGACACCATTTGAATAGTTAAAATAAAGGAACTGAAAAACATTTGTTGGACCATTTAAACTCTGTCAGACCTCTATCAAATTCACCATGGAATCAGATGAAGATAGCTACCAAAGTGTTCAATTTACTCTTTTTGTTGCTGAATTCTGAGCTTCAGAAAGTATTCCAGTAGCCATATTAAAAAATGTAAAAAAAAATACACCAGTGCACTCGTTTAAATTTTTTTATTACAAGAAAACGAATATAAAAAGTGGAATGTTATATTAGATAATTGACTTCTTAATATGGCCCAATGCCAAGAATTCTCAGCTCCGACTGTCAAAGGGTTGAAACTCATCATTATAAATATACATATAACTTAGATAAATTCTATTAACACTTCAAATTTTCATGCATCAAGTTTCGAAATAACTTGTGTTCAGAAACTTTCCTGTTCCAGTCTCACCTACATTATCCATGTCATTCGTTAACTTCACACTTATCCTCAATAAAGTATAATAATGTGTATAACTCTAATTCATTGTGCTGTACTATTAGCATTAACTTTTGTTATTTACTTTAGGTGTGGCAATAGTGGACTTCAAACCCAATATATATCCAAATGGCAGTACAGTGATTTCTGTGCAAGATATTGGAGAACTACAAACTGATTTCGGTAATACTAATGAAGTATTGGCATGTAGGACAGACAAGAGACCTTGTTGTAGTTTACTACAAAATAGGTTTGGTGACTGGACATATAACAGTGGAACAATAATTGGAACTCGTGGGAATAGTGGAATCGATTATTTCAGAAGTAGAGATGATAGTCAAATGATTTATCTCAGTCTCAGAAGTTCTGCCACTAATCCACCTACAGGAGAATTCTGCTGTGTAATACCAGATTCTATGAATGTCGTACAAACAATGTGCATTGACTTAGGTATGTAACTACTTATCTTGTTCAAGTTACTACTGGTTGTATTGTGCATTGAATTTCTGACAATACTACCTCATAAGTGCATGTACCTAACATTATCAAATAATATTTTGTCTATTCTCAGCAAGCAAAGTGAAATTTAGATTAATATTAGCTTGATTTTACACAGAGTTAGACAGAAAGCTTAAGAGAATAAGCAAACGTGTGCAATTGCAGTGTTGGTGTGTTGAAAGAATACTTCATTATATTAAGTTATATCAGTTGCTAATAGCAAATATTTGCCATTGCTATGATATCAAATGAAAGCATTTTGTGCAAGTTCTCATTAAAATGCTTACTCTTATTTCGCCAAAGCTCTTATGCTATTATAATTATTAACTATTAAGGAAAATTAATAGCTATTAGTATTAGAATATTTTTACAAAAAACTAATGTTCTTTGTTGATACATTATGTGTACTGGTATTTAGTATCTACTACTCTCAATATTACCATAACTACATCTGGAACTGCTGCCATGAGTGAAATGTACTCCTTCACATGCACACCATCAGTAACAGCAGGAGAAACTTTATCAAGGATTATCTGGTTTAAAGATGATCAAGAATTAAGTCGTACAACAACAGATACTTCCCTTACATATACTATTTCATCTCTGACTACTGGAGATAGTGGAGATTACACCTGCAGAGTAGATGTGGGCAGTTTCAGCAAGATTCTCATGGAGTCCTTGGAAGTTTCTACAGGTAAGTTATATATTTTAGATGTATCCCCTCAACAACTGCAATATTAATACATTACATCTCAACAACAATCGAATAATGACTAAATACACAATAATAATATTATTGTACAGGGAAGTGGAGGGCACTACTTTAGTAAATACTGATCCCAATTTTCCTTCACTAGAGTCCTTGTGAATTTTGTTTGTCTAAGTCATGCTTCATGATATGTGTAAATAGAAACAGTCAAAATGTTATAGACAAGACAATAGTATGGAAGTTTAAATAAGTAAAGTTATTATCGAGTTCTGACCTTTCATAAAAACTAGATTGAAGCCTCAAATGCCATTCTTGTTAACATACAAGTGTTGTGCTTGAGCACAAAATGGCGAGCGAGTCTTGCACAAGTAATTCAAACAATGAGGTAAAACATTTCAATAACATATCATTCAGTCCATTTCTAAAGTTTCCTAGCCGTTTAAGCTAGCAAATAAAAAACTAGTTTCTTACCTCAATTTCCTCACTTCTGGTATCATCTGTAGTCTCTAATATATATCATTCTGAATACCTGAATTGCTAATAGCTTTTGATTACTAGACCTAAGTACATCCCGTGACATTCAGATTTATATGAATTTAAAGGCATAAACAATTCAATTTTCTTGGATGATACCAGATCGCAAACGCAAAGATTCTGTTTAGTGGAGGTGGTATGGAAAAGATTAGCTACAAAGCAAACACAAAAGTGTTAGGGTCAAAGTACAAAATGACATGCATACATCCAAATATATAATAAACAGACTAGAATCCCCGATTTTCAATTGTGTTACCCCTGATAGTGTCTTGCTCGCTTCGCTCACTCACCAATTAACAAGTGATCAATCACATGGTATAGAATTATTTGTTATAAGAAAACCACCTTGTAAAAATAAGTTTGCTCTCTTGCATTTCTAAATGTTACTATAATATTACTCTATAGACAATTCAATTATTATAATATAGGACATACATCAATCATGTAGTGTTCTAACATCTCCATTCCACAATTCTCTAATAGTGGCCATTGTATAATAGATCATGAGCAATGTAATACACTGTATACTTTCAATGACTCAGTCATTCTCGGCAGAAATAATTACAATAATAGCAAATTTTCTCGTTCTAACAGCCAATAATATTTTTAATTAAAACTTAACCTAAGGACAATTATCAAGTTAAGTTTTAATTAACAGTATTATTGGCTGTTAAAACAAGAAAATTCTCTATTAATACTCTGTATACATAGCTATTAACTAAATCCTAATTGAATCAACTTGTACTGATTAGAATTTCTCCCTCAACTACAAAATGTTTTGAAACCAGAAGTTTTGAATGCTTTTTATCTTTTAGTGAGATAACTGATTCCAGAAACGTAACTAATAACTACAGTATTCCCATATGTACATATCATAATGAATTCACTCTGTGTGTTGTATCGTCTTTCCCTTTATCGTTTAATAATTTCCCAGAAGTTCCTATGGTTATGTCTGTCACAATTACTCGTACTCCTGACAATCCATCCATTCCTGCTGGTTCAATGGTTTCCCTTACTTGTGAGGCGACTGTGTCTGGTGGTGTGTCCCCAAGTTATACATGGACAACTACTGGATCTGGATCAAGTGGACTTCTATCTGGTAAAGAAAATCAAGCTGTAATCTCGGGTAGAGTCAGAGAATCTGATGCTGGAACTTACACTTGTCAGGCTTCTGTTACAGGATCTAGTCAAAGCACTTCTGTTATGCTCACAGTTACAAGTATGTTGCTAAGCAATAACATTTCAATTAATAATATAATACTTTAAACTAAACTATAGAACCTTCAATTTCTGCCTCTGTCACTCCGAGTGGGACACCAGTTGTTCTCCGAAGCTACACACTGACTTGTACAATTAATGCCCCAGCTACTCTGGAATTAATGTCAATATCATATCAATGGAGAAAGAATGGAAATATCATTGATGATACTAATAATGCAGAATTTGTTTTTACTCGGTTGGCATCAACTGAAGATAATGCTACGTACAGTTGTCAGGTCATGGCCTCGTCAGACTATTTGACTGGCACTGTAGATGTGACTAGTTCACCTCACACAATTTCAGTTACATGTAAGTTACACATTAAAAAGTACATTACTCCTAAATAACTTTTGACTAATATCTGTAAAATTTATGTACACAATAAACTAATGCAATTTCATAGATGCTGTTCCTTCTACTCCAACTAATTTTGTGCATTCTGCTGTTCAAAGTACACAAATAACTCTGACTTGGACATCATCCTCCACAGATTTTGTGAATACTTATACTGTCAGTTATACTGGAGTTCAAGGATGTTCAGCAGCTCCTTCAGATAGTGTAACTTCCACTACAACTACTACTACTATTACTGGTCTACAAGAAAACATTACATTTCAGTTTAGACTGACAGCCACTAATAGTGCTGGTACTTCTACACCTGATGCAGTATATGAATATACCATGCCGTCAACCTGTAAGAATGAGTGTTATTACTATTATGTCAGTAATCAGTCCTTCTATTATTCTTGTAGTACCTTCAGAAGCTCCACCCCAACTAATGCGACAACATCTTGGCGCCACTACTTTCACAGCTACTTGGGGCCGTGAATCTTGTCTCTCACGAAATGGACAAATTCGATACTATTCAGTTAGATACTATGTGACAGGATCTACTTCAATACCACAAACAACAAATGTAGATATTACTAGCAGAACATTCACTGCCAACTCACTAACTCCTGCCACATCCTATACATTTGAAGTGGCACTGACTAATTCTGAAGGAAATGGCCCTTTTTCTACTTTGACAATAACAACCTTAGGATATAACTGTAAGTCATTGTTAAGATATTATATCTGAACATGTAGAAAACATAAATTTAAAGTACTATGTAGCTATACTGCTATGGTCAGATTATATTACCTTGTCTTCAATAGACTATATGAATTTATATTCTGTTATATTCTCTTGTACTATCTGATTATTCTGTACAGATGTTAATCCTTCTATGCCTAGAAATTTCAGGCATTCTTCAGTTTCAAGTACAGAAGTAGTATTAACATGGGCATCACCTTCTCCAGTAATTATAAATATGTATACTATCAGCTATAGAAGAGTTGGAGGTTGTACTGAAGCTACTCCAGGCACTGACAGTACCCCAATGACTACTATAACTATATCAGGCTTGGAAGAGAATATAGAATATGAATTCACCTTAACAGCAACAAATAATAGGGGAACATCTTCACCTGCAACACATACTCTTACTACTCTATCTGCTGGTAAGATCCTTACTGTTCATTCTTACTGTTTAGTCATACTTGTATTTATTAGCTCCAAGAGAAGCTCCACAGTTAATGTTGGATTCATTTAATGCCACTAGTTTCACAGTCTCATGGAATAGAGAATCTTGTCTCTCTCGTAATGGACCAGACAGACATTATACAGTTAGATATTATGAAACAGGAACTACTCAAGTATTTCAATTGACTAATTTAGATGTCAATAATAGAATATATACTATCAATACACTCAATCCAGTGACTTCCTACACTATTAATGTGGCATACATCAATACAATAGGATCTAGCCCTAATTCTACCTTGACTGTTACAACACTGGGTTTACCATGTAAGTATATTTTCAATAATTATTTATTGTTGTTGTTGTTTTTTCTTATAAACTATTAAATTATTAGATCATGCATATCTCAATGGTGTGGCTTATCCTACAAACAGTTTGGTGAATTTATCAGATATTGGTCTAGATAACAACCTACTAACTTGCTATACAGATCTTATAACTTGTTGCAGAAATGAGGACAATCCAAGTGGTGGATCATTGGGAAACTGGCAATACCCAAATAAGTCTTTTGTAATAAGTCAACAAAGTGCTAACTCTCTTGTATTTTCTAGAAGTAGAAGTAAACAAGCAGTAATTCTCCATCGTGGCATCAATGCTATGGGACCTTCTGGAATATACACATGTAACATTCCTGATCAAAATAGACGAAATCAAAAATTATATTTAGGAATATATAATGATGGAGAAGGTATGCATAGCTAATTACTTTCATTTTTACCTCAGATTTTTTCCTTTAAACTTTGTATATGTAAGACTGATATATATTTGTGTTAAGCTTGCATGGTTATAGCAAAGTTATTAATTTAATGAATAATGACTGAAGTACAATACAGGCTATGTTTTAGCAATGCTGTAACAATGTAAAATAATTATGAAAATTGGTTTAACATTACTTTAATTCTAGTATTCAATACTTTGTCATTAGATTATTCTTGCACTGAGCAAATTATATGGTGATGACTAATCAAACAATTGCATTTTGCTAGCTTTAAAAGTACTGCATTGAGGTCTTAATAGTACTACACCAAATTATGGACTACTGATAGAGCAAATTTTGTTAACCAAAGGTTTGAGTGAAAATTAAGACATTTTGTAGGTAAATATTAGCAAAGAAACACTATTTTAAAAAATGGCTGATCTTATAATCAAGTTTATAATCACAAAACTCATGCATTAAATTATCATTAGTGTCTCTCAAAGTATGTGTACTGATGTTGTAGTAGTTGTTTATTATCCTCAAAATTATAGTCGCTTGGAGTAGCTTCTTTTTATTATACAGTTAAAAATATTCACTTAATGCATCCAAATATTACATAGTAGCATAATATCAATTGAAAATTGTGCCCAGGTCACTTTAACAACAACAAAATAACTAGTGATGTGCTTGAGCACAAATGGCGAGCGAGCCTTAAACTACACTATTGTTAAATGATTGACTATAACGACTAACACTCAAGCTACTAAAATAAAGTAGAGTTTTAAATTACTGGTAAAGGGGATTCAACGCCATAGTAACCTCTCCCCTCAACTGTTTGAATTGAAAAAGAAGTAACAATAGTCACGTCATTTAAACTTTTTCTTTGTTTTATTCTTAGTAGTAGTTGTAACGCACAATACTTTCACTCAACTGAACATACCTATGCAAGACTTACAATGGATTTTCATGTAAATACTGTTGCTTAGGACTTATAACGTGACAAATATCTTATTAACTTACCACCACCACTAACTCGAATAGAAATGGGGCTCCCATCAGTTTTTTGTTTTAACCACACCCACAAAAGAATTCAAAGCGGTAAACAATTCAATTTCACGGGTGATATGGGTAATGATCATTAAACCGAAGGATTCTGTTTACTGAAGTTCAGGAAGGGGTCGAACACGGAGCGAACACAAAAATACGTGAGGGTCAAAGTACAAAATGACATGCGTACATCCACACATATAAACAAACAAATATCCCCGATTTTCAATTGTGTTACCCCTGAGAGTGTCTCACTCACTCCGCTCACTCGCCAATTAATAACTGATAAAAAAAAAAACAGCAGTAAACAGTCGTGCACAACTGATTTTTCAGTTAAAAGTGCTTGCTAATCTATTTCATTGATGCACAGCTAAAATTTTCAGTCATGCTTATTCTAAGTATTGACAGCTAACCTATCATATGCTAAATCATTTTATTACTTGTTAGTTGATCAAAGCTGAAAAATCCTATAACTTATTTAAACTGAAATATTATATCCTGTTACTTAAGCAACCACGCTTTTAATCAAGTCCTACAAATCTGGCACAGTATCTTATATTCCTATAAGAAAATGTATTAACGAGAAAAATGTTAAATGTAATGGAAAATGACCAAAGATAGGTACAAATAGAGCTAGTATGTTATCAACTCTATTCCTAATTATTCAGTGCTTAACTTGCTATTATTTTTCAGCAGATCAGTACTCTCTTAGATTCATTTTAAAGCTTAGCAGGCAATGAATAACTCCAAACTTTATTTTATCATAGGATTGCTAGATATACAGAATATCACATACGACACTACAACTGGTGTTGTGACTTGTGTATCTACTGGAGGTCCTGTCACTACTCTAACTTGGAACAGAAGAGGAGGATCTTACTCACCGAGTAAAATAATAGTGGATACTGTCAGTGCCACTTACCACAACCTTCTGTCCATATCTGGTAATACACTGCCAGATTACACTGGGATCTTCAGCTGCACTGTTAGCAATAGCAGAGGCACCACATACCTGACAACAGCTGAATTTAAAGGTATGTGATGGAGTCGATAGAACGATATTAATTGTCATAATCTCTAGTATACATTTTAGTTAATACAATAGGTTGAAGTGAAATATATTTTTGTTATTAGTTTTAGGATTGACTGGAAATAGAAATACTTACGAAGTTGGATCTACTGCAAGTGTGCTTTGTTATAGTAATTTCACAGGAGCCTCTGTACGATGGCTAAATACATCATCAGTTGTTTCTTTTTCAACAAATGAGATTAGACAGAATGAATTGCTTCTATCAATAAATGAACCTATTATTCATGATATTCACGGTACAATGTTTATATGTGAAGTAAGATATCGAATACCTTCTGGTGAAAATACAGAGACTAAGATTTTCACTATTAGGACAACAGAAGAATGTAAGATTATGTATAAGACTAAAAAACACTAAATAAACATTATGATATTTGTACAGTATCAGGTCCTGTATCAGATTTGGTTGTTTCATCAATCAGTGATTCAAGGGTACAGATAAGTTGGATGCCACCTGACATGCCAAGAGGAGAAATAACTTCATACAAATTGAGATTAGTAGACCTCACAAACAATAATGTTTTAAACATACCAGCCATCAATCAGACTAGTGCCTCTCCATCAGGACTAGGTAACTAATGAAACACTGTTTTTAATTCTATATACACAATTATTAATTGCCATACAGAAGCCGGCATTCCATATCAACTTAGTATTTCTCCAACAAATAGTGTGGGGCCTGGTACTGAAACAATTATTGTGTTCTTTTCCAAAGAATTAAGTAAGTCTAAGTTTACAATAAACTGCAGCATTACTTTATGTAAAAACATGCTTTTGTTTTGTTTCTTGATTTTTAGTACCACAAATTTCTCCTTCATTACAAATTCAAAGAACATCGCCATCAGTGATCACTCTTTCTTGGTCACCCTTAACACTTACTGAAGCACGAGGTTTTGTTAGAAACTATACAATTATATATTACCCAGCACTAGAAACCAGAAAAAGACAACAACCTAATATGGTGTCTATTACAGTGGATGGCAATGTAACTAGTAGAACAATCAATGGTTTAGATGAAACTTCTGCATACTCAGCACAAATATCAGCAAACAATGGAGCTGGAAGTGGACCTCTAAGCATGTCTATGTCAGTGGCACAATTTGGTATGAAACATTGCCTTGACAAACTGTGACTGAAATTTTTAACATTATGTTAGCAATGAAAGAAATTAATGTAATTATTCTTTTGAAACAACTAGCTTGATTGCTTCTGCTTTATATGCTTGCAGGTGATAGCGATAATACAACAACAGTAATAGGTATAGTAGTGGCTGTTATCCTCGCTGCTATAATTGCAGCAATTATTGTCACAGTGGTCCTGTGTATAATGAAGTAAGTTGTACATACATGGATGGACTAAGTATCTATAATTGTATTCTTGGTAAATATTATGACAAATTATTTAGGAGTCGACGAAATAGTAAATATACTCCTTCTGCAAAAGAAGTGGTCATGTACTCAAAAGGAAGTGAGAAGAAGTCTCCTATTTCAGTTTCCCCACAAAAGACTACTAAAATGTCTGCCAAAGAATTGGAGGCCAATCTAGAGCAGCCTGATGAACAAACATATGAAAATACAGCATTTTTAGGTAAATTAATAACATACTTTATCATACACATACCTGATGCTGTAATTTATTGGTTGTTACATATTTAAGTCAAAGATCGCCTGAAGCCAGTTCCACTAGATGAGTTTGGTGCTCATGTGTGTCGAATGCATGCAGACAGAGACAAGTGGTTTGAAATGGAATATAATGTAAGTTCTTCTCTCATTAACTAATGGTTTTCATGAACAATTTCTTAAAAACTAATAATTTTTGCTTTGTAGTCAGTAGAAAAATCAGCAAAATTGGACTATAAAACAGCTCTAATTCCTGACAATCGTGCGAGAAACAGATTTGGTAACATTTATCCATGTAAGAGCCAATTTATTCTACAATAATTACTACTGAATATGAATCATCATTATGTATCTAGTTATGTAGTAATTGTTTAGTTATGACAAACAGAAATAGTAAAGTTAAGTATGTATATTCTAATTTAATTAATAGAGTAATTGGTGAACAAAAATGGATTAAAATAATAAAATGCTAATTTTAGACTAGGTATGCAATGACTCAATGTGTCACCTATCTTATAGTGGTATTAAGATCACTTACTTCATTTTATTTTCCTTATTTTTTCTTCCCATTTTGGTAAATCAGCCAAAGCAATTGATTGTTTCGTATTCATCATTGCATATATTATTGTTTACTCCTTTGATATGGAATTTCAAAAGATAATGCTAAATAAATGCATACTTACCAACTTTTTATGCATTGAAATGAGTAGTGAATTCTCAGTTATATGTGAAAAATCATGAGTATTTCTGCATAAGAATTATTGTGCTAGCTTACAATATACGTATGACTAGCAAAACTGTCTCTACCTTCATATGAAATAGTATTGCATTGTTATGAATAAAAATTGATTTAAAAAATGGTTTACTTGATTCAATTTTTCATAGCAGAGCATGACTATAAATAATACTACCAGCAACATTATGGTTGCTTCTAAATTTAATTGTACTATGATGTGGCAATAATATGTATTCAGATAACTTCAATCGTGTTATATTGAAAACTATTCCTGAAGTGGATAACTCTGACTATATTAATGCCAGCTATGTAAATGTAAGATACAGGTGTTTTGACAAATTATAATCACTTTATATACTTCACTCTACTAAATATAGTTCATTAATAACAATGTTATAGATAATAGCAATTTTTTCTCTTTTTAACAGCCAATATAGTTAATTATAACTTAACCCTACGTTTTGACTTCTTGCCGAAGTTTTTTCTATTATTATAATTATTTCAGCCGAGAATGACTGAATCAATGTTATAGATTATAATAATAACAATTATACTTATTATTATTATTATGATTATTACTATCATTTTATTATTGTTATTACTATTATTATTGTTGTTGTTGTTGTATTAGGGCTATAGCAGAAAGAAAGTTTATATTGCAGCTCAAGGTATGAATTACTTAAAAAATTAAATTTCTAGGTACGTATTCAAAAAGACTGCAACACCAAAATTTGAAATAGACAGAATAGTTGGCCATACCAAGAAAAACATTATAACCTTCTTTATTGTAGGATGGCTGCAGCAGTAATAGCTCACAAGATAATTACATTCAATTATTAAAGTTTTGTCTCAATTATTACATGTGTAACCATCATCATATAAATTCATTATTCATACTTTTAAATTTTTATGTACTCGACTCATTTATTAATATTCAGGTCCCATGGAAACCTCAGTAGATGATTTCTGGCGTATGATTTGGGAGCAAAAGTCTCCAACCATAGTTATGCTCACTAAAGTATTTGAAGGAAAGGTAAAGTAAAAGGTGCTCAATATAGCACTAGCTATATTGAGACTGCCTTTGTATCAAAGGGAGCATAGTATAAAATATCTAATTCATAAAGAGCCTTACCCATACAATAAATGTTTGACTCAATTTATTAATTAAGCATGTGTATTTATATAGAAAAAATGTGAAGAATACTGGCCACAGAGCACTTCTGAGCCATTTGTGCCATGTTCAGAGAGTTCATTTGTCATTGAGTTGAAGTCTTCACTGCCATTTGCAGAGTTTGTAGTCAAGAAAATGGTCATTACTAAGGTAATTGTTAATGTTAAATAGTTATTGAATAAACTCATTGTATTATTTCATTTGATAATAGTGAGCAAGCGATTTCATATATTTTTATTTTATGTGTATCATTATGTACCCAGACTGATAGTCCAGGATCTCCTATTCATGATGTCACCTTGTTTCACTACCTTGGCTGGCCAGATCATGGAGTTCCAGCCAATGCCATCTCTATGATTAACTTCATTAAACGTGTGCGCAAGTCCCACCCTTATAGCAACACAGACATCATGGTGGTCCACTGTAGTGCTGGTGTGGGCAGGACTGGAACATTTATCACTCTAGACTATATGCTAGAGAGGATCAAAACTGAAAATACCATTAATATATTTCAGTTTGTCAGTGAATTAAGGAAACAAAGAGTGTTAATGGTGCAGACACTTGTAAGTTCAGAGAATTATTATAAATGAAATAATTTGATCATTATTTCTTTCTTTGATCAGTGCTAATCCAAAGTTTTAGCTACCTGCATATAATATATTATGTTGTAAATGAGATGTCACTCCACTATACATCAAATCTTATCGAAATCTATTTCCTTCATCTATAAATTCTTTCGCTTCAATATTGTTGTCAGAACACACATGTATGTTCAAAAGTGCCTCACGCTCACTACATTCTTATGATAACCAAACAGAGTGTTCATCTAGCTACCTTACAAGGTTCATCATGGCGTCTTCTGTATAAAAGATTAAATATGTTCATGAGATTTTGGTTATCTATCAACTAATGTACCTATTTACTTTCTGGTAATGAGTTTGAACAAATACAAGTCAACTTTTGAGCAAGTTGCTATAAATGTACTTACTTGCATGTTGAAATTATAATGTTAGCCATGGTGATATATCATCTGACATGTGCTTGAGAATGTGAGGCGACAATCAATGCAATCTTAAGTTCATCCTGCTACCTTACAAGATTCACCTTGGTAACATAATGTCTTTCAGTTTAAAAATGTTCCTGTGAGCTTTTAACAATAAGTATTGACCAATACATTTGTTTATCTTCAATTTGAACAAATACAAGTTAACTTTAGAGAAAGTTATTATAAGTCGCACTTACTTGCATGTTGAAATTGTAGTGTTATCCATGGAGATATAACATCTGACAAGAGCTTGAGTGTCACTGCAAAAACATATACACAATCACATCACTAAAATGAAACCATCAACATATTTTTACCAACTTATACTGCTCTTTATAACAGTACTACCTCAAATACTACACTGAACACTGCAAATAATGAACCAATTTTTCCCAACTTTTTTAGTGGGCCATGTAATTGCCATCATTAACACAGCATGACCATCCTATTTGTCCACGTAGTTTTTATATAGATAGAACAAGCCACACTAAGCTTGACTATATTAAGCTTACATTGTTCTTCTTGTTATAGTTTATTACTAGATGAATCAAGCAGGGAGTAATGGTTGTGCAGACTCCAACATACAGTTTTCATGGACACCAGTATAAAATAAACTTTGTTTATGTTAAATGAGCAAGAGGAAAAAAAACAATAAATTGTACAATAAATTAAATAATATTGTGTTTGTAAATTATTTCTTAATACATTAAAATAATATATGGTTGTTTTCCTGCATATTTTGTAAACAAGCTTTAATATAAATGTCTATAATTTACTAAGTATTAAATGTATACAAAAATAATTTCTAAATTTTACTTAAAAATCTTTTTTTTACGAAAGTGAATTCAATTATATAACTAGCAATTATCCATTGAATCTTAAAAAATTGTAACACTTGGTCGGTGATCTGAGTTGGGAAGTAATGGTCAGCTGCAGGGAATCCATGAGTTGAATGAGAAATCTGGGGGCTGGAGAGGTAAACAGAGAAGGAGAAGGGAATCTATTGGTTGTAAAGAAGGAATAACAAAAACTGGGCAAGGATGATTGAGGGAAAAAAAAGAGAGCAGAAGAGGGAAATTGTGGATAAAACTACTTTATGCTGCTGCACTCCTAATTTGCTCAAGCTATTATGTCAGGTGCCACTGTGTGTGGCGAGGTAATAAGGCACTTCAAGGCACTCCAAGCTGTTTAGTCCCAACTTTATAATCGTTTGTGTGTGCACTTTGCGTTCAAATATTGCAAGTTCAAACTCCCAAAATGTCGCTTTTTTATCTTCCATTTTCCCTCTTGTCATTTGCACATTCAGGTAATGATGATACTTAACCAACTTTAATCACCTAATAAATTATTCATGAATACACACTGCCAGTCACTGTCATCGATACTGTTACACAATCATATCATTGCATAGATTGATGAAAATAATTCCTCTATGATGTATAAATGGTTATGGGAAAACTAACTGTTAAGAGCTTTATTACATTTTTCATATACAAACTACTGTATTGAAAAAATTCAATTTAATACTGAGTAGTATAAAACTATAACAATTTATAATAATTTTGTAATGAATTATGTTTCTTTGATATCTACATGAACTTTGTATGTCTTTGTGCCAATACATAAGAAATGATATGTAGTATATTTTATTTCCATAGACCCAGTATGTGTTCATCCACTGTGCTCTGGATGAGTTGTTGACTTGTGGAGATACTGAAGTAGCAGCTGCTAATATGAGGATTGCCATTGGAAGATTAAGTAGACCAAATGAGGAAGGATCTGAGGTGTCTGGCTTTCAGAAGCAATTTGATGTATGTTTGTCCGCAATAATTATGCTCATCTACAACAATCACTGTTCGGGGGGGGGGGCGTAACTCCACCCGAGCGCAGTTGATCGCAGAGCGTAGTCGAAGGACCACCCAACTAAGCTAGCTAACCAGAATTAAAGTTGTGCGCCCGCACCAGTCCGGAGCCATGGAGACGGATACTTTGCCATCATTGGTCTTAACCCCAAATAGTTTATTTAACTGGGAATTTTACTATATATTTCTATGCATTTACAACACAATATATGTAAATAACATAATACATGTTAGAGTGGTTGAGTATGAATATTGTTATAATCATTATGAACATAATTATGGTAAAGTATGGTAAAGTTAATTAGCAAGTTTATTAGTTCTCCTCTTCTTCGGAGATGTCTTCCAGTCCCGGACAATCACCACTGTACCTTTATTTAATTATGAATTTCTGATTTTGCTGAAAGTAATAATTCAATAAATTAACAACATTTTTAAAGTTTATTTTTGTGTAATAGACACTGACTCAAATAACAAACGAGATATCGGATTTAGACTTCAGCCAGGCTGTGAATGAGACAAATAGAGTCAAGAATCGCTATTGTGACAAAATTCCCTGTAAGCTGATGTGCACAATGAATCGGTTATGTCACTCATATGAACCAAAAGTTTTTATGTACTTCACAAACATTATCTAAATGTTTGCATTTACTGCTTTAAAAGTCTACATACAATTATCAATACAATAAAATAGTGAGCTGAAATTACTCCAGTATTTCATTGTATGCTCACTAAAATAATGCATAAGCACATAACTATTGCTTCAATTGTGTATTATATTATGTTTTATAATAATTTTGTAGATATTAAAGTGTTCAGGTGATACTAAGAACTTTATAAGCAAGCTGCATTGGTCAATTGTAACAATTAGTAGTTCTTATAATATAAAATGTATTATCTGCAATGCTGAAATGGTTATAATTTAGTAGCTAGTTTTATTGAATCATTTCTTAAATTTATACATGATTGATTATAATTTGTTATTGTTGTGGTGGCTTTAGTCAACCATACGAGAGTTATTATTCGAGCAGGTTCTGATTACATCAATGCCAGCTTTGTTGAGGTGAGTGTATGCCAGCATTGAATTAGAATTACATACAGAAAATACAAGGTAAATTATTAAAAACACTTTTGCTTCCATAAAGGGGCAAGAATGGCCCTAAAAAAGTCCTTGCAACATTGGGCAAGCCCATTTATTAGAGTCGGTTTTCAATAATTGTGCACTTAGCAATGTGAGGCAGTGTACACTTAAAGGAATATAGTAGGCATAAGAAATGTTGTATTTTAGTATATAATTTTTGGCTAATTGCTACTCAAAAATTCTCCACGATGAAATTGTTAACGATGAGGTTTTGCTAACTACACTATTATGAAGATGGTCAAAATGAGTGATATTTTTTTAATAGATTCACCAAATGGCTTTTGAGGTACGCAAAATGAAAATGGCTTACTTTGTAACCCAAATTATTTGCTGTAATTGTATGATTCCAAATTGAGATGTAATAATATTACCACATATATTTTGATTTTTCTTCACACAAGGCTAATATTAATTATTTTTTTACATACGTTTGTTTTAACCTAAAATGTATGAAATTAATTTAGGACTGAAAAAGTAATAGCTAATTTTTTTAAACAGAATATGACATCGTAATGCATATAAATTGTATCAGGGTTATCGTCATAAAGGAGCATACATTGCTACTCAAGGACCACTCCCCCATACTGTCAATGATTTCTGGAAGATGATCAGGGAACAACAGTGTAGATGTATTGTCATGCTTTGTAAAATCGAGGAAGACGATAAGGTATAACATATTTTTTGTCATTATACAAAATATACAATTTTAATTGTATTTAAAAAACAAATTCATAAACTCATGTTGGCTTTGTTGTCCCTAACCTTAATACATTACCCATACTTAATAGTAATGCGAATTTGCTGTTGCATGTATAGGAAGTGTGCCATCAATACTGGCCTCAGGGAAGAGGTACGACAACAGACTATGGCAAATATGCTGTAACATTCAAAGACAAGAAAGCCTTCAGTGGATATGTCATGAGAAAGTTTGAGATAGTTGAGAAACAGAGTCGCATGTCCGTGACACCAACTGGAACCAAATTCTACTTCTGCCATATTGGAAATTGCCAACCTGGTGCAGAAAGTGCAGATGAGCACTGGAAACAAACCTATTGTCGTATTGTGCAAGTAAGTTGTACTTGGTGTTTTTATTGGCGAGCGAGCGTAGCGAGCGAGACACTTACAGGGGTAACACAATTGAAAATCGGGGATGTTTGTTTGTTTATAATATAATGGACGTACGTATGTCATTTTGTACTTTGACCCTCCGTATTTTTGTGTTCGCTCCGCGTTCGACCCCGTCCCAAACTTCACTAAACAGAATCCTCCGGTTTAGCGACCATTACCCGTATCACCTTAGAAATTGAATTGTTTACCGCTTTGAATTGTTTTGCGGGTGCAGTTAAAACTCAAAAACTTATGGGAGCTCCTTTTCTATTCGAGTTAGTGGCGGTGGTAAGTTAATACGCTATTTGTCACTGTTATAAACTACTCAACAGTATTTACTTAAAAATTCATTGTCCACTAGACGAACCACAAATGTAAGTCTTGCGTAGGTATGTTCAGTTGTGTGAAAGTATTGTGCGTTACAACTACTATTAAGAATATCACAAAGAAAAATTTAATTAACGTGATTTGCTTCTTTTTCAATTCAAACTGTTGTGGGAGCGGTTACTATGACATTGAATCCCCTTTACCGCATACGTAATTAAAAAACTCGACTTTATTTTAGTAGCTTGAGTGTTAGTTGTTAAAATCAAATTTAACAATAGTGTAGTTTAAGGCTCGCTCGCCATTTGAGCTCAAGCACACCACTAGTATAGTGTGGTTATGTAAGTTGCTCAAATTTTAGTACCATCATAATTGTTTATATTCAACAGGCAAGTTCACTATCAAAGATAAAAAAATTAATAGTTTTTGTATCCATTCAGTCAGCAGGAAATGTAATAATTTCTGCAGCAATTAGGTAGAGAATAGGGCGACATTTGGAACTTGCAAGAAATGTCGCTATTTTCTCTGCACGAATACAATTTTCAACTGCACTCTGAATACAAAATATCTATAGTGGTGTAGTGTATTTCTATAGTTTCACTGATGATATCTGCATAATCTGAATTTTTTAGTTTTTCTAGTGAAAACACATATTATTGTTTATTGGCGAGCGAGCGTAGCGAGCGAGACATTTACAGGGGTAACACAATCGAAAATCGGGGATGTTTATTTGTATATATGTTTGGACGTACGTATGTCATTTTGTACTTTGACCCTCCGTATTTTTGTGTTCACTCCGCGTTCGACCCCGTCCCAAACTTCACTAAACAAAATCCTCCGGTTTAGCGACCATTACCCGTATCACCTTAGAAATTGAATTGTTTACCGCTTTGAATTGTTTTGGGGGTGCTTGCCCCGAAACAGGAAAAGACCTAAACTATATGATTCAGAGAGTGAACAATATTGCCCTATTACTGTACAAGAGCTTTTTCGTAAGCACTACTTTGAAATTTTGGACCACACCATTAACAGCATTAAGTCAAGATTTGATCAGCCTGGGTATGCATTGTACAAGACAGTTGTGCAGTTAAAACTCAAAATCTTATGGGAGCTCCATTTCTACTCGAGTTAGTGGCGGTGGTAATTCGATGCGCTATTTGTCACAGTTATAAGCCCTACTCAACAGTATTTACTTTAAAATGCATTGTCCACTAGACGAACCACGAAGGTAAGTCTTCCGTAGGTATGTTCAGTTGTGTGAAAATATTGTGCGTTACAACTACTATTAAGAATATCACAAAGAAAATTTTAAACGTGATTTGATTTTGTTGCTTCTTTTTCAATTCAATATGTTGCGGGAGCGGTTCTATGACATTGAAACCCCTTTACCTCATACGTAATTTAAAAACTCAACTTTATTTTAATAGCTTGAGTGTTAGTTGTTAAAATCAAATTTAACAATAGTGTAGTTTAAGGCTCGCTCGCCATTTGTGCTCAAGCACACCACTAGTTGTATACATACTTGTTTAAATTTCCACCCTGTACTTAAGAATGAAAGCAAATACATATTTTGGCAAAATAATGATACTGTATTAACTGTTTCATGTTTCTTTAGCCATATTAACCAGACTATTGTAATCACTTGATGGAGTACTTCAATCTCTGTTCATTTTGAATCCAGTCTTTTAAATCACAGTGCAGAGATCAGTTCCTTCTCTGTTTTACCTTGTTTGCCAAAGTGTTTTATCCTGTTGTTTTAATTACTCGTTCACAATAGTTTGCTCGCCATTTGTGCTCATGCACACCACTAGCATGCTTTTATAATGTAATAACATTGAAGTCAATCGCTATTCAATTGCAATGCATTATATAAATATTTATGCATAATCTAAATGGTGATATTGATAGAAATAATGTTTATGTTTGTGTAATGTAGTGATGGAGTAGGTAGAAGTGGCACATTTATTTCCATGCATTCTCAGATGGAGAGGATAAAGTCTGAGGCTGTAATGGATGTGTTCCAGTTTATAAAGTCTGTTCGCTTCCAAAGAGCTGGTCTAGTAGCTAATCAGGTAAATATATATGAGAAAACTGCTGCAAAAAAGTGCTAATATTAACAAATTCTGCTTAAGAGTAATTTATATTGTTCTATGTTAAGTAACTGATTAAAATGAAAATCTATAACTTACACTATGTAAGTTTTTGCTGGATTTCATGTAATGATGAAAAGAAATTATAATAGAGAATAAGTTTAGTATAATTTAGCCATATTAAAAAAATATATTTTAACTACATTGTATTTTGAAACATTCAATTAACTTATAAAACAAAAATTAGGCTGCTAATTCTATACAGATAGTCAGGTCACAAGTAAAGTAGTGTCATTGAGAAAGATTGCTGCAAACTAATGGCGAACACATAATATATACTTTGGGGAACAACTGGTACCAATTTGAAACAACTTATTTGCCCATTTTGTCATTACAGGAGCAGTATGAATTCTGTTATCAGGTCCTGGCTGACTTTTTGGATGGATTTGATACTTACGCCAACTTCAAAGAAATTATATAAATGAAAAACATTGTTTTACATTTTTTTAACGATATTGTAGCTTTAAAGTGAATATTACAGAATTATTTAGATTATTATTATGTAGTTAGCAAATTCATTGTACAACTTTATTGCTGGAGTGTTGATTGACTTTAATAATATAATATTCAATTAAAATGATATGCATTAGCTCTATGTAACCTTGGCAATAAAATGTTATTACATTTATATTGGAATGTATGGGTTTTTAATTGAAAATCCTCATAATTGCAGGAATATTTCAATGGTGTATTAAATACATATAACATATGATATCAGTTTAGACATTCTGGGTAAAGATTGTACATTTATAGTTATCATTGACATTATATTGATCGGATAAGTAAAGTAACAAATTGATATCCCTGATTGTATTTTTTTATAGCAACCATTAATTAAAATAATATGTCACAGTGAACAGTAGCTACACTGGACAGATAATAACTTGTGTGCTACTAGTTATCACACAATCTTTGCATTTCATTCAACGAGTTGATATGTTTTTGTTAATAAGTAGCAACAGAAGTCTCGTATTATTACGGTTATAAATAACTATTGGACATGGTAAATTGTACAGTTTATTTGCTCTAACAAATTATATTCACTTGAGAAATAGTAAATCACATTAGGTCTACCTAGACGAATTTTTGCATCACTACATTATTACATTAAAACAACACTTGTGCTATTAACTTGTATTATTGGGCACACATGATTATAGGCACACAGAAATATAACCATTCAAATAATAATAAGTAATTATTTCACAGGTCTTGTCCAGTATGTTGCTCAATGTAAGAACACTAGGTGCCTCTATTCATGAATAATTCATTGCCTGAACTCGGTTGGGAATGAGTATATCACCAACAGTAGGTACATTCCAACACAAATCTTATGGCACTGGAACCGTAGCAGCCTAGTCGCTACACTTTTTTTTGGGTGGCCTTGTAGCAACGATGATAATCTCGCATAGCCAATACAATTGGTAAAAGGTCTTGCTACAATATTGATAAAGGGTCTTGCTACACGAGACTACGATGATAGAGCTATCTGCATCATTACTAGCCATTAAGAATGAGAAGCTTCAATGAGTAATGTTAATTCTGTTTACTTCACCTAAGGGGTAATTTAACTGGAACAATAGAATAGTCAAATATGATATCCATGACTCTAGTGTGAGTTCTAATAGGAACCAGTTTTTATGATGCATAAAGACTTCATCTTCTACGACATTCACTGTAACAATTAATGTCTATTTAAACTTGTTATGAAGTCTTTTTTTAAGATTCTGTCAAACTTAAAAATTCTTCATTGAGAAAATATGCTTAGCTAAAGGGTATGATTGATTAGTATTTATTATGCTTTCATCACTTAATATGTAAATTTTTGGATGAATTACATTAATTTTAAACAATTTAAACCAAACCCATGTAGGCGTGCCAAATATGTAACCACTTAATTGGACTCTACACTTTAAAATTGCTTCGTACACCCGTGACAATTATTATAATGAGAACTCAAGGGTATCAAAGAATAGAAGCAACCCTTATAGCAACACAGACCTCATGGTGGTCCACTGTAGTGCTGGTGTGGGCAGAACTAGTACCTTCATTAGTCTGGAGTACATGCTCAAGAGAATTAAGACAGAAAAGTCTCTCAGTATTTTGAGTTTGTCAAAAAACTGAGAGTACTGATGGTACAGACTCTGTTAGCTTCAGTGACACCTTGATAATGTAATATAATTCATTAGCAAACTTGACATATCAAATTTTTGTGTATATAAATGTTTTATTCTAATGAATGTACATGACAAAATCAATAATATAACAGACAATTAACTGATCAATGAATGTTTTATTACTTATCTTAGTTAAGACATTGGAAATATTATTTACATAATGGTCTTTTTTATCTCTAGCTCTCATTCATCAGTAATTGTGGTTCAACCCTGCCAGATGATCAGCTAATGGAACCACACATTATAAAAATAACTTTTTGTATTATGTAACCAAGGTGGATCCCACTATTTATTGTTGACAGACATGACATTTTGTTGATTAATAACACGTCTGGTTCTCTGTAAAACTGAATGTAAATCTAGCAATGTTTATATAACTTAGTAGTGTTTGTTATTGTCTATCTATCATGTGATGTCCTCTGACAAGTTGTTTTGGTATTGAATGTTTATTTCACTATGATTATATGTTTTTGTGGGGTTATATTAGTAAACTTTAGAATGGGAAAATTTGCTGCTATTATAATATAATAACTTCAGCCGAGAATGACTGTGTTCCCTGAGTGAATTTTTCTTTGACATCCATGTATGTTGTCTCATTCATTAAAGAACAAGTACATACCATTTAGCCATACGAAAGGTTCTGCATATATATAATCTTGAAAACTTCCAAATACTGCTATTTCAAACACTTTGACAACAGTTTACATTCAGTTTGAGCGAATACAAGGTATAGTGTTTGTGGGGAATTGTCTGGGAAGGACAGTCACTGGTGGAGGAGACAAACCTGTGATAGGCTGCCACCAGAGTATCACTGAACTACTGAACCTCACACAAGCCTGTCCAAAGGCTTCCCTTAACTATCAGTGCTGCTTTTCAAAACAGAGCAAAGACTGTCTCAGGTTAGGTGTTATTCAAAGCTCATAAAATGTGACACTCCCTAGCACATGCACAGACAGGCCTTTTATAGGCAATCTACCTGCACATGCTCAAAGGTGATATAAAACCTGCTGAGTAATGGTGATGGATAAATGGAGTAGGTGATAATTAGCTAGTTCAGAAAACACAATACTAACACATGCCAATGGTCTAATGTACGTACAACAGTGTCAATGTCACTATTGAATAATGTGGTGAGGCTTCACCACATCTCCCCTCCACTGGGAAGCTGAGCTTCCAGTCGGTGAAGGAGAAACCTCTGCTACCATATCCGCTGTCAGAGTGGGCCAAGACTGTCTCGAGAGGGCGTCTGCTACATAGTTAGTGCTTCCTTTGATGTGCACAATGTCCATGTCAAAGTCTGAGAGTTTTTCAAGCCAACGTGCTAACTTGGCTGTGGGTGGAGTCCCATGAAAAATGTTGACTAGAGCAGAATGGTCAGTAAATACTGTAAAGTGCTGTCCAGAAAGATAGAATCTGAAATGTTCAATGGTTGCTAGTACTGCTAGTGCTTCCAGTTCTACTATAGGATAATGCTCTTCTCTTCGCTGGAGCTGCCTGGAATAGAAGGCTATAGGCACCCAGGAATCTTGTCTATAAATGCACAAACATCCACCAACACCTTTGCCAGAGGCATCAGTGAACACACACCATACATCTTTACAATTTGGCAAAAATAAAGAGGAATGATGAATAATGGACGAGATGATATAATTGAAGGATGAAACAAAGTCCTTGTCGTTTGTACATTGTAGTTTGTCTGGGCATTGTTTTCGTAGATGTGAACTCAAAACAGAAGTGTAGTTGGCAAAGTTAGGTACAAAACGAGAGTAAAAGGTGACAAGCCCTAAAAATGCTCTTAAGTTAGATTTGGTGGTTGGAAGTTTGTAGTCCTTGAGATGTTGGACTTTAGCTTCAGCTATGCTGAGGCGACCATTTCCAACGACAAATCCCAAAAATTCAAAAGTACTATAGAACCAACAACATTTTGACTTCTTGACTGTTAAGCCTGCAGAAGCCAACCTGCTTAAGACAGCTGTAATATGGCAGATATGATCCTCAAATGTGTATGAAAATATAACCACATCGTCAATGTAAGCTAAACAAAAGGATTCTATGCCTCTTAACACCTGCTGCATAAGTAACTGAAAAGTTGCTGGTGCATTTCTCAATCCAAACGGCATGACTTTATATTGAAATTTTCCTTGTAGGCAGGAAAAGGCAGTTAGTGGTTTTGTGTTGTCATCTAAGGGAACTTGGTGGAAACCCTTAAGTAAATCCAACTTGCTAAGAAATTTAGCATCACCAAGTTGTGCAAGGATGGAATCTATGGATGGCATTAAAAAGGGTTCAGGAACAGTGACTAGATTGAGTTTTCTAAAATCCACCACAATGCGTATACCTCCGTCATGTTTCTTAACTGGCATGGGTGAACTACTCCAAGGGGAAGTAGAGGGTTCAATAATCCCTAACTCTAGCAATGACTCTATTTCTTCCCTGAACGGCTGTTGATAAGCCAATGGTATTGTATAGGAAGGAGTCCAGACAGGAGTTGTACATGTGAGAGTAATGGAATGAGTGACCACTGATGTTAAACCTGGTTTGTCTGAAAAGACAGATGGAAAAGATGATAAAGTGTGACCAAGAAGTGTCTGTTGTTCATCAGACAAATCAATACTGGTTGGTTGTCTGGGAGATGATAAACAGTGAGGTGATATGTCATTGGGAACCACGGCAACTCTTAATACAGCTTTCTCGGCAACCTTCTTGAGTTGACTAATGTGCACTATTTTCCTTTTACCTTTTGTCTGGTGCGGTGCAATCTCACAATTCACAGGGGCAAGTAACTTTGTTATGATGAATGGACCATCCCAAGATGAGGAGTCTAAGCACTTGTTCAAGCCAGGTATACGCTTAAACACAAGATCGCCAACTTTGAAATGTGATACAAACTCTGCTTCCTTGCTAATACGGTCAGATACATGTTTAGAAGCTAGAGATGATTTGACAACATGATTATGGCAAGCAAATTGTGTGTCAAGGTCTGAGATGAACTGGGGAATGTTAACGGCAGATGAGTTGTCTGAAAGCCAAAGAGACTTGATGGTTGACAATATGAAAGGGTTAGGTTTTAGGAACAACAACTCATGTGGAGTGTGACCATGTCTTGAATTTGGTAGATTACGAGCATAATAAAGAATTAAGTCCAACATTGAAGGCCAATCTGCTTTCTCAACCAAGGCTTTTGACAGCATACACTTGAGAGTGGCATGGAATCTTTCTAGTCTCCCATTCGACTGGGGGTGGTAAGGGGAAGTCTGAATTTTGTGAATACCAAATTTTCTACATAAATGAGTGATAGTGCTGGATATTGAGCAAACATTGGGCAGTAGTGTCTGCAGTATAATTCCTTATGGGGATAGCGAAAGGATACCCGGAAGCTAATTCCATACAAGTAAATATGAACCTATAATTCCATTTGGCTTTGGGTAAGGGACCCACTATGTCTATTGCAATTTTCTCACCACGTTCTGATATAACTTCAGGTTCTACTAGAGGCACTTTGGTATTACTAGACTTTGTAAACTTCTGGCATTTGGGACAGCCTTGTATATAACTCCTTATGTCATTCAACATCTTAGGCCATGTAAAATGCTTGTTGATTAGAGTCCTTGTTACATTTACACCACCATGGCCCAACCCATCATGGGCGGCCACTAAGATCTTACGCCTAAGATCTTGGGGAACAACTAAAGCACTGGATACAGTATTGAGAGTAGAGGTAACACACATCAATAGATCATTCACAATAAAGAATTGCTTTTCATGCCTCCTGGCTAACTCCCATAGAGGGGCAAGGGTGACATCACTAACTTGCATGTCCTTAAATTGTTGCCTAGTAACACCATCAAATGTGAGATTAGGAAATGATGTGGGAACAAGAGACTTCTGGAAACCAATGCTACGGTCAATAGAGCTAGGCTCTGCAGCTAGGACGTCAGAATCTACTAATGGAACATCTACCATGACATGATCAGGAATGTCCTCAAGGGGTAGTGGGCTACCACCTTCTGAGGCATGTAATGCTTCAGTGACTTGAACAGATAACTGGTCTTCTGAATTCATGGCTCTGGTTACTGAATTGACTGGTCTAGGTGATAGTTTAATGGAGTTGAGCCAAAAGTTTGTCTTGACCAAAGTCTACACCCAATAGAACAGTGTTTTGGGGGAGAGTAGGACACATTGCAAAACTGGCAATACCTTTGATAGTTGGAATATCGATTGGTAACTCGTAAATAGAAAACTTGGAAACAACACTAGATATGCCAAAGAGAGATTCAGTCTTGACAGGGGTAAGGTCGTGAGTTATAAAGTCAGATGATACAAGGGAACGTTTGGCACCTGAGTCCACAATAATAGGTGTCAGAATGTTATTAACATAACCATGGGTGATAAATTCATCATCAAATGTGTTGAGAATGGATGTTTCAGGGGTTTCTGCAACTGGTAAGGGTTCAGCCTTTCCCACTGCATATGAGGAAGTAGGAATTTGTGAAGAGGTATTAGGTTGTTGAGGTCTGTGACCTCTGGGAAGTGGGCGTGGAACATTGACAGAGGGAGTGGTTTGAGGAGTGGTTTGAGGAGTGGTTTGAGGAGTGGTTTGGGTTTGTGGTTGAGGAGATTGGTGGGCATGATAAGAGGAAGGACACCTGTTCGCATAATGTCCGAATGCCTTACACTTGTGGCATTGAACCTCAGATATGTCACGCCTAGGGACAGGAGTAGGAGAAGTTTGGAACTGATGGTGGGGTTGATGTTGGGAATGATGTTGGGGTTGATGAGTTTGGGGATGAGAGTAATGGTTAGAAGAATGATTGGACTGAGGTCTTTGGAATGAATCTGAATAGGAATAATTGGAACTGTGTCTGTAATTTGGACTTCTTTGGTAATGATGGTTAGTTCTGGCAGAAAAATGGCTAAAGTGCTGATAAGTACCGTCAGCTGATGACAAAGATGATGCACAATCATCAATAAATGAATATGGAGAGTTATGGTGTCTGTCTAGTACTGCCTTGCGAGTGTCGTTGGACATGCCTGCTATAACCCCTAGTGCTGCTACACCTTGTGAAATGAGGTTGAGTTGATCTTCAGAAAAAACAATCAAGAAATGACAATTGAGACAACATTACATCATACTTATACCTCCAATGATTAAAGAATTGAGTTACAGATTTAGAACCGTTGGACCTGAATTTGAGAGGAAAAGAATTAAGACAATCACTCAGGGAGTAACCTCCAGTGTTTAAGAGGATGGTTCTCATACGTTGGAATGAGGTGGTCTCAGAAATGCTGTTAAAGTATGCTTCCTTATAGATGCCATGTAACAACTTTGGCAAAATGTTCAACCAGGAATGGACAGGAATTGTGTTGACCTTCATGCCATACTCGAATCTATGTAAGAAGACAAATATGTCCTCACCTTGTTCCAAAGGTCCAATGGATTTCACCAAAGAGTCAGTGGGATCTGGATAGGAATACACAGGTTGAGGTTGACGAGAAGAGGCAAATTGATTCTCAAACAGTTGTGAAAGGAGGAAGAGAGATGGGTCAATGTCCGTAGATTTCAGTTCTTCAGCTAGCAGTTTGGCTTTCGTGACTGCTGGAGATGGAGTGGGTTTGACCCTGGGAGGAGTAGATGGCAGAGGTTCAAGCTGCTCATTTTCAGCTCCCACAGAAACACCAGTAGGGATAACAGTGGAAATAGAGGTGGATGATTCTGAAGGTGATAATGAAGACAGTGAAGAATTGGATTTCAATGGAATGACATCTTGATCCAACAATGGAGCTTTGGGAAGGGGTTTCCCACGAGGTCGGCCACTTCTTGTGTTCATGATGTGTAGTAGAAGATAACAATGAATGACAAATGGGAAATAATAAGGGGAATCACAACAGTGTCCAGCACAAACAAAATGAATATAGACGAAAACAATGGCAAAATAAGAATAATAATACAGTTCAACTTGCGTTCAAGACTTTACCAAAAAGGGAAGCACAAATGAGCAAGAACGTGCCACGTTGAAACACAGAGGAGTAAGCAATAATTTGCGCACGAGAAATTCTTCAGACAACAGTTTGCAATGGCAGAGAAATAGTAGATGCTGAAACAATACTGGTGGAAACCCTCTACACCAGCTGAATCCAGGAATTCTGGAAAGAAAAAGGAACAACAAATAGTTGGGCTTGACTCAAAACTAGGCAGTAGACACTGCTTGAAAGGTGAAGAAATGAAGTAAACGCAAAAATAAAGAAACAAGCAAACTGAATGAATGCCCAAACCAATTCTGAAAAGAACAGGAGTCAGCAAGAGGTAGGTCTCGATGTCGTAGGTCGTCTCCGTAAGCTCCCAACAGAGGACTGAAGGAGTCACCGCTGGCACCAGGTGTGGGGAATTGTCTGGGAAGGACAGTCACTGGTGGAGGAGACAAACCTGTGATAGGCTGCCACCAGAGTATCACTGAACTACTGAACCTCACACAAGCCTGTCCAAAGGCTTCCCTTAACTATCAGTGCTGCTTTTCAAAACAGAGCAAAGACTGTCTCAGGTTAGGTGTTATTCAAAGCTCATAAAATGTGACACTCCCTAGCACATGCACAGACAGGCCTTTTATAGGCAATCTACCTGCACATGCTCAAAGGTGATATAAAACCTGCTGAGTAATGGTGATGGATAAATGGAGTAGGTGATAATTAGCTAGTTCAGAAAACACAA
>WLWD01006018.1_pt1 | contig 61610 bp, 52 predicted proteins | sample 6712731 | NCBI WGS metagenome assembly WLWD01 (sample SAMN12718690, study PRJNA576275) | sponge metagenome | isolation source: marine sponge | host: Mycale hentscheli | place: New Zealand: South Island, Marlborough, Capsize Point | collected 2014-11-01 | reverse complement strand
CCGGGAACGGTAATGAGATTCATACAAAACCATAGAACCGCATCCGATACATCTTCTTCATAAACCGACTTCATCCGCATACACTTTAACGTCTCATCTCTCCCAGACCTCTTGCTATTCTTATCTCTAAATAATCCATTATCTAAACTGCTGGCCAGTAATTAAGTTAATTCCCATAGCTACTAATTAGCACTAGGCCGAATAACTAGTTTCTGCCATAGTCTGGGAAAGGGGTGTCAACATTGGTCCTTCGAGCCCAGCGACTACTACATCTCTCCGCTGGTTATTTGGGAAGCCGGAGCCGGAACTTCATCTTCATCCGGAGCCGCCTCTCTCACCTCTGACGCCGACGACTCGAGTGCCGCATCACCTGCTCATCTGCTGCAAGACTTCGCACCGGCGAAGCCCTGCTCAATTTCCACCAGAGTCTCACACCTCGTGGAATCTCTCACCTTGTAAGTTGTCAATTATCTTATCCACCTTGTCTTTTCTCGCACTTTAGGTATGTCTCTCGTATTGTCGGAAGATGTCCGTGCCGCAGTACACGACTTGGAAGTCAAGCGTGGTAGCAGACGTGGCAATGTCACCAAGCTTCATAATCGGGTCGTCAAAGCCATCGCCGACGGTCCCGACCACATTCAGGCCTCCTCACTGCAAGTGATGGCGTCTCAACTCTCCGCCGCTATTGATGCTCATGCGGCCATCCAGGCCCAGCTCGAGGAGTTTTATGAGTCCTTCCCGGAACTCCGATCATCCATCAAAGAAACCGAAGACACCGACCTGCTCGACACGCATGTTGAGTGGAAGGCGTCCGTGGCCAACGTTCTGGTTGCCTTTCCGCTTAGAAGGCAAGCCATCTCCCTCTTAACTGACATCGAGGCTGCCATTGCATCTCCAATGCCGGACTCGCCATTCTACCGCAATTCTGTGGACAAGTTACATTCTCGACGAGTCTCCATCATTGACTCCTCGACGGAATTCTTTCACGACATGCCTGAACTGCGCACCGTCTGCGACACCGTCGTGGACCGCATGAACCATCTATTCACCATGACGGCTGCCGCCTGCAAGGAGGCCGCAGCCCCCACACCTATCATCACTCCAGCACCTGCAGCTCCCACTCCTGATCGTCACTCGTTGAACATTGAACTACCCTCCTTCGATGGTGATCCTTTCAAATGGGTGAACTTTCGTACCATGTTCACCACGACTGTCGACAAGCGAGCGAAAGGACATACCCCTTTGGAGATCAAAGGTCTCCTTATCAAGACTGTCAAACACCAAGAGGGACTTCGCGTCCTGCATAACCTCCCATCCGTCGACATGCCTCTCTCCGGCATGCTGGACCGACTGGAAGCCATCTATGGCACACCTGAGATCATCGCACCCTTGATCATCCGCAAGATCAAGTCAGTTTCTTCTTGCAACCTGTCCCTGCAGGACATGGACTTCGTCTACGAGAACTTCATTCTGCCCTACCAGAAGTTTTGCGCTCTCGTAGGGGACTCGCTGGGATCGTTCCTTGCCTTGTCTGCCTCTGGCTTCATGAGCTCGGAATGTTGCCGTGAGTGGCTGCGACACCGTCCACCTGACACACCACCGGACATGGACAATCTGTGCAAGTTCATCGAGCTCCAACGCCGTGAACTCCGTGGCTCCACCACTCATGGACCCACTCCCTCTAACTCCTATCTGCTACCCACTCCGCCTGCTAGACCACCTTCGCCGAGGGCTGACCGTCACAGACCTGCACCTGTGTCTTCACGTCCCCCTCGGAGGTCCGCACTCCACTGCGCGGTGTGCGGCGAGCAACACTCCATCGTCAGATGTCCCACCTTCGCAGGATATGATGTCGAGAGGAGGAACAGCACCATCAGAGCACGTAAGCTTTGTCTTAATTTGCTGATGGGCACGGCTGTAAGTCGTGTCCTAGTAAATACTCATGCAGAACTTGTAATGGTCGACACCATTCTCTCCTCCACCGAGGGCGAGAGACACCCACTACCAGCACTGCTGCAGCCGCACCCACACCTGCCGCTGCACCGGTTCGGACGACCCAGACGGACTCCACCCTCAGAGGTGTGGCGTCTCTCTACTCCGCTCTGGTCTCCTTCAATGTGGGAGGTCGGACCGTGCTGGCTCGCGCACTGCTAGATGCCGGAGCCTCCATACCTCTCATGACAGAGAGCCTAGCTACTTCTCTGAGTCTGCCGCGCAGGCATGACCCCATCCCGATCACGGGAATTGCTGGCACAGCCAGATGTCAGTTTACTGTAATGTACACTGTGTGTTCTGTGGATTCCAGGTTTCAACTCCCTAATGTCACATTCACTCTTATTCCATCCATCGAACCCATATCAAAACCCGCCAACACTGCTGAGATCCTGAAGCAACCAGACCTTCGACACTACTCCCTCGCAGACAACGATCTCGGGGGACGCGTGGACCTAGTCCTGGGCATTACCCAGACGTCCGCCCTCACCACGGGAACGCCATTCCGTGCTGGAGAGCTCTTGGCATTGCCCACCCAGTTAGGGCTCTGCCTCTCTGCTCCTCTGGACAACGCAGCAAGGCCGGCTGTAAACACCATCACACCCAAGCCATCACTAGAGGCCGACTTGTCTGAACTCTGGGAACTGGATAAAGTCCCTGAAGCTTCTCCACTCACCGAGGATTAGCAGTCCGCCCTGGATCAGTTTAACTCAACCTGCACTCGCGTCGACGGGCGCTACTCCATCTCGCTGCCTAGAGTAGCGTCACCCCCTGAGCTGGGGGACAGCCGTCGACAAGCCCTCTCTCGACTCCATAGCAACGAGAGATCACTCCAACAAAAGGAAAAACTTCAAGCCTTCAACGCTGTGATTGGGGAATACTTCACCTTGAGCCACGCTGAGCTGGTACCTCCCCAAGAACTCAATCGCCCATCGTTCTATCTGCCAGTCCACGCTGTCATGAAGGAAAGCTCGACGTCCACAAAACTTCGAGCTGTCTTCGACGGATCTGCACGGACCACCACTGGCTGCTCCTTCAATGACCAGCTGCTGCCGGGTCTGAACTTATACCCACCGCTCCTCAACGTCCTGGTACGGTTCCGGTGCCATGATGTTGCAGTCTCTGCGGACATCTCCAAGATGTTCCGCGAGATCCTGCTCAATCCGGAGGAGCGCGATTGGCACCGGTTCCTGGTCCGGATGCCTGATAATTCCATCAAGGATGCCCGGATGCGACGGCTTACTTTCGGCATTAAGTCGTCGCCATTCGCGGCTACCCAAGTCCTGCGTCATCACGCCGAGTCGACACTCTCTTCACATCCCTCTGCTGCCAATGTCATTCTCAAAGACTTTTACGTAGATGATGTCTTGACTGGGGCTTCCACCACTTCTCTCGCACACGGACTCTTCAAGGAACTTTGCTCCTCGCTCTCGGGTGCCGGAATGTCCCTACGCAAGTGGCGGACGAACGATCCCGAACTGCGAGCACTCATCCCTGCGGACCTCCTGGAAACTGAGGCATGCACCATCTCTCCTGCGTCGCCCAAAGCTCTTGGAGTGCGCTGGAACACATTCTCAGATGTACTCCACGTAGCCGTTCCTGAGTCTCCGCCGGACATTAGCCCTCATCTCTCAATTGCATCCAGGAGATGATGGTGTACCTCGAGTTGCCACACTTCGCTGTAGAGGCAGGACCTACACACGTCCAACCAACCGCCTAGTTCCACTTGTTACTGACTCAGATGAGGAGGCGCATCCTACCTCTTCTGCTTCACTTCACTCTACTTGATTCGCTACTCTCCTCAAACCCTCCCCCGGAGTATGTTCGGGACCCGAACAGAGGATCACCTTCTTCTCTACACTCAAGCCCGGCCGGCTCGAATTCACTATACAACGGAAACTAAATTTCACACCTATTATTATGTTTCACTTTGCTTATCTGATGTATTCTCACTTTCATTTTACTTCTAATCTTTGCTACTTATTTGTAACCGCCTCTATTCACCTTTAAGTTCTAATACTACGCACCACCCTTTTCTGGGAAAGGGGCGTCAACAAGTATCCATACTAAGGCTTACCAGTCACACATCACTTCAATAGCATCCATTTACTCCACAAGCTAACATCTCTTTCACAGTCTCTCACACAATTTAACAGTCTAACAATCCTCCCCATCTCTCTCTCTCACACACACACACACACACACACCTGCTATGTTTCTTGGATCTTTCCCTGTCACCAGTGGCCTCTTGGGAGACTTCATCTTCAACTGCACTTGTGTTGGTTGGACAGCTATGAAATAAATGACAACATTTCTTAATAGAGCACAGTGTCATAGAGTAGTGTGATGAGATGACCACGTCCACTTTACTAGACTGAAACTGTTCTATACACACATTGTAAATCAAGTGAGAAAATAGCTAAAGCTTATTCTACACACACACACACACACACACCTGTACGGCTCCACAGGCTTAGCAGTATGCAAGTCTTTAGCTGACATTGCATCATCTTCACTGAGATGATGACTACAGACAACGTATACATACACCCAATAAAGCAGCACTGGTATGAACCCTCAGTGGTTCAATTCATATGGACAGGCAGGGGGTAATGATGCACTGTGTGCAGGGTTCTAGCTAAGAGGGGCAGGGCAAGTTGGAACAGGGCGGGTGAAGCGTTTCCCCAATTTCCCATCTTCTCCCCCTAATATTTGCATGCTGTATTGTATACAGTAGGTATGGCTTAAGCTGTACCCAGGGTTTGTACCATTGGAAAGTTAGTATTGAAGCAGTCCAGAAATTTCCCTCTAGAAGCTTTAAAGTTGGTGGGAAGTGCAGTTTCAAAGCTCAACAGAAAAGTCTATGGGAATAAATAAAACGGCATGTTTCCCGCGCTACACGCAACGCAACGGGGTTTAGTCACATGCTCAAACCAGGCCAACCATGTGTGCAGTACCGCAGACGACTGTAAGCAAAAAAAAAAAAATTATTCTTATAATTTAGTCGTTCTCGGCTGAAATAACTATAATAATAGCAAATTTTTCTCGTTCTAACAGCCATTCTGAAATTGAAATGTTTTAACTGTCTGGGCGTAACTCCCTACACAATTCACAAATGCACTTAGAAGAGCGGTAGCTTCACAAATGCACTTAGGAGTGTTCGAAGGACCAGATCACTAAAGTGATCAAAAGTAAAGTTAGTCTAAACAGGCTGATCAGTTAGTTATAGGTAATCAAAATAGGTACAAGGTAACTTGATCTTTACAATACCTGACAAAAGCAACAACTGAAAGAACGAGGATAAATAAACAAAATATAACTTAGAAACGGTAAAGTTCGACGAACATCGACGAAATATGACAGAAAATAATAATCTAATAAGTGGCATAATGAAAGAAAATGATAACTACAACAGGTGAATGAGTGAGTGAAATAATCAAAAATTATAATAGTTGTTTGATGGCTGTTTCTTGACATTAGGGAAGAAGACTTGAAGAGGCTGCTCAGCTGGCCTGAACACTAACTTGACTCACTCATTCAATGACGAGGAAGAGTAGTGCTGTCTTCATTTTATGGGTCCACTAAGCTTTTAATAAAGTAAATGAAATTTCAGGAGTTTACGTCTACCCCAAAGCTAGACTGATTTTCAAGGCCTGCAACTCAATACTGCATGGTGGACTGGTTCATTACTTGGTTCCTTATTCTTTATTCAGACACATTACCAACTTAATTCAGTGAAGCGAGCGGAGCTGACTCTCTAATGAGTTCGCGATATATATATATATATTTAGGTCTAGAAATTGTTTTTGTTCTTGCGTGGGCGTACGTGTGTACCCTTTCTCCTACGCGCTTGTGCGGGCCGGGTAACCTTCTTAGCAACATTTTGTTTTGTTTACCCGCCGTACGAAGTAGCGATGCCCAGTAGACAAAACGTTAGAAACACTCGGTCAAGAGCTTTGAGGGCTTTAGAAACTCCTGAAGAAAAATTAGTAAGGAGAGCGATAAGAAATGAAAAAGACAGGGCAAGGAGGAGGAGAGCTAAAACGAAACAGAAACAGGTAGCAAAGTAAAGAATCTGACAGTATTTTGTAGCCACACCAAGCATGCATGGAATAGCTGCAATTACAGGGAACATGCATCGCTCGCTTCGCTATTTTGTGCTATTAGAGCACATCACTAGTAAATAGTAAGGGTGAAAATAGGGGTCACACATACCATATAAATAAGCAAATAACTAGTGATGTGCTTGAGCACAAAGGGTGAGTGAGCCTGTGCACAAACAAAACACTTCAATAGAATCTATCGGTCCATTTCTAAAAGTATAAGTATGTAGCCATTGTGACCACACACTAGCTAGCATTACAGAACTACTTTCTTACCTCAATTTCCTGAGTACCGGTATTATCTGTAGTCTCTAATATAGCATTCTGGCTATCTGAGTTACCAGTAGCTTTTGACAACAAACACTCGTAGCTACTAAAAAAGCCAAGTTTTTTTTTTACTGTCTGGTAAAGGGTTTCAATACCATAGTAACCATTCACCATACGAAAAGAATTACTGTACAGTGTTGAGTCTAACAGTAAGTTTTTAAGACCTAAGTGAATCTAATACGAAGGGGAAAACAATTAATTTCTTTGAATGATACGGGATCGCTAAACCGAAAGATTCAGTTTAGTGGAGGTATGGGAAGGGGTAGACCATGAACCAAACACAAAAACGCGAGGGTCAAAGTACACAATGACATACGTATGTCCACACATATATATAAACAAACAAATATCCCTAACTTTCAATTGTGTTACCCCTGAGAGTGTCTCACTCACTTCATTTGCCAAATATACATGGAATCTCAATTATGTTACCATGTAAGTGTCTCACTCTCTCACAACAATTGTTAAAAACTGCTTGCTATTCTCTCTGTTTGAGCTTTTGTTAGTAATTAAATATACCCATACTCTAGTAATTCAATATTTTTAGCTTAGCTAGTAGCATTAAAAATTTTGATATAATATTCACAATACGTTTCGGCTCGTAAGCCTTCTTCAGTTGTGAGGTGAGGGGTGTGACCGTTTACTCCCACTCACCTGCACGGTTGCTTGGGTCCATCAGTCATCTCCTGTAGGACTCCTTTCACACTCGTCTTAGTTGGTGGATGTCTACAACACAAATGGTGTTTCAGAGCACAGTGTAATGTATAGTGTGGTGGGTTGGCTACACCCACTTTACTACATTGCAACTATTCCATACACACACATGCACACACTATAACACGGTTAATTAAGGGAGCAAGTTGCTAAAGCCCAATCTCTGACACACACACACACACACACACACACGCAAATCCTAATTTACAATAGAATGTTAATTACTCGAACTTCAATTAACCAAACACTTCAGCTATCTGAACACCCGAAATCTAATAGTAGCACGTGCAAATATAAAGAGTTGCTTGACTATGCCCCTTCATTAGTGTTTCATAATACATTTTTAATGGTGTTCAGTTATCTGAACATTTCAGTTATCCAAACACCTCTCGGCCGCAACGTGTTTGGGTAACAGGCATTCTACCGCAATTCTAACTCATTCAATGCAGTCTAAATTACTAGGACAGTATCCACAACATAACCCACTGCCACGAGTCAATGTACCACTGAAATTATTAAAATCAACGATTACAATCTATACAATAACACGTGTGTCTTGTCAGTAACAACGACAGTGTGTGTATTCATAGTTCTTTAGCTGAGTTGGGTTGGTACGGCGGTGTCACTAACAGAATAGGTAAAGGATCATCACATTTAGTGGAAGGCAATTAACTATCTATTAAGGATTATTGGTGAGCGAGCGAGACACTTACAGGAGTAACACAATTGAAAATTGGGTATGTTTGTTTATTGGCGAGCGAGCGTAGCGAGCGAGACAGTATTAGGGGTGGATAATGCAAAACCGGGTATATGTTATATATATGTATGTATGTATGGATGGTACGTATGCTCTTTAAACGCGCGCGCGGGGAACGTTTTTCTTCTAAAAACACGGCTATTTAGGCTTGACTCCAGTTTATTCTGAAACTACAGCATTAAGCAAACCTTACTTTATACTTAAGCTCCAAAGTATGAGAAAATTCCTGCTAAAACGCTTGTTTTCAAGACACAAAAAGTTGATTCGACAGGTTACTATGGCATTGAAGACCCTTTTCCAGACTTAATTTCAAAACTTCGCCGTTTTATGGGGGGATACGAGAGTGCCGGTTGTTGGTTGTCAAGAGCCGTTGGTAGTCAGAATGCCGTAGTATTAATGCTATGGAAGCTACTACTTCTCGAGGGAAGCTGAGATGAGTACGCAATTCCATATTTGTTAGCTAAATATGCAAAATTAACTCTGGCCTTTCTTTTTTGTAGCTAAGAGCTAGTCAACAGTGACTGGTAAATTCAAATAGTCAGATTGGCTCAAATTTGGTACTACAAAAGTTACCACTGCTCAAGAAAATGAGGTAAGAAAGTAAGTTTGTATTTGTGTGCTAAAATTTATTGTCTTTTGTTTTTGTAGGTGAGAGCTTGTTGTCAAGAATTCAAGGTAATTCAGATGGTCAAAGTAACTTCAATTTGATACTACAGAAGTTATCAATACTCAAGAATGATGTAAGTAGTAATTCCATATTTCTTGGCTAAAATTACAAATAACACTGGTTTATGTTTTATCGTAGCTGAGAGCTTGTTCAAGAGTTACTGGTGATTGAGATTATCAGAATGGTTGATGTTTGATACTACAAAAGTTACCATTAATAAAGTAAGAGAGTGACTTTGTATTTGTTTGCTGAAATTTAATGTCATAACTGCTATTATAGTGTTGGCATATGAAGTAAGCTAAAACATAGTAACATTTTATGTTACCTAACTATCAGGCTCGCTCGCCATTTGTGCTCAAGCACACCACTAGTTTATATATATGTTTGGACATATGTATGTCATTTTGTACTTTGACCCTCCGTATTTTTGTATTCGCTCCGCATTCGACCCCGTCCCAAACTTCACTAAACAGAATCCTCCGGTTAGCGACCATTCCAAAAACCCCAGTATCACCTTAGAAATTGATGTTTTACCGCTTTGAATCTTTTGCGGGTGGTCTGAGATAGGATGTTTCGTGAGGCCATACTGTAAGGTTCTGGTCTGATATAGGATGCATAGTTTCATGAGGCCATATGCTGTATGCATGAAACGCAAAAACTTATGGGAGCTCCATTTCTATTCGAGTTAGTCGCTATTTGTCACAGTTATAAGCCCTACTCAACAGCATTAACTTGTAAATTCATTGTCCACTAGACGAACCACGAAGGTAAGTCTTGCGTAGGTATGTTCAGTTGTGTGAAAGTATTGTGCGTTACAATTACTATTAAGAATGTCACAAAGAAAACTTTAAATAACGTGACTTGATTTTGTTGCTTCTTTTTCAATTCAAACAGTTGCGGGGAGCAGTTACTATGGCATTGAATCCCCTTTACCGTATATACATAATTTAAAAACTTGACTTTATTTTAGTAGCTTGAGTGTTATTGTTTAACATCACTCATTTAACAATAGTTGTAGTTTAAGGCTCGCTCGCCATTTTGCTCAGCACACCACTAGTGTGTAGCTAAAAGCAGAGAAATCTGCAAGGAAATGGTGGCTGGCAAATGTTTCCAAAGGGAAAGGTAAAGTGTAAGTTTATAAAGAAGGACAGAAAGAGACTGAGATCAGCAAAAGAAAGAGCTGAAGAGAGAAAGGAGGAGGTAAGATGACTCAGGAAGAAAGAGAGAACAGGTGTGTGTGTGTGTGTGTGTGTGTATTTGAATAAAGAAAAGTAAGTGAGAAAATAGTGAACTAATGTTACTAAACTAAGCGGAAGAGGATAATAAGAATGGATAAAATACCATATGCTACTCCATTCCTGATCTACTAAGTTAGTACATCAAGCACCATTACAATATATAATACAATACCCACCACACAGTGGCGCTTGCTGTACTAACTGCAAACCCCACCACACACTTGCTGTACTAACTAGCAATACACTGCCCTTGCCTTGCTGTACTAACTAGCAATACCCACCACACAGTGGCGCTTGCTGTACTAACTAGCAATACCCCACCACACAGTGCTGTACTAACTTTGCTGTACTAACTAGCAATACCCCACCACCAGTGGCGCTTGCTGTACTAACTAGCAATACCCCACCACACACTAACGTGCTGCTGTACTAACTAGCAATACCCCACACACAGTGGCGCTTGTGTACTAACTAGCAATACCCCACCACACAGTGGCGCTTGCGTACTAACTGGCGCTTGCTGTACTAACTAGCAATACCCCACCACACAGTGGCGCTTGCTGTACTAACTAGCATACCCCCCACACAGTGGCGCTTGCTGTACTAACTAGCAATACCCCCCCACAAGTGCGCGACACTTACAAACTGCAACTAACCCCACCACACAGTGGCGCTTGCTGTACTAACTAGCAATACCCCACCACACAGTGGCGCTTGCTGTACTAACTAGCAATAGTGGCGCTTGCTGTACTAACTACCCCACCACACAGTGGCGCTTGCTGTACTAACTAGCAATACCCCACCACACACCCCACCACACAGTGGCGCTTGCTGTACTAACTAGCAATCCCCCCACCACACCGTGGCGCTTGCTGTACTAACTAGCAATACCCCACCACACAGTGGCGCTTGCTGTACTAACTAGCAATACCCCACCACACAGTGGCGCTTGCTGTACTAACTAGCAATACCCCACCACACAGTGGCGCTTGCTGTACTAACTAGCAATACCCCACCACACAGTGGCGCTTGCTGTACTAACTAGCAATACCCCACCACACAGTGGCGCTTGCTGTACTAACTAGCAATACCCCACCACACAGTGGCGCTTGCTGTACTAACTAGCAATACCCCACCACACAGTGGCGCTTGCTGTACTTACCTTGCAAATTAGGAATGCAATAGCACAAGCTACTGTTTCCACTACCCTTTGGTTTAGTTGCATCAGTCCACTTTTTTCTCACTTACTTTTCTTGATCCTTGTATCCATGAATACATAGTCATCAGTACTGACGACTCTTCACTAACCAGGCTTCATTTTATTCATGAACACATACAATCGTTGTCGTTATTGGTAATGTTTTACCTAACCATCCCAGCAAATGAATTATTCATGACTACAAACACTGTCATTATTGCTACTTTTTCTCTCTTGACCCATGCGTTCATACACACTACTAACCGCACTACTGACGACACCTTACCAACCCATTACTGCTGCCGCCCTACCAACCCGGCACACACACACACACACTGTCGTCGTCGTTACTGGCAATGCTTTACTAACCCGGTACTGTTGACACCTTACCAACCTGGCCCAGCTAATGAATTATTCATTAATAACGGCCATCACTAATAACAGACAAGTGTATTATAACACCAAGTACAATAAAGATGAGAATAATAAGCTTGTAATTAGTTGTGCTAAAGAAAGGAGTGCTCCACATATCACCCCCAATTATATATATATATATATATATAACATTCTGTACTATCCATTAAACCAAACTCTAACTCAACTCACTTGAGAGATGACTTCCTAGGAGGAGGTGAGCTGATGACAGGTTCTATCAGAGTCTCACTACATACAAACACACACACACACACTCTCTATAAAGACTACACACATGCACACACTAACATACTCACCTGCATGGCACCATCGTGGGTTGTTCTATACCTCTGGATTGCTTTGCTGCTCTAGTACTGTACCGACTGCAACACAAACAACCATAGCTGATACTAACATCATACAACCACGCCATGTGTGTGTGCGTGGGGGGTGGGGGAGCATATATAGTTGATGGTGTTGCATGGCAGTAGGGAGATACTGGGTATAAATGGCAGGGAGCAGAGGTGAAACTCCGACATAATATATTAAATATTCAGTGTGATCACACTATTAACTTACACTGATGGTGACTTGCTTTCAGTAACTGTCTCTCTCTCTTCTCTATTACACATACACATTACATACATATAAACAACACAGTTATACACACATACTTGTGGAATTGTATTTCAGACGGCTCGGTCCTGCATATTAAAATATTTGGCCAGTTCTCCTGTCTATACTGTTAATTTTGACCCTTTACCAGAAACAGAACCACTGGGCGTTGTTATTTTAATCAAATAAAATCATTCATGCTCTGCTATTCTTCGACCTTTCTTAGCTCAAACTCAAACCAAATCTTTAGTCATGGGAGAGATGAAGGCCCTTTGTGCAAGATATTGCAGTGAAATTAGATGCACTAAGGAGCAGACGCTATGAAAATCTTAGCAGCAGCATTGTGTGGTGTCAACAACCCTTACCTTCCCTTGTATTAATGGGGGGGGGGGGGGGGGGGGGGGGGGTTGCAAGGAAGGCCACTGGCAGCCATCTTATTAAAACAATGGGACACTGGGGGAGTACAGTATATTGGTGCTACATCATATTTGTGCTATATATCATCAAGACCCCCACAGAGCTACTATGTGGAGTCATTAGGACTGCACAGACAGGGTGGGGGTGGCCCAAAGGAGGGATCTGATAGAACTTGGGGAGGGTTTGGACTGGTTAGCTGCTACTTTATTGTGTATTGTTGAAATTGAATAAATGATTAGGATTAGAACTTGGTGGGGGGAGGAGGGAGGAGGAGGGGGGGGAGGGGTTGGGAAAGTGCAACACAGGAATCCCTGAACCAGCTCAGTGGGTAAGGACCTGCCAAGCCACGCCCAGTCAGGTGCACAGGCAACCCAAAGGAGCCTACTAAATGGAGTTAATGGGTAGCATCAACCAAAATTAGTAGGCGACAATCCATACCACGTGCAGGTGCAAGAATGGCATGAGTGTTCACTAAGCCTATCGACTGTTACAAGGAGTAGGATCTTAGCAGTTTCCTCCCACCCACCCTTCACTTCCAGTGACAGGGGCGTGGCCGGCTACTCTTGCCTTTGATAGTTAGTACTAGACAGGGCCAGAGAAGGTTACGTCCACTGGTCTCACCCAATCGACGACGGTAACCAGCTCAACGGGTAAGGACCCGCCAAGCCACGCCCAGACAACCCAAAGGAGCTAAATGAGGTATTGGACTGTTTTAACACACGCACACACCATGTACACTCATACACATTACACACACACACACACACACCTGCATGATGATTCCGGAGTCCCTGGACCCGATATTGTCTTCTCAGTCGCCTCCACATTATTCCCAGCAGCTTGCTGACTACATATATATATACATAAAATATGATCTAGAGTGTGTATGTATAAGAACAAGTATATGGGCACATAAACAGTGAGTGTATGAGCATGTATCCCTAATCTCCTTTATACCCTCTCCCTACCAGAGTTAGAAAGCCAAATAAGGAGTGATTTTAGACTTAACTTATTCAACTGGCGATTACTATCGAAAATAAATATTTTGAAAGAAAAATGAAGCTGGAGTAAAAAGATTGATTCAGTTTTTAAATATCATCACAAAAATCACAATTTTCATTTTCTACACTCACATACAATTTATTTTTGACGTATGGGGGGGGGGGGGGGGGGGGGGGGGAGGACACAGTATATGTACGCTGTCACCAGGTTCCTTGGCTGCTACCTTGTAAGGGGCATTTCTTCTGAGATAGATAAGATCAGAGAAGAGACAGGAGTGATTCAAACCAACTAAAGTAGCAGTGGTTAAGACTTGCAAGCGCTCACTATAGAGAATGACTAGTTAAGTTAGCACATCCTATTGATGTAGTTTAACATAGTTAAGCGTAGTTAACGGAGATGTAGCCCACGCCATCACACACACACGCGTCCAGGTAAAGGTTGGCAGAGGACCTGCGAGTACGGCAACCATGCGTTAAGCAGGCACACATGAAGCAATGGCACCCGGGCACAAGTATATTAGTCCTGATAGCTAGCAGCTACTGATAGCCACTGTTCTCAGTCCCACCACCTCCCCATTTCAAACCACCTAATTAAGGATAGCTAGAAATACTCCATCCATTTCTTTGGATGTGATTTGAGCTGGGGGGACTCCGGCGATGCAGGGCAATTAATGCTAATTGCCACTGACCTGCCGAGTCTCTCACCCCCAAGGCCACACAGGGGGGGTGGGTCCAAGGTCATACCGCTGCCTCACGCAAGGAGCATGCGCACACATGACCGCGGGCTCACATCAGCTCAGACTGCCAATCTGTAGTTTAGGAGGATGACAGCAGGTAACCATACCAATAAGGCAAATTGTAGTTAATAGATGATGTGTCTAAGTTAGGAATGTAGTTCTTCAAACACCTGGCAGCACTTAGTAGGCAATAAGGTAAGGAATGAAAAATAAAGAAAGGGTTCTGCCATAATGTAGCAAACAGAACAGGAAAGGGTGTGGTGATATACCATGAATGAGATTTAGTTAATTAATTAGAGTGTAGAGTAGGGAATGAGTGAGTGTAATGACTATAGAGTGTGAGGTACATGTTGAATCTGAATGGTGGGTGGGTAATGGATATGTTAGGGGAATTCACTCAGTGAGAGTTAGAGGTGAACTAGTCCCCCCCCCCCGTAATTTTATTAGTAAATGTGGTAGCAGTATCCACTAATTTTGTATACCCCCCCCACGCCAAAACATACATACATGCACACACATAAATGATAAGTTTGTATAAAAAGTATACAGAGTCCATATCTGCTCTCAAAATGCCCCAAATTTTGCATTCTTTTTGCATCGTTAGCAAATCTCCCTCAATTGGCCAATACTCAGATTTAATAAAATAATGATTTACCGAGAGAAATCAGAGACAACAGTTGAATAGAGAGTTACTCGTTCATTTGGATTGCACCGAGTCAAGCTTATATTGGTGCTATAAGCTAGCACTTTTTTTATATAAAGCTATATTTGTAAGTCGACCTCTGAAGAGGACTTCGGCAAGAAGTCAAAACGTCGGGTTAAGTTTGGTGGGGCTGGTGGGAGGCAGATGGAAAACTAGATGGAAAAATTGCCTGAGTGGGGCTTGAACTCGGGACCTCAGGCCCTGAGCCAAGGACACAACCACTACACACACACACGCACAGACATGCACGCATACATACATCCACACAACTAACATGGATGCATACCTGCATGATAATGTCGGCGAGTTTGGATCTGATATTATCTTATTAGTTTCCTCCACATTATTCTCCGCAGCTTGCTGACTACATCACAAGAATACATTGTATTTTTTCCACTAGACTTGGTAATCTCACACCAGACTCAAGAACAACACGGAACACACATGAGCAGTAAATGTATGAGCATGTTTGATCACCATGCCACTTATAATGTTGAGTGAGAGAATCATTTAGATAAAAAAAAATAAAATAAAATAAAAAAAAGCTAGGGCAAGTAGTAGCCAAGGCAACATTATAACAACCACCTTGGAAAGTCTGCAGTAAAGTTGGGCATTATGTATCTATACCATTTCATTAATTCTAGATAGCACCAGAAGTGCCAACTTCTAACACTTCATTCCTTGGTTTCACTGTAAAATTGTTACTAAAACAGAAAAAATGCTGATCCAAATTATTCGGCTGAATTTAAAATGCTTGTTTCAATACTATGGAGCAAGCTATGGCATTTCTCCATTAATCACAGACACAGTGATAAAACTGCATGTATACTTGGTCTTTTCATACCCTTAGCTATGTAGAATTGAGATTTAAATGTCATGACAACCTGCCCAATGAGGCCAAACCATTAAAGTTGACTATAATCTCACCTGATTTGCACATGACAAAAAACAAGTTCCAAAAGTTCATCAAAGTTCCTTCCAACCCCGTCCCCCTCCCTAGTCTCGCGTAGCCAGACCCTTTACCAACCCTAACCGCTACGCGGGGAAGGAAAGGGTCTGGGAACCCCAAAAAGGGTGCTTAATTACCACATTCCAGCAAGCTTGCGGTATACTGTGTGACGTCAACATCACATCTGGGAGGGTGAGAACATTGCGTGACTTCGTCAAACTGGTGAAGTTGTTTTCGTAGACTATTTATAAGCACTCCTGGCAAGCAATAAACGTACCAGCATGAATAGGAGAGCTGTTACCCGGACGTGGCCGGTTACGGTTGGTAAAAGTTCTGGCTACGCGAGACTACCCCCTCCCCATGTGTACACTAACTGGTAATTTCATGCTCACCAATGACAATTAAACCTACCCCTCCCCGTACGTAGAAATAATCCACATTAATCCACATGTCGATCATACTGGTGTAAAAGCCCATCCAGTTATAAAACCACCACTCTGCCCATCACTTGACACTTGAATGCCCCCGGGGGAGGGGGGGGGGGGGGGGGGGGGGGGGGCTATCAGTTCCACAAGCCCCCGCTACTGTGGTGCACCTTATATAAAGCACACCTTGGTGATGCTCCTGTCTGTGCCGTGATGCACACATTGTAATCACAATCCACAATCAGCGCTGGAAGGAATAAACAAACATTTAGTTCATTCCACCAGTGATGCCATGCACCTACAGACAGACTGATCCTGCTCAGTCCCATTCATTCCACCAGTGATGCCATGCACCTACAGACAGACTGATCCTGCTCAGTCCCATTCATTCCACCAGTGATGCCATGCACCTACAGACAGACTGATCCTGCTCAGTCCCATTCATTCCACCAGTGATGCCATGCACCTACAGACTGACTGATCCTGCTCAGTCCCATTCATTCCACCAGTGATGCCATGCACCTACAGACAGACTGATCCTGCTCAGTCCCATTCATTCCACCAGTGATGCCATGCACCTACAGACAGACTGATCCTGCTCAGTCCCATTCATTCCACCAGTGATGCCATGCACCTACAGACAGACTGATCCTGCTCAGTCCCATTCATTCCACCAGTGATGCCATGCACCTACAGACTGACTGATCCTGCTCAGTCCCATTTCAAAGCCCACAACCTCAATCAAAATGCTGGTATCTCAGGAATGCTTATAACACACAAAATTCACAAATGCAAAATTTACCAGTGCAAAATTCCAGCTGCAGGGAAAACATTTTAGGATTCCAACAGTACATTCTGTGGTGCATCTCCATCATCAAAATTATAAAAATCTCATAGTTCCCCCGGTAAAGACTATTACAATATGTTAAACAGAAACAAAACTTCAGGGGAAAAAAATTGGCAGCAAAGTGTTCTTGATCAACATTTCTACAGATGTCCTTAACACTACAAACATCAATTGACCTATATCCTATTCTCTAGTCATTCTCCATCGTAAAAAAAAAACTTAATTAAGACACCCATTGAGTATAATTACCGTTCTGGGAAAAGGAACTTGTACTTCTCTTGAAAAAAGGTCTTCAAATCAGCCAGCTTCTGTTTTCGCATTTCTTCAACCCTTACCCACCCAGGTCTCATCGGGAAATCGTCCATAGCTAGCGGACTCACCAAGTAGTGTAGAAACAAAAAAAATTCACTTATTAAAACCTGGTAAGCTACATTTCAAACTAACCAACAAAGAAGCCGGATCATTGTCCCGTACCAGTTTCCCGCCTTTTTATTTCACCTATGCTGGCCCCACCTCCACGACCTTAAATTATGGGTATGTCGACCTTTTACCGAACCTACGCTCAGACAAACTCGCTCATTTCTTTTCTGTAAAAAAATATTCATTTGATCTGAGGTTCATTACTGTAATCTTAGACTTAATGGCTAGCCTCAACTACGGATCGTCAGGAGGACTAACCCTACATTTTGCGGACGCGCACTAATGATTTAGGAATTCGAGACCCTTTACCTGATGCTGTACACGTTCATTCCTACGGTTCGTCCTCGCTTTCGTATTTGGTACAGTTAGTGCAGATGTTTCAATATTCAAGGTTTGTAGTGCCATGCCAAGTATCAAAAATAGCTCAGTGCAACTTTGTGTATAATATATCGAAAGAAGTTTAAAAAAAAAGTAAGTCGCCATAATGATTCTGTTGCTAGATGTTTGGACAATCGGGATGGGAATCAAAAGAAGAGCAACTTCACTTTGGAGAAGCTGCATGCTCTAGCTAAAGAAAGGTCTCTGGAGAGGAAAAAAAGAAATATTGATAGAGCTGGGAGTACCAAGAAAGAACTGGAAACAAGTAAAGGGATAGAAAGATTAATAGTCAATGGAGACACTGCCTCATCTGATGAAGAAGTTTGTCCCAGGAGCAAAAGGATGAAACAGACGGTGATGGAACCAAGCAAGGAGATGGCTAGATTGACTGTCAGAGAAAATGATATTGATTCAGATGGTCATGATGAACCAAAGAAGAAAAAGAGGAGAAAACTTCAGCTACAAGTGCTTCAAGAGTCTAATAGTTAGTCAATGATTCAGCCATTCTCGGCTGAAATAATTATAATAATAGCAAATTTTCTTGTTCTAATAGCCAATATTGTTAATTAAAACTTAACCCGACATTTCTTCTTGCTGAAGTCCAAGAAAATTTGCTATTATTTAATGTAACATTTACTGTATTATCCATAACTGTAACTTGTAGTATATAATGTAATACTTTACATGTACTTCTGCATGCATTATAATGTAAGATCGGTATACATATTGTACTGTACTTATCATATACTGTATATACTTGTAGTATTATAATGTAATACTTTACATGTACTTCTGCATCCATATACTGTATATACTTGTAGTATTATAATGTAATACTTTACATGTACTTCTGCATCCATATACTGTATATACTTGTAGTATTATAATGTAATACTTTACATGTACTTCTGCATCCATATACTGTATATACTTGTAGTATTATAATGTAATACTTTACATGTACTTCTGCATCCATATACTGTATATACTTGTATTATATTTTTACTCGGCCCTCAAATCAATGGTCAATTGACTCTTTAAGATGGTTAGGCTGAATCTTACCATAACACATTCAGTAGAGAAAGCCTTCGTATTGTATTAGTGTGGGTATGTGTGTTATGGTTTCATACCCCGAGGTTAATGTAGTACATTAGCTCAAGTTGAATTCTATGAGTAGTAAAATCATGCATGTGACCAAACACTGGATCAGTGTGAAGTATACAGGCATGTGCATCTAAGTAGTGTAGGTATAAAAAATGGGTTTGTCTGATTACATGCAGTATCCCATCCTGCAAAAATCCTGTATAAAACCCTGGACTCTACTATTTTCAATTACCCCCCCTCCCCCATTATATATATGCTTGTATCTCTGACTAGATGCGAAGTTGTACCGTTTAATTGCTTGACATTTTGAATCAGTAGATAAAGGGGTGTCTGAGGAGAAGCAAGATGAAAATGAAGAGGCTGAGAGTGAGACGCTTGGCGAGCATGGGAAACCTGTTAAAGAAAACCTACCTTCGCTCCTTCCTTTAGGACATGCTCTGTCTACATCTGATGTTCATCCTCGTAAAGTTCAACGTGAACTTCCGACGTGGATGACATGCCCGCACCTTGTGGAGGATGACATCACCAACTGCTCCAGGCAAGTGTGTGCACGTACATACGTGGAAAAGATGATACTTTATGAAAATACTTGACTGGGCCCTTTTTTTTTTCTTTTTTTTTTTTTTTCTTTTTTTGTTACCTTTTTATGATGAATAAGTAAGGGGTTTCCTGAGCGTGAACTTGTGTTGTCTTTGAATTATACTCAGAAAAATATTTATAGCATTATAAGATATTTTTATTCTATGGCAGAACGTATGGTTAATGATCTTTACCAATTGTCTGATCCCTATGGCAAAACACTATATTGGACTACTATTTGTAGTGAATCATAACTTGGTAATCCCGTATCCTAACAATTTGTTCTAAAAATATCTTGTCTCTTCCCATATTTTTCATTAATTTGACATTAAGATAGTCTTGATGTTTGTTTGTTTTTTGTTTGTTTGTTTTTAGTTGTTGTTGTGTTGTTGTTTTTTTGTGGGTTTTTTTTTTTGGTTGTTTTTTGTTTTGTTTTTTGCCAACAGTACTTTTGAGTACATGTTGTTGTTTTTGGTTGTTGTTGTTTTATGCCTTTAGAAGGATTCTTCCCCAAAATCAATAAGCATTTCTTAGGTAGATATTGAGATTATGTAGCAGTGTGTTAGTTATACTGTGCATGCATTGTGAAGTTATTGTGATTTAGGCAGGGGAAGGGGGAGGTAGAAAGTATATTTCAGTATCTTTGTTTAGGTAAATAAATAAAATGCGCTTCAAAGTAAACATACATAATGTCTTTATTTTTATGGTTGTGAAGGGTGATGGTGCCCATCCCCAAGTGTACCAACTATGTAGTCTCATAGCCTCACTAACTTCTTGTGCATTGCTTTTGTTCCATTCTCATTATTCCATTCTCATTATTGCTGATACTGCAGACCAGTAGGGGAATTCCAACTTCCTCCAGTACTGCTCAAGAACTTGGATCATATCGGAGTGAAAACATTCTTTCCTATTCAGGTCAGAGAGAGGGTTGCTGCAGAGAGGGTCAGAGAGAGGGTTGCTGGTCAGAGAGAAGGTGTGGTTGCTGGTCAGAGAGAGGGTTATTTAGTTGTCTATATTGTAGCATTTTTTTTATTAAGTATGGGAATGGTACTAGTCTTTTTCTTTTCAAGTGCAAAAGTTTTTACTGTGTAGTCGTAGCTTTTAAGGTCATACAAAGTTATTATTAGTTTCTCAAGCTTTTTCATATTTTTTAATCAATCTTGGAACTTTAGAAGTGGTTCAATACCCACCCCAAAAATAATGATATTTATTGTGTACTGAATTGGCCTATTGAGTGCCTTTACGTAGAAAATGTATTGAATTGGAAAGTATCATATGCCCATAATATTCCGCAGTAAAGGGGAAGTCCGGAGTTATTGTGTTGTGTTATTGCGTCCCCCTAAACTTCACTTTTACGCTTATTGCGTCCCCTGAGGGCCTGCTAATTCTATAATCCCATTCTGTGCCAATTACATTAATTTTGTTAAATAAAATAGCTTCATATGAATGCAGAGACTTATTATTACTAGCTATGAGTAGATGCTGAGATGTTTTAAACCCAGAATATCTAAGATGCTGTATTGTTGTGATGGTCTTTTGTCAGATGTCCATCCAAACTTCTTTGACTGGAAGTAAGAGTGCTCAGTTCATACAGACTACCGCATGCATTCCACGAGAAGTCTGTCTAATTCTTTGGGTGGAATATTCTCAATTTTTCGCTTTTCATTTATCCCTTTGCACCAACGACACCACCTTCTCAAGTCAGTTAATATTTTCTTTTGAGTTTTGCTCGCCTAAAGACTTCCGTAATTCCTCCATCGTCAAGACTAACTGATTGTTCACTCTCAACACTACAAGATGGCAGTACTTCATGCTTTTTTCTACTCCACCTCGAATATTAGAGAAAAGGTTTTCAATCATCAGGGGGGGGGAAATAATCGAAAGACTTCTTGGCAGCATCCATTACATTAGCCACTCGGTTTCTATGCCATTCACACATGACCAGTACACAATAAATTGATTAATCATTGGATACCGCGGGAATATCACTCGTCTGTCGGTGGTATTCACGCTCTTGCCTGCGACACTTGTGTAAATGCTAGACTTGTGATATTCTGCGGTATTCAATGATTAATCTATTATATTTTTTACATACATATATATATACCAACATTTTTTTAAACTTTTTTCAGGTTCATGTTGTTCCATACTTGTTGTCCTACACTCAAGGACCTTTGCGAACTGGCCTCGGAGGTGCCACGCCTCCTGATGTGTTTGTGTGCGCGCCTACGGGCTGTGGCAAGACCCTGTGCTATGCACTGCCCATAGTCAAGTCTCTGATGCATAGAGTGGTTACTCAGGTGAACATCCATGTGCATGTGTGTATACATGTATGTGTGTTAGTTTGCATTATGAAATTTAATTTTGTGATTATATGAAAGTGAAGCTGACAATATGCTCTACCCTTTACCTAATAATACCGAGGCAAATTCCTGTTGTGGTAGAAGTTGCACTCTTCCGTTTTAATTTCAAATTGCTTTCTTTGTCATTACTGTGACTGAGGACAAGGACAAACCCTTTACCGACTAAGTTGAGCTTATAGATTATTCATGAGTATGGACTTCATCTTCACTGACAGACTATTTATAGTATTATTAACCCTGAGGCACTCTCTGTTTCACTCTTATATCCGAAGTTTATTTATGTGGACTGGCTGTGTGCGGTACACTATTTTTTATTTCCTCACTGGAGGTGTGGTCCGTGGTCATTTATTGAGGGTGTGGTCACTTATTGAGAGTATGGTCACTTATTGAGGGTGTGGTCACTTATTGAGAGTGTGGTCACACATACTTGGTTAAATTTTACTGAGTTACTATTTTATTTACCCAGGGAAAAGATGAATATACATCTGTATTTTTTCTCCTCAAAAAAAAGATGAAGATATTGTGCTAGATGGCTTTACCTATTTCACCTCGGCCAAAGTAGTATAATTTAGTGTGAAGAAGAAATAGTACATAGTTAAATCTTATGAATTTTTGTTTGTTTGTTTGTGCTGTGTTGTTGTTTTTATTGGGTTTTTGTTTGTTTGTTTGTTTGTTGTTTCTTCTTCATCCCTCCGTGTCCAAGGTGCGTGCCCTAGTGGTGGTCCCATCTCAGGAACTATCATCCCAGGTTGTGTCAGTGTTTGAACTGATGGTGCGCGGGACTGGGCTCTCAGTGGCACGCGTGTCTGGCCAGTCCTCACTGGAATCGGAATGTGCCATGCTACATCAGTCTGGTTCCTATCCCCCTGGATCCAAGGTGGACATCCTGGTGGCTACGCCTGGGAGACTGGTGGATCATCTTGATCGGTAAGGGGAGGGGGGCGAGAATGGGTATGGCTTTGGGATAATAAGATATACTTTGGAAAAGGACTGATAGATTCCTTTGAAGTTTCAGTTGTGCACAGGCTCGCTCGCCATTTGTGCTCAAGCACATCACTAGTATAAGTAAGTAGCTGTTGTGACCCTACTTCAGCTAACAAAAGCAGAATTACTTACACATAGTCCTAATTATACCAGCTTACATCTACACTTGCAGTTTCTAATGATAAAATATTTTGCATAGTATAACTAGAAAAGCTTCAGCATGATTTAAGCAAGCTCCCTTTTATCCCCGCCCCTTCCTTCGATACGAAGTAAATGTGGAGCTCTAATATCTACATACTGATTTAGTGACATACTGTAGACCCTATATGCAAGCTTTTATATAGTTAATTTGTGTGTAATGCTTATTGTTGTCCCCTATTCAATTCATCACTAACAGTTCTGGTCAACTCTTATTCCCTCAATGTTGGGGTCAAGTGAAGGTATACTGTATAGTGATTTGCAGTGTTTGTGGTCCAGTGGTTCGTTTGCCAGTCTGGCTTGCCTCCGCTACCTGGTGATAGATGAAGCTGACAAGATCTTGGACTACCACTTCAATCAATGGCTTCCCAAGCTGCTCGAGGCTGTAGCCTCTGACAAAGACGCACACCATGGTCATGGCCGCCACAGAGGAGAACTTCTGAGTGGCAGCTTACTGAGCGTGTGCAGCCAACGAGATATTTTCAGATTACAGAAAGCTAGTTTAGGGTTACAGAGCAAGGTACAAGATGAAGGATTTATTTTTTAATTTGAAACTGTGTGTGTGGAGGTTCAGCCGACTCTAATTTATTATGACTTATAATTCATGTGGGATTTTTGTTGTTTTTTGTTTTGTTTTGTTGTTGTTGTTTGTTGTTGTTGTTTTTTGTCAGGGGGGTTATGGCTATGTATTTTGTTACCCCAATAAATAAAAAATTATAAAAAATGTTATATTTTAGTCAATGCCTTCTCAGCATCTTCCCATTGCCATGGAGACACGCCCACAAAGCTCCGCATTACAGAAACTCCTGTTTTCAGCATCTATGACGTTCAGTCCCGAGCAACTTTCCAAGCTCCACCTACACAGCCCCACCCTCTTCACTACTCAGCCGATCGTGCAGACGTCAGGGTGCAGCAGGGACTTGATGTTCACACTGCCGACTCAGCTCGTGGAAAAGCTGGTAAGGTGTGACTTGGAACACAAACCTCTGGCCCTCCTGCACCTTGTGAGTGGGCGATTGAATGGGTGTGGCCAAGAGCAAGAGATGGATCGGGTACTTGTCTTTACTAACTCTAGAGACTCTACTCACAGGTTAGTGAGTGCTTCACACGTATTGTCACTTTGAAGTAGTAAACTTGATGTAATGAAATGAAAACTTGATGGGGTATCAAACTGTGTAGTTCTTGGTGTATGTATGCTTTAGTCCAGTTTTTTTTTTTTTGTTTTTTTTTTTTTGTTTTTTGTTGGGAAGGGATAGGCTAGGAAGAGGAAAGTGAAAGACTGAAGGATTGGAGTGCTACAGTCTAGTTCTAGAGTATTATGAAAAGAGTTTTAGCACTCTTCCATAACTTTGTTACAGTTTCAGCAAGAGATAAATATAAGTGTATTATAAAATATTTTAAGATTTATTTTTGACTTTTCGGTTTTGAATTCACTCAAAGTTAACAAGCGCACACAAACACGTGTACACACACTCTAGAGTTATTATTAGAAAAAGTGTATTGTATTATCATGTCCTCAGGCTATGTGTCCTTCTAAAGACCCTTGCAGAGTTCTCTGTGGCTGAGATGTCAGGTTCAGTGGGCGTGGCTCAGAGACAGGCGGTTCTGAACGACTTCCGCAGCGGTCGTGTGAAGGTATTGGTATGTTCGGACCAGATGGCTCGTGGGATTGACGTGGAAGGCGTGACTTGTATTGTGAACTACGAACCTCCGAGACAGTATCGAGTGTACCTTCATCGGGCTGGCCGCACAGCCAGGGCGGGGCGAGGAGGTGTGGTGTACACCCTGCTGGCTAAAGACGAGGTTGAGTGCTTGGGTTTTGTATATTGTGTTTGTTATTTAGTTGAGTATTGATTATGGGTGGGTACTAGTGGGCGTGGTTAAAAGTAATTAAGTTGCGGGGTTTGTTTAAGGGGAGTGGGCAGAGTGGACCATCTTTCCCCCAAAAAAACTATCCTAGGGTACTAACTTTTGACTATGTAACAAGAAATCAGCACACTTGGCAGGTTTTGAAGTGCTGCAAAGGTATTTTACATACAAGAAAGTGTCTGTATTACTCATTTTGCCCCTCCTAAGAAAGTTATTTTTGCCCCTCTTAGATTTCATGCAGCCCCTACTGTTATGTTGCGTTATTCCCTTACACTATTTTTGTTACAATGTATTAATATATTACTAGCAAGTACCCTGTCACCCAGTGGCGCTTTATGAATTATTTTTTGCCAATTAGGAATGCAGTAGCATAAGGTATTCTATCTCCTCTACCACTTGGTCTAATGATACCGACATCAATCCACTTTACTTATTTTTCTCACCACTGTAGTCTTCGTTACTGACAACACTTTACCAACCCGGTGACTTGACTTTTTACCAACCCAGTTCATCTATATATGCACCGTTGTCCTCAGTAACCTGGCACACCTTTATTTGTGAATACACTACACACACAACTGTCATTATTATTACTTTTGGTACTTTACCAACCTTGCCCTGCTCATGAATACACACCGTTGCCATCACTGACGGGCAAGCATCTTATTAATTATATATTTTTATTGGCAAGTGAGTGAAATGTAACTATCAGGTACAATTCGATCCACAAACATTAACTAACATAGTATGTGTCCCAGAGATTTGCTATAAGACACAACACTGCTTCTCTGACTTGTGACTTCATCAGTTTGCTGTTAATGACGATATATTTTGACTCACTCTGCTATATTGAATTGTGTGAATAGACTTTGGCTTTATTGTGGTGGTGCTAAAGGCTAAGTTGAGCAACTATTTGAATTCAACTATTCCATCCAGATTTTTAAGTAACGTTCCTCATCGCACTTGCTCGTCAATAAATATAGAAAGCTATTACTATAACTGTCACTGTTCTAGAAGCTGGACATGTTTGGTTGTTTAGACACAATGTTAATTACTGGGAGCTGTATAGCCTTGAGGCAATTACAGTGACTGAATGCAGAGTATCCTCATTTGTTCATAACTAATCACTTGCCATTCATAATTATTATTACTATTATTATTTGAACTTACTCTATTTGTGTGTGTGTGTTAAGGTGCATCCATTCAAAGTGATGCTAAGGAAATCGATAGGTCAAAGGGTCATGGAAGAGGTGAAGATAGCCAGTAATGATCTGCAAGACTATCTTCCTCAGTACGAGTCAGCCTTGGCCAAGTTGAGAGAACTCATCCAATGACATGTCAACTCATTCATGTGAAGTTTGCAATATTTAGTTGGTGTTGGTGTTGCACTTAAAAAGTCTTTTTTGAATTTTTTTGATATAGACTGACTAAACATAGAAATTTGGAAGAGTGTTTTTGCACTCTACCATACTGATTAATTAATTAGTCACCAATTTGTAAGCAAGAACAGAAGCACATAGCACAGTGTAGTGAAAGTTGTTCCCCTTACACATTGTAGGGTCTGACTAAAACACGGACCAGACCGTACCCACGGACTGGACTAAATTTGCGAAAAACTCGCGCACGGTGAGCGCGCATGCCTGGACTCCATGAAAATTTTGTCTATAATAGAGCTATAGTACTTTCTTGTTTCTCTTTCAGTGTCAATAAGTTGAAGAGAAAGATTTATTACTTAGCAAAGATAAGCCCAAACAGCATTCATTTATTGTTGTCAGCATCAACATAACATTTTTGTAAACATTGCCGTTATTTACTAGCATTCCATTATTGTATTGCATATTATTATCATATAATTATAATTGTTCTTGTTGTTACCATTGCCATAATAATATTATTAACAATAACAACAAAATTAAAAATAATAATAAAAATGATAACAACAATAAAATAACGATAATAATAATAAAATTGTGGGGCACCTTTGAGTTTGAGGATGTAGGCTTTATAGCTACTCGGACTGCCCTTTATAGCTACTCGGACAGGTCTTTTCAGTTACATTCTTTTAAGAAGATGGACAAGTGACAGATGCACGCACAAACGATCAAGTGTGTTTTTAATAGGATTGGCATGCCCAAATTGCTTGGATTAGTGAAGTTTAGATTAACAAACTTTTTAAAAGACTCTGTTTTATTTCAATTTTTTTTAAATAGTTCTATTCAGAAAAAGTATTTATGAACACACAAGAGTTCTGTGTCTTGGGTCTGCTTTGGCAACTGCCCTATTTACATTTAGCAGTTTGTTAATTTGTTTTTGTTTTTTTAGTTTAATATGAGTGTCAACACACAAACAGGTGTTATATAATCATTTTTGCTTGTGATATAGCAGAGTAATAAAAACTCTAGCTCCTATCAATGCTGTGTGTGTATACCAAATTACTTCTTGATTGAAGGTGATCCCTCAGGATAGTATCTAGCAGTACTTGACAGTATACTGTAAATCCAGTGTAGTTGAACTTAGCTGTGTCAATAGCCAACAGTACTCTTCTTCTTTTTACCCACAGTTTTCCTCACATTGTTTTCCTCATGTTAAGGTCCTCACGACTTATTCTTAGCCTGTTTCCAGTTTGTTTGTGTACTAAGTTGCTGTAATTTGTTCTTTTCTAGGAAATTGACCAAAACTGGCCACCACCTCATTGTGAAATCAGTACCCTGCTTATGGCCTTTCATACACAATATCTAAGACTTGTTTCCAAATACAGCATGGAAAACCCTTTCTTTAGCTAAAATTTACTAAGACATAGTTCAAAATAAAGGAGGGAAAACTGTTGCGTACTCTTTAATTAGCTAGAATTCGACACAATGTTTCTACACAAAATAAAGGAGGATGCATATTTTTTAATTAGCTGGAATTCATAATAATGATGATAATAGTTATAATAATAATAACAATAACAAAGATAATAATGAAGATAATAACAATATAATAATAAGGATAATAATTATGATAATAATTTATTACAATGCATACAACAATGCTATGTTGACATTAATTCTTTAAGATAATCCTGTTGAGGTTGTGTACTGTCAACTATTTTAAATACGGTTATATAATTTCACCAAAGCTTATTAAAGTGTAGTTATGGAAGCATCACTGACAACAAAATAATTCCCATTTATTAGTGCTTTCTGAGCTATTTTTTTCTTACCTTTGCCATGTAACAGATATTTCTCTTCCACTCATTGCCACCAAATAAGAAACAGGGTAGTACCAACATCGTTATCAATAATGGACGTGGAGAGACTAGTTTACATGAAGTCTGGGCATGCATGCCTAGCTGTGCATGAGTTTTTCGAGAATTTAGTCCAGTCCAGTCCGTGGGTTGGGTGTTTTAGTCAGACCCCACATTATTGTATACTGAATTAATTAATAACCCTACAACTCTATGCAGATCAGCTGGCAAAGTGGGTTCCCAATATGGCAGCTGCAATGCTTTCAGCTGCTATATACTTTTTAAACTACATAGTTCACTTCTTTACCTACATCAGTGCCGATGAATACTCCGAGCAGACTCTTTTTACAGAAAAATAGGACAGAAATTACATCTAACTGTAGTGCACAGTGTAACCCTTTCCATTCTCAGTTAGCATCAGAGAATCTAAAGTCTCTGATCCCAGACTGAAGTGGACACATCTAGGATATGTGGCTTGCTGTACAGCCCTGCTTCTTTCTAAATTTTCCAGTCTTTCAGTTCTCTCTTCCAAGGTCTCCGTAGCAAGACGTTCTTTCTCTGTAAAGTGCTTAACTTATGTAGCCTAGCAGCTCTCTCCTCAGATGTTTGTGTAGTTAGATGTTGTTTCTGGGAGGTAGTCAAGTTTTGCAGCCTAGAGGCTTTCTTCTCTGGTGTTTCCATAGCTAGACGTTGCTTCTGTGAAGTACTCAACTTTTGCAGCCTAGAGGCTTGCTCCAGTGGTGTCTCTGTAGCCAGATGTTGTTTCCTTGAAGTGCTTAATTGTTCAAGTCTGGCATTTCTTGCCTCTGGTGTTTCAGAAGCACGACGTTTTGCTGCTGAGTAGACATTTTTACCAATCTTGCACCTCTTTGTTTGGGAGTTTCATCAGCTCTTCTAGCTCTATCTCGTTGTCTTCTTTTTGCTAGCCTTATATTCTTCTCCTCTTCACTTTCATTCTTTCTTCTATCCCTGTCTTTTTGGTTTCTTCTGTCTAATCTTGCCCTTTTGTTTCCTGCACTGATTAATTCAATAGAACGTTTTCTATTGTTGTCTAAAATTTCTTTTTCCATTTTTAACAGGAAATCAAACACAAACACCTAGTAAATATACTAGTGATGTGCTTGAGCACAAATGGCGAGCGAGCCTAAAGACTATACTATTTTTATAGAATGATTTTGACTTCTAACACTGAAGCTACTGAAAATAAGGTCCAGTTTTTAAATTTTGCATACACGGTAAAGTGATTTCAGTGCCATAGTAACAACTCTCTGCAACTGCTTGAATTGAAGGAAAAAAACAACAACAAAACAATACACGTTATTTAAAAGTTTGGGTAGACTATATTTTAGGTACTACACTCATCGTGATTCATCGCTAGTGAAACACTCGCTATTCCTCTCAATTAAAAACAATTGTTTGACAAAAAAGAGCAAATTGGCAGCCCTAGCCCTAGCCCTAGCCCTAGCCAACCCCCTAGCCCTAGCCCTAGCCCCCAACTATTAGATGGTTAAAGGAATGCGTTTTAAACACAAGGGATGGGTTAGTTGGGGGCTAGGGCTAGGGCTAGGGCTAGGGGGTTAGGGCTAGGGCTAGGGGGCTAGGGCTAGGGCTGCCAATTTGCTCTTTTTTTTTAATAGTAGGAATCGCGGGGAGCTTTCGCGAAAATGTGACGCGACGTCGCGTCGTGTGTAGTACCTAAAGTATAGTCTACCCAAAAGTTTTCTTTGTGATATTCTTTAGCTAAGTAGTGGTTGTAACACACAATGCTTTGACACACCTACACAGACTTACCTTGGCGGTAGTCTAGTGGACAATGTATTTTCAAGTAAATACTGTTGCGCACGGCTTATAACCATGACAAAGAGCGCATTGACTTACCACCGCCACTAACTCGAATAGAAATGGAAGTCCAAGTTTTCAAGTTTTAACTGCACCCGCAAAATAATTCAAGACGGTAAACAATTCAATTTCTAGAGTGATATGTGTACTGATCGATAAACCCAGAGGATTCTGTTTAGTTCAATTTGGGACGGGGTCGACCACATAACACAAAAACGCGAGGGTCAAAGTACAAAATGACATACGTACGTCCAAACATATAATTGGCGAGCGAGACACAGGGGTAACAAAATCGAAAATCGGGGATGTTTATTTATTTATTTGTATATATGTATGGACGTACGTATGTCATTTTGTACTTTGACCCTCGCATTTTTGTGTTAGTTACGTGGTCGACCCCGTCCCAAATTGCACTAAACAGAATCCTCTGGTTTATCGATCAGTACCCGTATCACCCTAGAAATTGAATTGTTTACCGTTTTGAATTATTTTGCGGGTGCAGTTAAAACTTGAAAACTTAAGGGACTTCCATTACTATTCGAGTTAGTGACGGTGGTAAGTCAATGCGCTCTTTGTCATGGTTATAAGCCGTGCGCAACAGTATTTACTTGAAAATACATTGTCCACTAGACTACCGCAAAGGTAAGTTTGTGTAGGTGCATGTCCAGTTGTGTCAAAGCATTGTATGTTACAACCACTACTTAGCTAAAGAATATCACAAAGAAAACTTTTAAATAACGTGTATTGTTTTGTTGTTTTTTTCCTTCAATTCAAGCAGTTGCAGAGAGTTGTTACTATGGCACTGAAATCACTTTACCGTGTATGCGAAATTTAAAAACTGGACCTTATTTTCAGTAGCTTCAGTGTTAGAAGTCAAAATCATTCATATAAAAATAGTATAGTCTTTAGGCTCGCTCCCATTTGTGCTCAAGCACATCACTAGTTATACAAATAAACAAACATCCCCGATTCTCAATTGTGTTATATACCCCGTAAGTGTCTCGCTCGCCAATAAGTATAGGTAAAGATGATTTGTGAAGGAAATTGCTAAATAATAGCAATGAGTTAACAATAACAGAATTACCTGAATAAACTTCGAAAGCAGTGGCAAAGAAGCGCAGCTTGACAAAGACTTCACAATTGTTTCAAGAAGAGAGTAGCTATAAACTTTTTGGTTGAAACAAAGTTGCAGGGCAGCAGGATTCTCCGCGCTCGTTAATTGAAAAATACTGGAACTGTGAACGCTTTACCTAACTTACGTAATTAGAAGCACGGGCGAAAATTGTTGACGTACGCATACAGTTCGTCCAGCTTAAAGAGTAGAAAGTACAGATCTCAAAACTTAGACTAGTTGCAATCACAATAAGCTTAGACATACCTTTTTTGTGTTGTTAGATCCCAATCCACTCGAAACTAAGTCATATAAAACAGCATAAGTATAAGAACTACGCTATCTTCATAGACACTCCATACATTAAGCGCCATTTTTTTTGACGTCACAAATGCGTCCGTCCTACGTCACAACTCGTAGTTAAACTTGAGCCGCGCCCTCACACGGTAGCTCCTATTCGGGAACTTCCCTTATTTAAGGGTGCCCCGCCACCGGAAACCGAGGCGCGTAACCGCAAATTGACTGTTTTTGCTATGTCTTTATATTTCTTTTTCTGTGTACTGTGGGCTTATTTTGTTGTTACAGGTGGAATGAGCACCAATAGAAGACTCCAGCAAGCCAAATTTCAGAGTTATTTCGAAGTGGCCGAAAGAGCTACTGCGCTCATTTTTTTTCCAGAGGTTGCCTGAGGGCTTCTTCGCAACATTACAGAGCAGGGGTGGCGGAAGCAATTTTTCATTGGTCAGGCAAAACTTTTTGTCATAAAATTCATTACTTATAAGTAATTGTAACTTGTTAATTTTAATAAGTGAAATAATTGATACACACAGACTCAGCTTGAAGAGATACACTCAAATTATCAGTAATTTTTAATATTCTTTCACAAAGGTGAAGCCCAAATAATAAGTGAAATTGAGACATTTGAACTTTCATGCCAATTATCCTTCCCTTGATATCTGCAAGTAAGCTCCCCTCCAAACTTTTTTCCCATAATAACTTTAAAACAGAATAATTCTCAAGTATGCTTCCAATAGATGCCCCCTTAACGGTCCACCTAGTAGGACAAAACGACCGGATTCCAACAGCAGAAATTGAATCACCCTCGGAATTAAGTCTGGCCTTGATTTTGTCAAACATAACATTTCTTTTTGGTGAGAACTTTACTAATTTAGTTATTTCTAATGCAACTTCCATGGCATCACAACAGACCTTTGATTTCTTCATGGTAGTACTAACAGCTAAATTTAAAGCATGACCATAACAATGAGTATACAGAGCACATTTCTCTTCCAAAGCCAATTTTGCTGCTACACCATTCCTACTACCACTCATGTTACTGGCCCCATCATAGCACTGTCCGCGACATTGTGATAAGCTGACATTCATACGAACAAGCGTATCCTTTATAGCATGAGTAAGGGATTCAGCACTAATGTTATCCACTTTATAGAGACCAATAAAGTCTTCATGATCCTCTAGTTTTTCATCTACCCATCGAATGCAAATTGTAAACTGTTCGTTGTTTGCAACATCAGTGCACTCATCTGCCATTATAGAATAACAAGCACTTTCTCGTATATTTTGACTCAACCTTCTAAGAACTTGAAGGGCCATAATCTGTAGACATTCATTTTGAATGTCATGGCTGGTATACTTGTTGGTTTTTCTTTTCATCCACTCTTTCACCTCTGGACAATCATAACAGCGAAGCAGCATTAACTCATGAAAATTACTTTCCATATCCCCGCGACGTCGTCTTAAAGGTATGCCTTGACGAGCAAGAAAAGATAAATTCTGTAAAATAAGTAAGAAGATCCTTCTGTTTCCTTCTTTTTCTTTTTTGTGTGCACTACTTACAACCTCTCCAATGTCACCTAATAACTCTTTTGGAAGTGTAACAACAGCTTCAGTGGCTTCTTTGTGAGTTGCACTTGTTTGATGTTTTTTAAAAGCTGAAACACCTTCTTTCCAATAAGTAAATCCCTTCGAAATAAAAGCTGGTTCTCTTTAGGTACTGGTTAAAAACTTGGCCTCCATAGAAGCACTCATGCATACATGGCAAAATGCAGCATCTTGTTTGATGTCATAATGCAGCCATGGATATTGAATACACCAATCTGCTCTAAAAGACCTGTATTGTAAATCAATAGCTAATGATTATAATTATAGTATGCTAGTAACTCACAATAAAAGCTTAGCTAGCTGACTAGCCTCATTTAACAGTAGTATGGCTAACCTTTCATCTTTTCCGGTACCAGATTTCCTCCTGAGAAACTTAAAACACTTGTTGGGGTGGAACTTGACTGGCACGCCACCACAAGAAGCCATATCTATCTCCTCTCCACAAGGAGTATCCACCTCGCCACCACCAGAAGCCATACTGTACTACTACCACACTTACTCACGATCGCAAGCTTATTAATAATTTTCTCACGATCGCAAGCTTATTTAAAAAAAATAGCGATAATAGACTAGAAGTGAAAGTAATTGCACGGTCGCTTCGAGGAGTAAGTTAATACTTTATTTCGTTGGGACAAAGAGGGAAAAAAGTTTTTAACTGTGTGCTCCTGGATTGGTCCGGCGGCTGCCGGGTCTGCCGGGCCGGTTCCGCCACCCCTGCAGAGCCATATTTCTAATATCTATATTCTTTTTTTTTGTAAACAGTAAAATTTCATGCCGTTTTACTCGTGCTGTAACTTTATTCTAAGTGAGGTAGTTTGCTTGTGGCAAAATTTGGATTCAATTCAGTGATCCAGTTCCACGAAATATCAATTTTTATTTTCAAGTTGACAACTGATTCGCAATTTCACCCCGCCCCCCATGCATAACGTTGAGCACCGCGAACGCGCAATTTATTTGGTAAGAATAATCAATTAACTTGTGACAGCTCTAAAAAGAGCCCATTTGTAAACAATAAGAAATACAAATGAGCCGTGAGATGGCCGTTGTAACTTTGGAAATAGTTAGTCCCTCGAGCAAAAGTGATGGCGTATTCCCATAGTTGCTTGGAGTTGGTTGCTCATTAGTGGGAGCGGGTAGTTCAGCACAAGATTTAGACTTGTAGGCGATAGGGCTGAAGAGTATAGCGGTAGCAATCCCGGTGGAAAGAACTGAAGTGATGATGATGGAGTCTATACGCAGCGGAGTCTCAATACAAGGTTGGTGGAATTGTCGGAGCTGGTACCAGTCAGGGTGGAGTTGGTCATGGTTGAGACAGAGTTTTAAGCTGCTCCAATGGCTTCACAAGTACAGCTTCATTCCCCTGCAAGTATAATAGAAGGATGTTATTCGAAATGACTGTCTCAGACTAGTACACTACATACAAGTTATAGCTCTGGGACCGTTTGTGTCCACCTGCTTCGCGGTTTTTGGCGCCAAAGTTAATTGATTGTTTGCGTGGCTCGGTTACGGGCCATATCCCGCGTTTTACCAGCGTGTCCAACATCCCCTGGTTTAGTTCACAAATGCGCAAGCGCAACACTCTGACGTCACAAATACGTCGTCATTGAGATAAGAGCTTCCGCAAACGTCACAACTTACACCGAAAATACTAACACTCTCACAAAAGCATTTTTATTTCCCTTAATTTTCAAGATAGGGGTTTCAAATTCATATGGATTAAAATACAACTATTTAGGTATTTTATATTAAATTCCCAAGACACTTACTTCAAAATTGCAAAATTACCAGCTTAAAGCATTTGGGGAGTTCAGTTTTTTATAAAAAATGAAATTAAAAATAAGTAAAATAGTATTAAAATATAAAAATTTGGTACAAATCAAATTAATGAGCCATAGATTCAGTCTGCAAAATCTTTAGACACTCGAATTCAATTTACTCTTTTTCTGGCTTAAAAACATCAAAAATATCCTCCATTTATAGGGTCACTTCTTCTATCTATTACCACAGTTGTGACCACAAACCACAATTTTTAAAAACATAATCATTTTCAATATATATTAATTTGTGTGTGTGTGAAGTTTCAGCTTCCTGACATCAATCTGACTGCACATGTATACATTTAAAGAACAATTAACAAAAAACAGAACTTTTTAAGCTGGACGAACTGTACATTATCTGAAATCTATTGAACAGGACTAGAGAGTAGTCAGCTTCGCTCGCTTCGCTCGCTCGCTGAATTATTGTGGTGGCGTGTTTAGCGTTGGTAACCTTGGCAAAGACTTCCACCTCTTGGAGCTGACATTTCCCTGGGAGGGGTTGTGGGTCCAGTGAGTATCCCAGTGCCACTCTCAATTCAGTGCAGTACCTTAGGTGTGTGATACATTATAGTCTGTCTTACACTCACAAGCAAAGAACTTGATGTACTGCAGAGGTAGGAACAGGAGACTCGGCCAGGAGCCACGGTCTTGGGGAGCTGTCAATTCCTTCGAGGAAGGTTCTGATGTTGAGGTTCCTAAGAGACCCAAGGTAGTTTTGAAGTCTCACTATACTTATAGAAAGGACCAAGGCTCGTTGTCAGATGAAGTATCTAAGGCAGCAAAGTTGGGGAAGCTAGTACTGGACAGAGCAGATGGGATTGTCAGAGAAGAGGAACAATCTCCTGAACATCACAATAGAGAAGAGGTTAAAGCAACAAAGTTAGGGAAGTTATTGCTGGACAGAGCAGATGGAATAGTTGGAGATAAGGACAAGTTCACTGAACATCACAAAAGAGAAGGTAAATCAGAATCATCCAAGTATGCACTAACTTTAAAGTCACAAGATTCTTCGAAGTTGTATAATAGTACACCAAGATCAAGGAAACGGGATTCTAAAAAACGGCTTGCAAGCTCCTCTACTCAGAAGTTACTTGAAGAAGGTATCCGTGAGTTGAGGAGACTGAAGAGGAAACAAAAGAGTGAAGGGCTCACATTTTATTTCAGACTTCCAAAGACCATTGAAATGAGAGAGTCGTCCAAGCATCGATCTCGAGGTACTGCAAATAATGACAAAGAAGACAAATCTGTGGAGAAGATACGTGGGGTGGGTCCCATCAATGCCGCACGACTGACTGCTAAGGGAGTGACCACAGTCAGGAACTTGTACGGGCAGTTTCTCATTAAGGGAAGCCGGTTTCCACAGTATCTCAAATCCCTGGGTGTGGACACTGTGAGTGCTGCTAGAATCAATTCCTCATTGAAATCTTTGGATGCCAACGACATATGACAAAATGAACTGAATAAGAGAAATGTAATATGTTTTTGTTTAATGAAACCGTTAGATTAAAATGAACAAATATAATATATCTGCATGGTTTAAAATAACTACAACCTGTATTACTTGTTTTGAGTCTTAGAGTCCAGGGAAAGAGTCAATGTTCGCTCCTGCTGCTAGTTCTGTAGGTGACATGTTAGTAGAGAGTTGCCTTCTGATCAGGCAGCTTCTTTTAAATGTCTGTCCTTGTGTCCGTGAGTGTAATCATTGTAGCTTGGGTCCACCTTCAACACCACTCTACAGGAAATAGTAATGTTCAGATAACTGACATTCTATTGTAGTACTGTGAAATTTACTACCTGCTTCTCAAATGTCATATTTCATTTACGTTAAGCATTTTATATTTATTTATTACAGTGGAACCTCTGATAGTGACTCTCTAACAACACAATTTTGTGAACTTTCTGCTTGCCCCCTCTGATACAAATGTTGTTTATTACAACCTCTTGAATATAATTGTGAACAAAAGGCCCTGGTCTCAAACTGTTCTCAGTGCGGAAGTTCTACTGTATATAGAATTAAGTACTAGGGAAAAAAAACTAACTTGTTTTTTTGTTTGTTGTTGTTGCTGTTTGTTTGTTTGTTTATTTCTACCTTTAACTTCTGCAGAGCAGTAAAAAAAATTGGTAGATACATAGTAAGCATTACAGTGAAACCTCTATACAAAGGCCATGCATGGGACCTAGCTCTTTGACGCTTTCAGAGGTTAGTTTCTATTGTGGTTACTCATTTCATTCCATTTATGTTGGTTGTTGCTGACAGTCAGGTTGCTTTTCACAGTCTCTTTGTGGAGAGGTTCGACTGTGTACATATACGACACCCTCTGCCACATTGCAAAATCTGATATATCATACTAAGGCTATAATATACAGTTTACCTGGCAGTGTATGGGTCCATAGACCTCAGGCTCTGGTGAGGTGGAGGAATGTACTTGTGCACTGTTGTGCTCTTGCTGTAACCATCCTTACCAGGTGGTCTTATGCCAACTCGCTCCGCTGGGCTCCACCCATACACCTTGGTGCTCTTAGGGTCATTGGGGTCAGCAAATCTGAGAGGGCCACAAAGAAAGTGATAAATAGAGATATTGTCACCCTCGTGGAAGGTGGCATGCATAATATATGGAGTATACAACCATAAATGACACGAGAATGACAGGGGTGTACCCACTCTGTGCTCTAACGCTGACTTATCGATTTAAGACACATAAGCACTATAATCACTGAGCTAAGACAACCAATGGGTGAATGAACATTTCATTCATTTATACTGTTAAGGGGTATTGCTACAGGCTCATTCACAACAGTACGTCAAGAATGTGGTCCTGAGATCAATCCCCAATAACAGCCAAATATTTTTTAATCTTGTATAGTTTAATAAAAGCATGTGAAAAGAAAGCTAGAGTATGTCTGTAAATAAAGATATGGTTAAAAAAGAAATTGTGGATTTTGCTGTTGCACTATATTATGTCATATTAAAATACTTTTTCCAATTGGGCAAGGCTACAGTACACCAACAGAAATCTGAGTTTGAGGTAAGTGAGGTTTTTGGGGTTACTTTGGTGGACGCTTGAAATGAGTATGGTTTGGACTATCATAACCCACGGCTCTTCAATTGTTCTTTAATGGGTAACCACCTGTTCTGATAGTGAGTTTGAAATCTGGCCACATCCTTATCCTTGGGCTCCACTAGAGGAATGGTGTTCTCCACATAGCCCGAAGGAGTTTTGAAGCCGACAGCCTCACGCCCCAGGGCACGGGTCTCGCTCAAGCTGGGTCTCTGGTGCCCCTCAAAGTGTCTCTGAGTCAGTGTGCATGTTGGATTAGGGTGGGTCATGTTGGTGAACTCTGCTGGGTCCCTTGCCAAGACTTTCCTCTGCACTATTGGGTGAACCTGGTGTAGCTCTGTATAGCCAACCTGGACGTGTAAAAATGATGATGCTTTACCAGATCAATAAGAGGACTATTATGCTGACCTTCTCATATGTTCTTGGTCTCGTGTCTCTCTCGTACTTGCATCCTTTGATATAGCCATTGCCGTGGGAGGCCTTTCTGTTGAGAGAGTGAAGCGGATCAGTACCCTGTAATTAAATCATCAATTTGTATCCTGCTAATAATGTATTAATTCACAGACCATCATATGTACACCTTAACTTAACACACAGGCAATTTTCATTCGTATTTTCATTCGTATTTAAATGCAAGGACTTATATCATTTGTTAGGCAACTACTGATTCAGTTAAACCATAAAATATTACTACAGGGCTTATGTGTTTGCATCAAGATTTGCATAAAATTGAAATATCACTTACTTTAGAATATAAAGAAAACAACAAACAAGCAAACAAACAAATAAACCACTCTCTGAATCTCACATCGGAATAGTGAGGTAACCTATAGGATTGCTGAGTGATGGTTGACCCGGTCGGCCTCCACGTCACGTATCCTGGCACTTCATTGCTGTAGCTGTCGTGGGGTTTGAACGTCACCGGATCACCGTTCTGGGCATGTGTGAAGCCAGATTCTTCTTTGCGACTAGCCCCACTGTGTCTCACTCCTATGTGTAATATTAATTTAGAGTCACAGAATGATATCCTTTTATGGTGATGTTGAATAAGTCAACTGATGAAAACTATATTTTAAAAAGGACTGTAGAAACTGCCTATTAAGGTATAAGTTAATTATGTTATTATAAAGAATGAGCACTTGTGGACCACAAGTTTGATTAATAATGTATTCATTTTTCCTAATAAGAAGTCAAAGATTTTTGTAACGTCAGTAAGCACCTTGGTAAAATAATTGCCAGTCTGTCATTTTGGGAATACATTCAGATACATTGGTACCAAAATATTTTGGGAATACATTCAGATAATGGGAATACATTCAGATAATTGGCACCAAAATATTTTGGGAATACATTCAGATAATTGGTACCAAGATGGCCTTTTTTAAATACACATACCATCTTCTCTGAAATCCTTCATAATGAACTGAGTCTTCAACTCTGACGTCATGGCAGTTGGACCGTGGCCTGCATTTTCACGATCTATAGGATCTGTGAATTTACGAGTCTTGGTCAGCACTGGCTTGTGGCGAGGAAACAATGTGATGGGCCCGGGAACTTCCCGGGTATTAACATGAACATCACCAACCTAAAATATATAAAAAAATCTTTCAAGCTTTTATGATCAGAATCAGAAAAATATTAGTCCGAAATTAGGAAAATAATGTCGTATGTACTCAATTTATGTTCTATTGTTGTCTTTGCTATTTCGTCCTTGGTAGTATCTCGGACTATTGCCAACTCCTTTCTGCATTTCTTCAATTATTGTATATAACAATTTAGCCCATAGTTATGAATTATTGCCTCAAACTATTTTCATTAGCAATGATTCTGCTTGAGCATTATTATGAATAAAAGACTAAATGAATATTTGCTCCTTATTCACGGCATAGTACATGTGTGGTCACGTTCATCACTGGGCATTGTATGTAGGAGTAGCGGCTTAGAATTCCTATATATATAATTGAAAATAAATATTGAATGAAAAATTTCTGTAATCACAATGTACACCCAATTAATTTCCCCCTGTCTCCTTAATAATAGCAAATTTTCTCATTCTAACGGCCAATTATGTAATTAAAACTTAACCCAACGTAATATTGGCTGTTAGAATGAGAAAATTTGCTACTACTATAATTATTTCAGCCGAGAATGACTGAATCATTGAAAGAACTCATTAATGTAAAGGAAAAGATGATTGTTGCAAAAAGGGCCTGAAAAATAATAAATGTTATTATGCCAATGATCATATATAATTTTGCATACCTGTTTTTTTGTAGGCAGAGTCCTGGGCTCATTATGGGCATACCCAGAAATATACGATAGCACAGACTGCGGAAGTTGGTCATCAGAAGTGGGGACTTTAGGAGAACCAAACTCCATCTTTGTGTGGCTCACGTAGTTGTCTTCTAATAATTTTCTAGGAGAAACGAGAGAAGGAGAAGAGATTTGATGTTTATCATTAGCTATTTTATCTGTAGTTATTTTTAATTGGCATGCATTATTTTTGCTATGCAGTAATTAACTTACTTCATGGATGGATTGTCAACTGAATCTACTACTGGACAATACTGCATTACTGGCCGAAAATTTGCTACATAACCAGTGCCCCTAAATCAATGAAATTATTTGAATTATAAATATATTTCTAAAAATTTTTTTTGCTTACCTTTGTCTTGCATGTTGAATTGGACCCCAGGGACCATTTTCCATTCCTGCTCTATAATTAGTTGAATAAGTTGTTGAATACAACTGCATAGGATTTCGTTCAGGTCCTTGACTCTCCAAAATGTGTCTGGTAGCGGGTCCATGATAAAGCTTAGCCATTATCCAGCGATTGCGCGGAGATCAGCAACGTAACGAAGAAATTGCAACAGTACCCTAGTCCGCACCTCAAGCCCGTCTGCCCAGAGGCGCTAATATTACGGTTGCGTAGGTTACAATGCTTTGTCACCTTAGCTACACGGACAACCCTCTCCTCCGTCTCTTTGCTCCGTATATCTAAATTCTTCGTGCACGGTAAAATACAGCTCCGTATATAGCGATGATGGGAGGTGGGGGGGACGTCGCCCGTAAACGAATAATTGCTTTGGGTGAAGTCCAGTTTTGTTCGAGGAAAACATGGCTGGTATTGAAAAGTTTCATAATGGGCAGTCTACCTCGGCAGCTCAGAAGAGGGCGATACAACTTAAGGAATGGGAAACCAGCGCCACTAATAAACAGCCTAGTACTATTTTATCTACCCGTTTGAAGCCTACAATCAAGTTTGCAGACAGTGTTGTCTTTTTAGCGGCCGCGCACAGCGGCGATACAGTCGAGGTGGAAAAGATGGTCTTAAACGAAGGAGCTGACGTAAACTCGGTCAACAAAGACGGACTCACGGGTCTCCACCAGGTATGTGATATAATAAGTAGAAATAGTTGATTAAAAGTAGTTTTCTACAGTTCTTTTAGTTTGAATACTGGGTGTTGTTTGTGTTGGTGGAGTAGTGACCGTCTAAATCAACAATATCCCAAGCCAGTGCTTCTGTCTGTGTTGGTATAAGTACCCTAATACTGAAAGGGAGTTAGGTCCCTGTGAAGATAATAGTTATTGGTTTGAGGATGCCATTCAATCGAGAACTGGTGCAGTAGTGTAATAACAGGAGTACCGCTTGTAATGGTCAGTTGTTGCAGAAGTCTTGTTCGCTAGTGTATGATACAAAATACACTAGATTTAAATGAATTTTTTTAAGCTTTTTATACCACTGAATATGTCATAATTGCCTTTTTGGTGCCAAAAAGAGAATCATTGGCTATTGGGTTGTTGAGCCTCATAGGATATGTGTGTGTGTGTGTGTGTGTATGTACACTGCCGTGTCGAGGTGACCTTTGTCACGCATACACCTTGATATCACTGGCAAGTTATAGCAGAGCCACTGGTACAGGAGAAGGGACAGATGGTGTTGCTCATCTCAGTTCATCTTTACCAAATGGAATTTCAGTCCAACTATCCTGATATGGCATGTGTGTATGTATGTGTGCATTTGAATGTGTGTGATGTCTGCGTGTATGTCTGTGTGTGTGTGAGTTTTTTGGCGTATATATGTGTGGATGTTGGGTACACATGTACATTGCATGCACTCGGGTATATATGTGTGCATAAGTTACTAGCTTATATGAAGGATCTATTAAGACACGGTTTGCTTTAAAAGCATTTATCATTATTCTCATCGTAACAAAGAACCTGCAAGTGTGCTGGGCATGTGGCTGCCTTCCCGTTCCACTTATTCTTTCTCTCTCTCTTCCTCCAATCCATTGGGTAGCAAGTGTTGCCCGAGAGATGTGCAAATAGTGGGGGTAGTTCTAAGGAATGCCTTTCAAAGAGACATGTCTATTGTGTGCTCAATACTGCAGAATGGCATGGCCAACAGCTAGCATCTGTGATGTCCGTGACTTTTTCGCATGTGAGCCGGTGAAACGGTTCCGGCAGTTTTAAGGAGAAACCATTCCTGCTATTTGAGAGGGGGAAAATTTATGTAGGATTTAATAACAGCCGAGAATGACTGAATCAATGTATGATTTAACTGCGCATTCAGATTATTTATTATTATTGGTTACGGTAAGATTGTTGTTATAATTGTTGAGTGGATTAAGAGTGATGTTAGATAAACTGCTGTACTGTTCGTATTGGATGTGCTTATTGTGTTGCGTTAGAGGTATCGATTATGGTTATGATTGCTAGGAGAAGGAAGTGAGAATGGGTAACTGTGAGAAAATTGAGATGGTCTGTTCACGTTTCGTGGTCATGCCATCATCGCTTTGTGGGTATTATTTTATATCTTTTCCTGTTGCTTTCGTACAGCTGTATCTATGGGTCGATTGGTTGTTTGTATGTTTTAGAATTTTGGAAGTAAATATCTGTGAGTAAACTTAAATATTCCTACTGTATGTTTGATAACCAAGTTTATGAATTTTAGTGCATAATTACGGTTCAACATAAATAGTTTTTTTTTAGCTGCCAAGTTTGTAAAAAGTTATCCATTGGACATTCGAGTTGGTAATTGACAACTGATAGGTCTTTATGTTATTTTTGTAGCAGCTTCGGTCTGTTCTCTACCCTTATTTGTATATAATATAACTTTGCTGGTATAGAGTCTTCTCATGATAGAAATGTCAGGGGATTATTCAGATTGTGTGTATGTGTGTGTGTGTGCATGTGAGTGTGTGTGTGCATGTGTGTGAGTGTGTGTGCATGTGTGTGTGTGTGTAGAGAGAGAGAGAGTTGTTTTTCTAGTTTTGGTTCATCAAGGTTTGCTGGTGAGGCTAGTGTAGATGATGTGCATGGTTGGCCGTGTGCTACCTTCTATGTAGCACACGGCTTCAATAGATCCTTGTTGTAGACTTCCTTGTCCTAAACTCTGGGCTTGTTCACCTTTTCCCCCTTATTGCTGTTGGTGTGACTTGTGATTTGTATGACTTGCTGGGAGGGGGAGGTATTATTGATGAGTAGGTTTGATCAGTAGGTGTGGTTAGTAACAAATGGGGACGATAACTTAGTGGCTCTGCACAGTTTGGTTGTGTGTGTGTGTGTGTGTGTGTGTGTGTGTGTGAACATGCTCTACCATTCTAATTATTTTCCATCGTCTCTATAATCCCTAAGCGCCTGTGCGTTTATTATCCTAAATTGTATGTGATAAACAAAATGTAGGAAGCTGTAGAGTCCCAAGAAGTTTAAAGTGTAAGTAGCAAGTGTTATACAACTATCTGTGACGTGACACACTTGTCTGTAAGAAATTGTGGCGGTGGCTTTAGTAAAGTATAGTTAGAAAAAATAATTGTTGGTTTTTTTTCTTCCGGTATGTCCAATTCAAAAGATACTTTGATGAAGTATTGTGCTTTACTTGTAAGTAATCAAACTGTAGATAATTATAGCTGGTCGTAAAGCATCAAGCAAAATAAATGCTGACTGTCACCGGTGCTAATTGGCTCAAGGCTTGTACATCCTGGGGACCTTGTTATTTCCTGAAAGATTACGTCTATCCTGATTAGCAAAACCAATTAACACCTTATTGGTTGAATTTCGTCCATTGCCCCACCGCTTTAGCTAAACGGTACCCCTTATCCCCCCCCCCTTCCCCATATGTACTAGATGACTTTCTATTCTCAGTATCGTAGCCACGCCCACTTGATGACTACTCCACAAACAGGGATAGCCTTCTCTCATTCAAGACTTTCAACAGGAGTAAAATAAGGCAGAAGTGTCAATTCATGTCATTGTGTCATAATGATGTGAGGTTTTTTTATATGGGCATCCAGACCTAAAAATGACACTCAAAAATTGTCTGGACAATTTGTCCGAACAAATCAAAGTTTGCCTGGACATTGACTTATTTTGAGTGGTCAACCCACTTCATTATTCAAATTATTGTTATTACTAAACTGGTCAGAGTATGGTTAAATAATGATGAACTAAATAATCATGGTGTGAATTTATAGTTCATGCACTACTATCATTTATTATAACCTTATATGATTTAAATAAGTGAGTTAGTGATAGTTGTTAAGAAATAGTTAACTAGCAGTGCCAGTCCAGTCGTTCATTGATAACGAGCACTAGCTACAAAAGAAGCTACAGCTAATAGCACTTTTTTTTTTTGCTGACAACAGGAAATAAACTTACGAAGGGATCGTAGATTTCTTGGACACAACCATACAAGCCTAACAATCAGAAGAACACCGCAGAAAACTTGAGGGAAAGGTAGCAATCGACTCCGCGCACGCAATCAATCTCTGAAGAACTGAAATTGCTGATTCAGCACAATCGGAAGGCTCACGCGACTGACTGAATTATTGCTTCCCGTCGCGTATTGCGTTTTTCCAGCGAGTGAGAAAACTTTATTTCTGGTTCTTTTTGATGCAACACCTTTTGGCCGGACACAATGACCATGCATATCATTGATTGTGCGGTCCAAATCAAGTTTTGTACGGTAATTGACCGATGTCCGCATGTTATTTTTAGCTCTGGGCATCAGAGCATACGGAAAACGAATCTGGAAGAGGGCAAGTGTAACTGTCTTAGATTTGAGGAGCAGCAACACATGCACATTCTGTTGGTGTATAAGAGATCCTTGCAGTGTCAGGCAAAGCTCCTTATGATGATTTCATTGTGAATAGTCTAAATGTTTGTACATGTATTAAAGGATTCTAGGAGAGACATGCTTTTCTAGGGAGGGCAAGTGCTCCCCTTCCCCTAAATGCTGCCCTACAGCTTACAGACAGTTCTTATCGTCAGCCAATGTCTCTGCACTTGCCCTCTGCGTATCAGAGCCACTACTAGCAGACTCAATAGTGTAAGGCTTTTTGAGGTTTTTATATTAGTAGGCATCATTGAGGAACTTCAGTGAACAGATAACCTGTTGAAGACACAAGGAGAGAATGCTTGGTGAAGAAGACTTGCAGGGTCGTACGTAGTCGCTGAACAAGACAGCCGAGTTAGAAAGGAGTAATTAACACCTGGATATCTATGAAGCATTCGCTGATTAAGTAGTGATCAGAGCTTTGGTATACGTACTTAGAGAGAGAGAGGGAGGGAGGGGAAGAGATCCTTTTTACACACACTAGCATATAGTGCACACACACATCGTAAATGCTTTGTCAGCAGATAAACACACACGCATTCACACATGCACATATACACAAGTATACACACACGGATTTACATGCAAACATACACATGCACGCACACACATGCATTCACACATGCCACACTCTAATGCACACACATGCACACACACACTCACACACATGCGCATACACGCATTCATACACCACTCACTCATTCACCAAGAGGCAAGGTCACACATAGATCTAATATTGCATTAATGTTTTATAGGCATAGATAGTTGCAGTATGCATTGCAATCTTGGGAATTGATCTCTCCCTTGTGCTCTTAGTTGACAGGTTGTGGGTGTGTATCCAAGTTACTGTGACTGTGTTGGTTTGTGTAGGGACAAATTATTGCTGGGAGAGATGAACTGATTGGTAATGGAGGTCTATTAGCTGCTAGGAGAGATCGGTCATAGGCCATCTCACACCATCTAGTCATTTATGTCATCTCACTAATTGTTATATGTGTGTTTGTGTGTGCAAATGTGTGTGTTTGTGTGTGCGTGCATGTGTGTGTTTGTGCATGCGTGCATGTGTGTGTTTGTGTGTGTGTTTGTGTGTGCATGCGTGTGTGTGTTTGTGTGTGTGTGCATGTGTGTGTTTGTGTGTGCATGCGTGTGTGTGTGTGTGTTTGTGTGTGCATGCGTGTGTGTGTTTGTGTGTGTGTGCATGTGTGTGTTTGTGTGTGCATGCGTGTGTGTGTGAATAGTTGTTGGATTTGTTTTGTTCTCCTCCATTTCAGTTTGGTTGTGTTTCAGTGAGAGAACCAACAAAACAATTTGAATACTTGAGCTGTTGTGAGTGTGCATGCGTGCGGGTATGCATGTGAGAGTGATGTGCGTGTGTTTGTATGTAGAATGTGTGTATGGTAGGTTATTAGAACGTGTTCACCATTCTTTGAACGCACACACGCACGCACGTATCGGGTATGTGCTCATGTGTATATCATGCGTGGCTATAATCCTGTGTCAGAGCACCAGAAGCCCTAGGCTAGGTCACATGACTGGGTATATCTAAGCTATATGTGGATCAGTAGTGCTGTATTGTTTCTTAACCTCATGTGTTTCTATCACTGAGGCGTGTCTTAATCAGAACAGGAATCGGATTGAGAATCGGTTTAAACGTACAGAGTAATAGTAGTAGTAGTAGTAGTAGTAGTTATTCAGTATATACTTCTAAAATTCTGTATACTCATTATCAAGAGCACAACCTAAATCTGTGCGAGTATACGAAATTTGTCTCGCGCACCCGTGCTTGCTCATGCTCTCTCACACTGTGTATTAAACAACAACTACTACTACTATTACTACCTCTTTTTTCTCTAAGAAAGAGTAAGGCAACATTAGATGGGACAGGAAGAGGAGTCTAAGCGTACGTGTTAGAGGAGGGTCACGGTGAGAAGTCTTAGGGTAGGCTTGTTTTTGAAAGTAGGCATTAGGTCTCTAGTTTCCTCTATTTGTGTAGGAGGACGGTAGAGGCTGTGGTGGAAGGTGAATTCTATAGTCTTGGATGTAATTCCAGATGAGGTAGATTTGGAGGAGCCTTGTGATAAACAATGCTAGCTGGTGCACCAATTGGTTGATGTGATCTTAGACTTGGTAATCTTAACACTGTATAGTTTGGTCCATTATTTGTTAAATATTTTCTCGTTCGGGTGTCCCCATGTGGGTTTGGCATTACCAGCAAGGCTGATTAGAGTTGCAGGGTGGCAAAAGGCTCTGCTGCTGCTGTGGGTTCAAAGGTGGCTAATGTGTGTGTTAGTAGTCTTTGCCAAGTTGTGATCTTGCTTTAGTACCTGCAGAATGTAGTTTGTGGGTCAATTAGGTTTTGGAGGAAGGAAAGGGCTAGTATTGTAGGGAGGAAGGGTTTGTAGTGATAGGGAAATGGCAGGGGAGCAGGGAGGTGAAATTTGGGGAGGAGAAGGTAGGAGAAAAAAGGATGGAGTAGAAGGTGAGGGTTTAGATGAAATGGAGACTGATGATTTTAAACAAGTAGAGAGGGAGAATAATGGAGATTGGGGTGAGTGGCAGGTTTGCTGAGGGGGAGGGAGGGGGATGTTCTAATTGGCTTATGTCTACTTGATTTCTAGTTGACAGCATTCTTGGAATTGTTGACTGACTGTTCCTCGTAGAATGGTCGTGATATGATAGTGAGGCTGATTAATGTATTGCTCACTGTGTTGGTTTATTTCTGTCTGTCGTCTGTTCGACTATCCGTCTGTCACAGTTAGTCCCTTGGGTAGCGTCTGGCTATGTCCACTTGGTCGGTCAGTCCATATCTGTCTGTCTATCATTTAGTCAGTCCCCCTGGCCTTTGGTCTCTCTGTCAATCTGATTGTCTATTTGTACGTCTGTCTGTCAATTAATCAGTCTGAGGCATGTCGTGTACTTTGCTTACCAAGTCCAACAGGAAGCACTGTATGACAGAGTGTACCAGGTCCTTAACTTGTGCTTTTTCCCATTTAATTACTGTGTACATCAAACAAGTTTAGTATCGGGAAACGACCGCAATTAGAGCTAGCAAGACACCTCGTGGGCAATTGTTTTCTTTTTTTCTCTTGTAATGTCTACTGCAAGTTTTTCTTCAGAGAAAGGCAACAGCTGGCTCTTGTCTCTGTATGTGGTGATGCGTGGATCAGATCTTAGTCAATTAGATTATGATTGTCCAGTTAGCAGTTCTTGCCTATTAGGCAATAACAGGCTTTCCTCTAAGCCTACACATCTACTTTTCTACTTTCTCCCTCCCCTCACACACACACACACACACACACACAACACACACACAACACACATACACACACACACATACACACACACACACACACACACACACACTTCTCCTTCTTGCTTCCTCCCAGTAATAAGAACCAAGGTGTTTACTATTTTGAAAGTTTGTCTCTCTCTTATTCCGCATTTAGGTCATTGGCTTTCCAATTGTGTGCAGCAGATGGGGGAGGGTACAGTGCTGTGATGCTGATAGGCTAAGTGATGTGAAAAATGGCCTCTGGCTAAGTGCGCAATGGGGCTTGAAGAGTGGGTGTGGCAACAGATCATGTAGCTTAGTTCTCGACCCAGTTGACTCATTTGTTCTATTTGTATGCCACACATTCACCATTGATATTAGGTATTAGTCAATGACTTAGTCTTTAACATGAGCTCTGTAGATTCTACATTGGGCCAGACACTTACTGTGCTTTGTACGTAATATGGCGTTTCTGTTGCGACAGAATTGGAGGAGAGGGATGGGAAGAGGAGAGATGTTTAAGCTATATTGTAGGCTTATATACTCTAATGTGGAACCTTACCATTTCAAGCAAGAAATATTGTAATAGATTGGGTGGATTATATACATATATTCATAGCATCATTTAAAACTAATAGGGGGTCCAGAAATAGAGGATCTAGTCTAATGTTAGTTCAAAGTGGTCTCGAATTGACTTTCTAGCTGCCTTTTAGGTTTGTGGCAAGTATGAGGCTGTGAATATCATTAATCACACAGAGTGCTAAGGGTCTCGGTCCAATTCCCCCAGAGGTGTAAAATGATGCCCTAGGTAGGGTAGCAACTGTTTACACAGTTGCAGTGACCCCATTAAATTGACCCGTGGCTACTGGTCCGCATAAACACAACAGCGTGCTATAGCCGTTGAAGGCTCGGGGGATATTTGGGCAGACCTACACTAAATAGCCTTTTTAAGTAGTTGATCTTTGGCGAGATAACAATGGGTTTTATAAATGGAGGGAAGTCATTTACTGCAGTAATACAATTGAGGAGCTTCTCAATTTAGAGTATATAATGAACTTTGTTTCCTTGGTACGAGTGAAATCAATTTTAATGACTGTGAAGCAAAATTTTGGCCTTTAATTAGAACCAGGCTGTAGTTAACTCTGTGTAATGTATTGAATGCTTAATACAGTGTAGGCCAGAGTTCTAAATTCTGGTCTTGGAAGAGAAGAATGCCTGTAGGACATACAGTTCAATAGAAACTCACTTTAGCACTGCAGGGTTTCTGGTGTACCCCCAATTTACATTTCCTTTTGTTGAGTGATTAGCTTGTACAGGGAAAGAGATTTACTCAACATAGAATAGATAAGTCGTAAAGTGCTTAGAAATAATTAACAACAACTATATAACAACCAACGGAAGTTTTTCACTAACAGATATAGCCAAATATTTCCAGTAATGGTAACATCACACACAAACAGTATCTTCACTTCACATTTGTGTCACACACTCCTCAAAGACACGCCCATTCCTATGCCACACTAGTTATTGTGCCAAGCCACACCCTCAATACTAACTTTCACCACACACACACATAGGATACACTATTCGCGCGCGCGCACACACACACACATGCACACACACACACACACACACACACACACAACAAGAAGGATTTAATACCTTGTATCTCACCAATGGTACCCAAGTTTTATTCAGCTCTGTGTGTGTGTGTGTGTGTGTGTGTGTTTGCACGCGTCAGTGCATGATTATATCTTTTGGTTCATTGGTTAATTGCGGGTAGACACTGCTCTAGATCAATTCTGTGTTTCAGTAGAAGTGATAATTTCCAGACATTGATGTAAATTCTAGTCATCTATACTAAAAATCTTTACCAAATTCTTCTTATCTTGAGTTTTTTTTAAAGAGTGGAATGACATACAGAACATGCTCAGTATTTTCATGAAGTTGGCAAGTGAAAAAGAACTTCATGGATATACCTCACTCATACAGTAAATGCTTTAAAAATGTAATATAAGTTGCTCTTGCTAATTCATTACCCTCATAGGTGCAGATGTTGTGGTATATATCTCTAGCTCACTTTCTCTGTGGGTAAATGTTGAATACTTACTGATTATACAGGCAACAAAACACTTCTGCTCTGTTGCAGAGACTTTTATGGGCTCAGTGATACGCTGGTCTTTAAAGTATTTTGTTGGTTGGGCTCACATGTGAGGGTCATTTCAAGTGGCTGTGACGCAGAAACTCCTCGTTATTGTCCACTGATGAACCCCACAGGCTGAGGGGGTGTAATGGCATGAGCCACTATAGTAGCACACGGGCCACAGTAGAGGCACGGGTCATAGTAAAGGCACGGGTCACTGTATCACAGGGGAAAGCACTGGCTACTGATCTTTTTTGCCCAGCGCGTGGTGGTGTAAGTTGAGTGATGTTTGGCATGGTGCCCTAACTGAGGTTCTCTTGGAGATGTAGCCACAGGAGCCAGTAGTAGATTACATACAAGAGCTTGGAATGCTAATAGAGTTGCTGTTGGCTGCTAGTTCCCCTCCTGCTTGGCCAGCTATACTTTTTTTTTTGTAATGGCTGACTGGTTTTGCCTTATTTGGCATAAACATGCTCAAGCAAGTGCCTTGCTGGTTGATGTCGTCATTCCAGTTTGCATTAGGAGTAAAGAACAGATAACTACATGTACTATTATAATTATTGTCATCATCATAGTCATCATCATCATAGTGATTGTCATCAGTGTTACTATACTATTATAATTATTGTCATCATCATAGTCATCATCATCATAGTGATTGTCATCAGTGTTACTATAATTATAATGGGATAGTTTTTGTAAGTCACAGATAGAAGAATGAGTCACTAATTTTATAATAATCTGTTTCAAAGAATAACTCTGGAATCTGAAAGTTGGAGAATAATCTCTCTTTGTTGGTATTGTTTGTTAGTGTGCTAGGTGGTTGTTATGTAGTTTGGTATGGCTGGATTGGGCTCCAACTAGAGGGCCTCAGGCTTGTTGGCTGTAGCATTTCTTTAAATGGAGTTCACTCGTATGGCTGTGGTGTGCTGAGGTAAGGTTTCCTGGTGAATTCCTGGGCAGATGAGGAAGAAAGGAACATTATTAGTCCGGGAGAGTGCAGGATGGTTAGCAGAGTGGGGCATAGCTACAGGTGTTGTGTTGGGATGATGATGTTGGAAGCTTTTCTGCATTGGCCATTCTTCTCGCTTTCTATCTGTCTTTGGCAAAGAAATGAAAGGATGTTATGCTCGTTGTGTATGTATGTGTGTGTGCACTATTTTTTATGTCTTGTGTGTGTGTGTGTGTGTGTGATGTAGCAGTGATGGTTCATTTTAATGCACACCATGTCCCAATCTCCCTTTTGCTTTGTTTTGTCCTCTATTTATCAGATTAGATCAGTCCTTACACTCTTGGTCACCTGCCTGCCAGGATTTGTCGCACGTACATACGTCATCTTATGTCAGCTCTTGTCATGCCCTAATGTGGTCTGCTGGCATGTGGTGTACAGTTTGACACCTAACATTACTTTGCATGTACCTTGCTCTCAGTATGTGTGTGTGTATGTGTGTATGTGTGTGTGCATGTGTATGTTATGTATGCTTTTGTGTTGTGTGTGAATTTATGTGTGTGCGTGTATGTGTGTATGTATGTGAGTGTATGTATGTATGTATGTGAGTGTATGTGTGTATGTATGTGAGTGTATGTGTGTATGTATGTGAGTGTATGTGTATATGTATGTGAGTGTATGATATGTTTGTAATAGCTGACCAAGCTCTTTACAAGGACTGGTACATGAAAGGGAAGCATGTGCTACAAGATTTCACGCGGTCCTTTGTCTGGGAGATGTAATTAATGTAGTGCTAGCTATGCTTGCAGGCATTATGTTGTGGGAGTTCGGAGTTCAAAACCATAGACTTATAGTTATTGTAATTGTTAATTAATAATCATTATTGTTGTTGTCATAATCGTCATGATTATTTATAATTAATGTTATTTCTCCCTCCTGCACACGAATTTATATCATGTGACTATCAATCTTACTGGGCTATTCACTAGTTAGTCTCAATACATCCTCTAGCCTCATATCCTCTAGTCAGACAGGGTGTAATCAGTCTGGTTGGTCTCATCAGACTTTGTTTCCTCTCTACCCTATATATATGTGACGGCTCAAACTCCGTGTGACTAAGTAATCTCTTCCCACCTATCATCGTTGTCTAAACAATTTATTTATTTATTTATTTATGTACGTGACAATGTTTGGGCAAGGGAGAGAGAGAGTAAGAAGGTGTGTGTTTTTTTTGTGAACAAACGAGTGAAATCCATGTTTTGTATATCTTTAGACGAAGGAAGCGTATATTTCAGCAGCACAAACTATGTTTCTCTGTCATGGAGTTAGTTTTAGAAAAGTAATAAGTGTGGTTGGAATTGACAATAGCCTGTGCCAAGTGATCAGCTTGTGTGTGAGGATGCATGCATGTCTGCATGCTTGTGTTACATATGTGCATGCATGTGTGCACATGTTTGTACATGTGTCCATATGTGTGTTATGTGTGCATGTTTGTGATGACCATTGATGATAGTGATGGTACTAGCTTTTCCTCGCCCCGCCCCTCACTCTGAGGATACACTGCACATTATTTATAATTTTCGCTTGTTTCGGTTAAGTTTTAATTAACAATATTGGCTGTTAGAACAAGAAAAAAATTGCTATTATTATAATTATTTCAGCCGAGAATGACTGAATCATTAAATGATATTTCATTTGTGCGTAATAATTTTTTAATAAGGCTTTATAGAGTAGTATGAGGCTTTATAGAGTAGTATGAGGCTAAACGAAAGATCTGTGGTTGTTATTGTTGTTGTTATTGTTGTTGTTGTTGTGCTACAATCTCTCGTGCCATTAATGGAGGATAAGAAAAAATAGTAGCTCCATGCCAGTATTTGAACACAAATTCAGTATTAGATATAGACTTGTGGAGACTGACACATCATATTCTTAGGCCTACTGGTGACACTTTGCCTTAATGGGTACGGTGTGGTCACATACATTGATGTTACACATGACTAATAACTCAGCTGTCATGCTTCTAGGAGAGGCTGTTTCACAGCAAGGTGAAATATTTGTCAACATTTAATGGGAAGAGGATGGCTACTGCAATATCAGCAAAAAACACCACATAATGACATCCAGATACATAATTATTGCGAAATATTGCTTCCCCCCAATATATCTTTGTTGTTAAATTGTGAGATAGTTTTCTCCCCGTCCCCTGTATAGTAATGATTATGATTATAATAGTGAAGCATTGAAGGTCATGCCTGTGGCTGAAACTCTTATTAGGCTCAGGTTTGCAACTAGAAATTCTATTGCTGAACTATTTATTTGTGTACTGGGAACCAAGATAGTGATTGTGAGAAATATTTCTTAAATAATGCTGATTGGGAGAAAGTTTTGGGCGGAATACAATTGGAAATGGGCGGTGGTATCGTCAAGATGAATAAAACTCATTTCCGTTCACTGATTTATTCTCTATGGGGTATTAAGCCAGTCCCAGAGTGCAGGTACAATAGTTGCTGGCCTCATCTGGTGGCAGGATCTGTACCTTTTCCATTTGCTAATAACAAGGACAAAGCTAAGGAATCTGTGGTTATCAAACAAGAGTAAACTTCTATGGATGTATTGGAAGCATCTTTAAAGCCGTACATGTGCTTTGATGTGCAGTAGAATAGGGAAATATGTGAAGTATTCGGTTTAGGGTCGGAATGGATGGGCAAATGTTATTATTACATTGAGTATTTTTATTATATTGACGACCTAAAGATGTTACGTATATGAAAATATACACAGAAATATGCACATGTCAATTTTTATACTTACACATGTACAAACACATGTGTCATGGCAGTGGAGCGTGAAGGCTATTCTGGGATGTCTCAGTTCCTATTGAAACCTTTTAGGTTATTCAATCTTTAATACCAGAAGACTGCATTTGGCAGGCGGCCTCCAAGTATGATGTCATAGAGCGTGCTTTAAGGCAAGACTTGAAGTTCTGCTAAATCCATATTTGTGGCTAAGCTTTGCTATGAGATGTAGTTCTTGGGCCCATCAGTTGCTGTAATGATGCCAAGCTCAAAAGACTTGTGTCATTGAGAAGAGTGTACAGATTGAGATATTTTTGGAAATAGATAATTGAGGCTTCATAATTTCTATTGTCACTATCACTAGTCTTTTTCACACGTAGTGATCAAGCGTAAATTTTTACCCTTTCAGATTATAGGTAATAGGTGTGTGTGTGTGTGTGTGTGTGTGTGTGTGTGTGTGTGTGTGTGGTGTAGTGATTGCGTCCTTGGCTCAGGGCCTGAGGTCCCGAGTTTAAGCCCAATTCAGGCAATTTTCCATCTGCCTTCTACCAGCCCCACCAGTCCACCCAGCTGTGATTGGGTACCTGGCATTTGCTGGGGTGCAAATTCAAGGCCTTTTCTCATGAAACAGCAATGGTCCAGGTGGGACTTCAGGTGCTCACACCACTTGCTGTGAGGAAAGGTCTGTTCTCCTGTGAGTTCCTAGCCTGGCTCCAGGAGCTTTGCTTGCACGGCTCACAGTGCCTGCTTAGTGCACAGGCATCCTGGCTCTGCCAGGTGCGCATAACCGCTAGCGGTTACAAGATAATTTGTGTGTGTGTAGGCAGTAATTTGGGGATATGCATTATAATTGAGTAATGTGCTTTTAGTTGGTCAGTAATCTTGAAATCAGTATGCATGAATATCGCAGGATAACTTGCTGGACATAAGTACTTTAGGATATTTGTGTTCCTTAATAGGTTATGGTGACATAACCAGCGGTTGTGTTTGTCAGTTAAGAGACTTGCCTTGGCTGGTTTTACTAACAATCATCCTTTGATGATGTCTTGAAAGGACCACAAGTTGTGTGTTTCTGAAGCTGGATGCGGTAGTGGTTGGTAGACAGAACAAATCACCAGTAGAGTGTGCATGCAGACGTGTGTGGATGGTGTCTCTATAGAATGCTAATTCATTATAGCACAAGCTATTGACAGCCGTGTTCACATAGGCACAGTTTCTGTAGTAATTGATTCCTGGTTTTAGTGCAACTCTCAATAAATTCTTTTTTCCGGTTTAGACTAGTAGCTTCAAAGAGAGACGTTACACCTTCAACAATTTGAGGTCACATAGTTTCACTAAACTTTATTATTAATATTATTAATATTATTATTATTACCAAAATTTGAACATCGCCGGACTAATTGCATTGGTTAAATTATTGTAAAAGCTGGGGGATTATACCTAAAATTTCTCATAAATTTTGGTGTTTTTTTTTTTTTTTTTTTTTTTTTTTTTTTTTTGAGTGTATGTACATATTTCGCATCAATGTCAAAGGGAATGTTTTATTGATGGAGTATATATGTATGTATGTGTGTTTGCAGTGCTGTATTGATGATGACTTTGATATGGTGAAGACCCTGGTGAGACTGGGGGCTAACGTGGATCAACAGGACAAGGAAGGATGGACTCCTCTCCATGCGGCCTCTAGCTGCGGCAATACACACATCGTGAGGTGAGAGAATGAGACTCAAGAAAAAGCAAGAAAGAAAGAGAACCACGCCCCTTATTTTGATGAGTGACCATTGGCTAGCTGTGTGGTGGTGTGCAAATATTCGGAGCTAACAGGATTTATATGTTCCTCTCACTTCCTGTACAAGTTTTGACTGGTAGTGAACAGAGGTTCATTAGGAGGAAATATTTTTAAACAAGCAAAGTAAAAAAGTGAATGATGAAGGTGATTGCTAATGGTTATTGCTGCTCTAGTTATTGTCTTTGTAAATGAAGCCCATCTTCTCTACTGTCTTGATTATGTATGAAAGTTGTGTCCCCCTTAAGATAGTGAAAGCTCTGTCTCGCCCCCCCCCCCCCCCCCCCCCCTTAGATTAATTCCTAAATGAACCCCAGGTGAGTGTGTATTGTCTTTGATACAGGCCGAGTGTGTTAGCTGAAGTGTGTGTTCACTAATGAGTGAATGAAATGTGTTTATCTGGAGTACGTATTTGAATATGATTCTTCTAACTTGATCGTCAGGTTTTAGTGTGCTATTTTTCTTTGTTTTTGTGACTCCGGGTCTTCAGTTGGGTGTGGCTAGCACGCTATTTTATACTTTTTGTGACTGCACATGTGTGTTATAGTCTCAACTCATCTGATATGTCTCATGCTGTTTTAAGATGAGAAATTTGCACACACACACACACACACACACACACACGCACACACACACACACACACACACACCTTTTCACTTCTCCCAAAGATATTTTTATTTCCTTTAAGTTCCTTGCCGTGATCTGTCATCTATACCATTGTGTAGTCTCGCGTAGCCAGACCCTTTACCAACCGTAACCGCTACGTGGGGAAGGAAAGGATCTGGGAACATACAATACAACGACTTGTTCAGCATGCAGCACCCCAAAAAGGGTGCTCTAATTATCACATTCTAACGCTTGTGTTAGCCAATGACGTCACAACCACGTCCGGGTAGCATGTCTCCTATTAATGCTCGTACGTTTATTGCTTGCCAGGAGTGCTTATAAATCACCTACAAAAAACAACTTCACCACTTTAATGAAGTTGAGCAACGTTCTCACCCTCCCAGATGTGATGCTGACGTCGCACAGTATACCGCAAGCTTGCTGGAATGTGATAATTGAGCACCCTTTTTGGGGTGCTGCTGAACAAGTCGTTGTATTGTATGTTCCCAGACCCTTTCCTTCCCCGCGTAGCGGTTACGGTTGGTAAAGGGTCTGGCTACGCGAGACTAACCATTGTGTGGCTTTTTTTTTTTTTTTTTTTAACTAACTTTTTAATGCATTACATTATCTATTAATACTTATGGTAAGGAGTGAATTCAATTTGTCTCAACCGTGCACAGAGTGTGAAGTGACGGTGTGATGCTTTTATCATTTCTGGTCAGAATTCCTCCCAAGTTGTTCATTACACGTTGTTCGTTGTCCGAATTCCATTCAATGTTTCCATTTCAGCTTCCTGTTGGAGCATGGAGCATTCCCGGCATTGGTGAACAACGAAGGGGACACGCCCCTTGATCTGGCAGAAGAAGGTGAAGAAATAGTGGAGCTGCTGCAAGAGAGGATAGACAGAGACATGATTGACATGGAGGCAGTGAGGGGCGTGGAGGAGACTATGATGCTAGAGGACGCCAATAGACTCAAGAATGACCCTGTCCTCAAGCCTCTGCTCAGTCACGCCAATGCCACGCCCCTTCACGTTGCTGCTGCTAAGAATTACATGCAGGTCATGAGGTGCGTTTGAAGGCCTTTTACCGTTTTTGAGTCGGAACTGGGGGTCTTAGTAAGAGTATTACTATATACAGTGAGACAAAAGGTTAGAGTGAGAAAACCTTTACCCTGGTAACATCCATTGCCATAGTGACATACTTGTTGCCATGGTGATGTGCGATTGTTGTAGTGACCAACCGTTGCTCCATTGCCATAGTGACATAATTATTGCCATGGTGATGTGCAATTGTCATAGTGATCAACCATCGCTCCATGAGAGTGTGCTATTATTTGGAATGCACAAGGATTGGTTACATTGAGAAGTAGTGGCTGTGTTGATGGTGCAAGTGATTGTGTGTGTATGTGTGTGTGTGTTAGGGTCCTGTTATCACTCAAGGCATCCCAGGTCCAGGTAGACGCTGTGGATGAGGATGGCTGGACTCCACTGCACGCTTCCGTCTACTGGGGCAACTTTGAAGCTGCAGAACTACTAGTGACGCACGGTGCTTCTATAGACAAGAAGACTAACACGGTGAGAGAGGGAGAGGGAGAGAGCCGACTAAATGTGGTGTTTCTGTAGGACTACAACTCACGAGCAAGCACATATGCACTGTTTGCATACATACACACATACGCATGCTACATCACAAACATGCATTCACATGCTCATTGACATGTACACATGTGTATGTGTACACTCAACTAGACACACATAAAGTCACACTTGAACTGTTTCAGAACTCCTTTTATCATCTGTTTGCTCAGTTTCTCCTGCTGTTCAGTTTACAGCAGAACTTCAGCTATCCAAACTTCTATTCACTTCAGTTAACCAAACACCCAAAGTCTAATAGTAGCACAAACAGACCATGCCCCTTCATTAGTGTTTGTGTATTATATTTCTATGGTGTTCCATAGAACATTTCAGTTCCAAACACTTGGTACCAACATGTTCAGATAATAATGACATTCTGTTGTATTTTATTCCCTCTCCGTATTTGATAGAAGTTGGGAGGGGGGGGGTGCACTTTTAAACTGAGTTGTACCCCCTCCCCTTTAGCCTAATGAAGCTTCCTTAAGCCATATAATCTCCTCCCCCCCCCTTCCTCATACACATGTTAAGATAATGAAATATGACTCGTGAGATAATTTTGATCCTGTGATTAATCCATTTGTAAATTGCAGCATTGTATGCATCTAAAACTGTAAAGCCCCACCCTCTCTGTGTTCTTCCTTATCCTCCCTTCCTGCCATATTGTTTTGACATGCCCCCTCTAACTTGTGGTTTTCGTCTCCCAGGGCGACAGTATTGAAGACTTGTGCGAGCCTGAATTGGAAGATGATCTGGACTCTCTGAAGAAATACCAGAACAACCGGCAGAGAAGCAACGCCATGTCCAAACCTCGCCAACTCCTCCACACCAACAGCAGAGAGGACATGAGTGTGAAACCTCACACCTCGCCTCTAGTTCGCAGAAGGTTAGGGTAGGTATGTGTGCTACAGTGGTTCCCATAGCAATGTCTCTCCCCGTCTCATAAATACCACCTGTCTGCCGTCCTGCCAGCTAGCAGCACTCACACACACACACACACACACACACCACACACGCACACACACATACACACACACACACACACACCACACACACACACATACACACACACACCACGCCACACACACAACTGCATGGTTCATGCTAGCAGTTTTTCTCTGTGGTAGCAGCCAGTATAATATACTAGTGATGCGCTCTAATAGCACAAAATAGCGAAGCGAGCGATGCATGTTCCCTGTAATTGCAGCTAGTCCAGGCTACAAAATACTGTCAAAGTGAGAAAACAATAGTGGTGGCTTTTTTCTATGATGAAGGCTCCTGGTACCGTAATCCTCAGGAATAGTCTAATAAATAAATTAGGAACATTTAATGGCTTTTCAAAAAGAAAGATTCTTTACTTTGCTACCTGTTTCTGTTTCGTTTTTGCTCTCCTCCTCCTTGCCCTGTCTTTTTCATTTCTTATCTCTCTCCTTACTAATTTTTCTTCTGGAGTTTCTAACGCCCTCAAAGCTCTTGACCGAGCGTTTCTAACGTTTTGTCTCTCTTTCGCAGAATTTGTTTCACTGGGCATCGCTACTTCGTACGGCAGGTAAACAAAACAAAATGTTGCTAAGAAGGTTACCCGGCCCGTGCAAGCGCGTAGAAGAAAATGTGCACACGCCCACGCAAGAACAACAACAATGTCCTCCTCAAGGGTCACTTGTTGTCTGCTAGTACAGAGAACAAAACTGCCATATCACATTGACAGACAGGCAGGCAGGAAGGTGAATGGAGGGATTGGTGGAGCTGTGGGGACCATTGTGCTAATAGGCATTGTGACCACTTCCTGGGAATGTTTTTTTCCCCTTCATTACCCCATTACGTATAACTAAAGTGAATATTACCGGAAGATTGATTTTATTATATTAGACCTACTTTTTGTGGTGGTGGTCACAAATGTGTAACTGATATTACTGTTGTGATATTCTGCCCCCCCCCCCACCCCCCACCCCCCACACCGAAAAACAAAAACAAAAAAAAGGGGGGGGGGGGGGGGGGGGGGGATAAACTATAGTTTGAATTGGTGATCAATTTTTATTTATTTGTAAATGTTTAGTCATGTAGTTCATATAATGTAATTAAAATTTTTCATTAAAAGTATATTTAATTCATGGTATATCAACACCACTCACCTCACACATAACACACACACACTTTCTCTCTAAAGATCGTCCAAAGAGCGGTCCATGTTCCCTAAGATGGACATAGCTAAGGAACGGGAGGAAAGAGAGATATTTGCGCAAGAGACAGGAGACTATACCTCCAACACTACGGCCAACACTTCAGTCCATATCACCTCCAGCGAGGGGAATTCCCCTCCGCTGAAGTCGAACCTTAAGGTCAATCAGAACGTCTTGGGTGGCAAACCCACCACGTCAGAGACGAGGGAATATCTTCAGGACAGCTGCAACAGGTAAGGAGGGTCATGACAGTGTACTAAAGGAAAGCTTTGAAACAAATAGCAGTGCTTACAATAACAAATTACTGCTTGTTGTTGTTGAGTAACAATTTGTTTATTTATTTTTATTTTATTATTATTATTATTATTATTATTTATTTATTTATTTTATTTTTTATTTTTTTAGTTCCAAGGATTTTCAGAGTAATGACAAATCTAAAGGTCAAGGTGTGGAGTCTCAGGGGTCACAGTCGAGCAAGTCTGTTGTAACAGATGGAGAAGATCCATCCAGGTCACCTGACCCCAGCCCTGCAGACACTCCTCAAGGTAGCCCTCCACAGAAGACTAAATCTGGCTCCCCTAAAACTGGTAAGGGGTTGGTAGGGTGAATGGGAGGTTCTGTTATTTATTTTGAATTTTATGTAAGGGTTTTTTTTTTGGATGGAATTGAAGAAGCAGTGATCATGATTGTCGACGTAGTTATGGTTGATATGGAAATACTGGTTACTATATAAAAATGCATACTATACGTAGGAGCTATGAATTACATGAGCAATTGGTGGTTGCTAAGGAACCAGTGGTGGTAGCTATGGGAGCAGTGGTAGTTGCTATGGGATCAGTGGCAGTTGCTATGGGAGAAGTGGTAGTTGCTATGGGGATGGAAGCAATAGCTGGTGCTAAAGAGGCAATGGCAGTTGCTATAATAACAATTCACATCATCACAAAGCTAAGCACCTAGTGGTACAGTACTATGTCAACACCACGTAGGGTGAGGTGAGGCACAGCCTTGACGTATGCCATACAGTATATGCGAAACACTAGAAAGAATTATTATTATTGTTATTATTATTATTATTATTATTATTATTATTAATGTTGGAAGGTATACCTATATCCTATATGCTATAGTACAATCCCAGGGTATACCTAGATCAGATATTACCTCACTATATTGGAA
>WLWD01004107.1_pt1 | contig 61625 bp, 62 predicted proteins | sample 6712731 | NCBI WGS metagenome assembly WLWD01 (sample SAMN12718690, study PRJNA576275) | sponge metagenome | isolation source: marine sponge | host: Mycale hentscheli | place: New Zealand: South Island, Marlborough, Capsize Point | collected 2014-11-01 | reverse complement strand
CTTCCACCTCCAGCACCAGGATATCGCCTGCTATACCTACCAATTGGACCAGGCGCCAACGCCGCCCGAAATTGGCGCCCTTGAAAAAGACCTGCAAACCGCCCTCGATAGGCTCGACGGGGCCATCCGCCAAGCGCAACTGGCCGGCCGCCAGACGCTCTACCACGAAGCCGGCCGTTTAGCCGCGGCAATCGCCCTTGAAGCCCGGGCCCTCTACCCGTGGACCCGCCATCCGGCACAGCGACGGGCCGATTTGCAGATGGCCTTAGACATTGCCCAAACGCACTACCAAAACCTCGATCTCTACGCCCGCGGCATTGTCCACGAGGACGACGAGGACGATTCCAATATCCCCCTGCCCACCGTGCCCGATTTTCCCGCCTACCAGCATCTGGCCATAGAGGGCAACCGCTTTGCCGATGGCAACGGCCACCCGACCTTGCTCTACGCCATGAATTACCACAGCGACGGGCCCCTATGCCGTTTTTTCGCCCCGGCCGCCCACCGCATTGAATCGTACGCGGTGGGCGGCGGCTCGCGCTACGATATCGAATGGTCGCCGGTATACCGGGCCTTGCACCAGCACGCCGATACCCGGCGGGTGGGTTTCCGCGGCTGGTGCGGCCATCTTATCAAAGACCAGTGGGCCATGGGGGGCCGCAAGGAAAACGTCGTCATCTGCCTGGAGAGCCAAGCTGTCCGCCAGGCCATCAGCCAATACAACCGCCAACATCAGCACGAATGGCAGCAGCAGCCGAACCTGCTCTACAATATTCTCGCCTACGAATTGATGTATATCTGCTATTGCGACAAATCGGTGCAACTATTCCGGGGCTGGCTGGAGGAGGAATACCGCGGCGATATCACCGCCGTCAATCAGGCCTGGGGCACCCAATTGGCCGGCTTTGACCAGATAGAACCGCCGCCGGCCCCCGAGGGCACCCCGCCCGAAGAGACCAGCCGCGGCCTATGGTACGACTGGACGCGCTGGAACGCCCACCGCTTCACCGATATCCTCGTCTGGGCCCGGGACGATATCCGCCAGATCGACGCCCGGGTGCCCCTCTGTGCGGGGGGCACCCATTCGATGCTGTCGTCCAATAACGGCAATACCGGCATTGACGAAGAGCAGATCATCGAACGGGTAGACGATGTTATTTTGCACGAGGGCAACGACCTGCTCAGTCTCGATCTTTTGCGCGCCCTGGCCGACCGGCCCAAGCCCGTAGTCGACCCCGAACACGGCGGCTCGGCCTATCAAATGCTGGCCGGCTTTTTGCACGGCAAATCGGCCATCGCCAAATTCTGGTGGCCCAAGCAGCCCTCGCGCCAGTACCCCCATATGACCCTGGGCGCGCCGCTGCAGGGTACAGTACCTATCGACGAAGTGGCCGAGCATGTGCGCGTGGCCCTCGACGTGCGCCGCCTGGGTCGTGAAATCGCCCTGTTCTGGGAGTTACCCGCCGAGGTGGCCATCCACTATTCGCGCACCTGCATGCTGCAGGTCCCTTTTGGCTTGCTGGGTGCCCATACCACGCCCTTTCTGCAAAACCTGCGCCAGGTGTACGATGGGGCCCGCCGCTTGGACACGCCGGTGACATTTATCTCGGAAAAGCACTTGCTGGCCGATCGGGCCGAGTCGTTCAAAATCCTCGTGCTACCGGCCGTGCGCTATATGCCCGAGGCCGTATTCGCACGGCTCGACGCCTACTTGCGCCAAGGCGGCCACCTGGTGGTCCTGCCCGAAAGTCTGCTGGCCGACCAATACGCCCGGCCGCAGAATTATCTGGCCCAATGGGGTCTGAAGATTGGCGCCGTCGAAGTGCCCTCTATCGCCGGTTTGGAGGCGGCCCAACAGGGCTACGACCAGAGTTTTTCGCAAACTGTGCGCTTTGGTCCAGGCCGCTCAATGCGGGCCGATGTCATCGACAATGATTTTTTTGGTGGCCAAGTCGAGGTCGAAACGGAGGGGTTTTTTCAGGAAATTACCGGCCACAGCGGCCAGGTATTGGCCGGGGACCAGGGCCAACCCTTAATTCTGCGCCAACCGGTCGGCCAGGGTTTTCTCTATTATTTCGCCGGGACGCCGACGGCGGCGACGCTGCGCATGTTTGTGGATGCGTTGATGGAGCAGACCCAAATCTATCGCCCCTTCCGCCTTTCAGACTTGGAGGGGAGACGCCTGCCAACGGTTGAAGCACGGCTAGTCCACACCAAATACTTCGATCTGATCTATCTGATCAACGAAGGCAACGAAGCGGTCGAATTCCGCCTCGAAACGGAGCGCCCCTATACCCGGGTGCGCGAAATGCGCAGCCTAGAATACTGGGATAAGCCCGAAGGCGTGCTGCCGGGACGGCAGACGCTGCTATTCAAGCTCATGGCCGACCCGGTGGATATCGGCCGCCGCCGCGAAGAGCCTATCTACCCCTATTGCGGTTACTGATTTTTCAGCGTCCCCCCGGCATGCGACCGGCAGCCTGTTGGGTCATGGCAAAGACGATCAGGTTGGTCCCCAACTGCAAGCCACGGTCCCTACTGCTAAATTCGGGATCGGCCCAGTACAGGGAAATATTCAGGTCGCTGAAAATTACCGCCACCCGGCCGCGCACTTCAATCATTTCCAGCGCCGAGACATTGCCGCCCAGGGCCCCGCCCAGGGGGGGGCCATCGGGGAAATCCCAATAGCTGCTGTAAAGATCGTGGCTTTTGGGTATCCGCTGCCAACGTCCCCCCATGCCCCCCAGCACTTGCGGATCCTTGATCAGGGCCTTGAATTGGCGGTCGAACGGCGTACCTTGCAACCCCGAGCCCTGGCTGATGCGGCGGGTGAGCTGGTCGATGGGCCTGATATCCTCGCCGAAGAGCAGACCGCCCCCTTTGAGATATTCGCCCAGATTTTTCTTGCCCTCTGAGCTGATCTGCAAGGTCGCCGTATTGCCGGTCATATACAGCAATAATGTCTGCAGAATACGCTTATCGCTCAGCCGCGTTTCATTCCAGCGCACCTTGGTTTTGATATCAGTGGTGGTATTGAAGAACTGGGTAAGTTCGGGCAGGGCGGTAGTGAAACGGTCTGCACCCTCGTTGGATTGAGGATAGTCCACCGCCGTTAGGGTATACGAGCGGGCGCGCTCGTACTTGGGCTCGGGCACTGAAACGGGCGGTCTTTCTTCGCTTTGGCTCCAGCCGGCCTGAGCCATGGCCAGCAGACCGACCAGTATCCATCCTCGAGGCCTCATGACGTCCTCCTCTGAATTGCCTGAAACGCTTGTGCACTAGGAGAATTTGCGCTTATTTTGGTGAGCCGCAGCACCCTTGCACAAAGTCGATTGCTCTATTTATTGTGCATTTTTTTGCGCCGCGCCGCAATTTAGCTCCACATCTTCGCCCGTTTTCAGTCCACACCGCCACGGTCTAGCCGCCTCCGGAAACAAAGCGAAACCCCATGCAGATTGAACAATTAATCGTCGTGGAACCGGGTCGTATCGAACTGCAACGAGCCGAATTAGACAGCCAGTTGCAACCGCACCAGGCCCTGGTGGAAACCGAGTACTCCATTGTCAGCGCCGGCACCGAAGGGGCCGGCTTTACCGGTCTAGTGAAGCAAATGCCCTTTGCCGAGGCCGGCCAGTATCCCCGCACCACCGGCTACGGCAATCTCGGCCGGGTCCTGGAAGTGGGCGCAGCGGTGGAGATGTGCCAAATTGGCGATCGGGTGCTCAGCTTTTCGTCCCATGCCTCACGGGTCAAAGCCGACGCCGGACGCATGGCCCTGCCGGTACCCAAGGAGGCAGACGGGGAACGGCTGGTTTTTGCCCGCATGGCCGGGGTCAGCATTTCGGCCCTGCGCTCCTCTTCGGTCCAGGCCGGCGATACCGTGCTGGTCCTTGGCGCCGGACTGGTGGGCAATTTCGCCGCCCAGTTATTCCAGTTGGCCGGGGCCGACGTAATGGTCGCCGATCTGGCCGATCTGCGTCTGCAAAAAGCCCGTGCCTGCGGACTTAGTCGCACGGTAAACTCCGCTACTGATGATCTAGAAGCGGCGGTGATGGATTGGACCGGAGGGCGGGGCGTGCACGTGGCGGTGGAGGCCATTGGCCTGTCGCCGGTTATCGCCCAAGCGGTAGCCCTGACGCGGCGCTACGGCGAAGTGATCCTGCTGGGCAGCCCTCGGGCCCCGGCTGTCTTTGACGCCACCCCCATGCTGCTGCGCATTCACCTCGAGGCCATCCGCATGATCGGCTCGCTGGAGTGGCGCTGGCCCCAGCACGAGACCGAACGGGGCCGCGACCTGACCGCCAATTACCGCCAATTGGTCGAGTGGATCGACCAGGAACGCCTGCAGGTGGCGCCGCTGTTGGACCAAGTAGCCGCCCCGGCCGACTGCCAGGCTGTATACGAAGGCCTCACCGCCCGCCAGGGAGAGACTATGAGCGCCGTCTTCGGCTGGAGCCGGCGCTAATGCCCTTCTCCTTCAGCCGCCTGCAAATCCCCGATCTGGTGCTGATTGAACCGGGCGTTTTCCCCGACGAACGCGGTTTTTTCCTGGAGACCTACAAAGCCTCGGATTTTGCCGCCCAGGGTATCGACGAAAATTTTGTCCAGACCAATTACTCGCGCTCGACCCAGGGCGTCTTGCGCGGTCTGCACTACCAGAAAAACCCGGCGGCCCAGGGCAAGCTGGTCATGGTGACGGCTGGCCAGATCTTTGACGTAGGGGTCGATATCCGCCGCGGCTCGCCGACCTACGGGCGTTGGGCCGGAGTCGTCCTGTCGGCGGCAGACCACCGCATGCTATACCTGCCCCCCGGCTTTGCGCACGGCTTTTGCGTGCTCAGCGAACAAGCCGATTTCGTCTACCAGATGACCGCCGAATACGACCCCCAATGCGACAGCGGCATTATCTGGAACGACGCCGATATCGGCGTCGAATGGCCCCTGCAAGCACCACTGGTTTCGGCCAAGGACGCCGAACTGCCGACTCTGGCCGAAGCCGACCACGACTTTGTTTGGCAAGGGTGAAGCCCTCGCAATTCCACCTCCCCTTATTCCCTTAAGGCCAAATCAATTATGCCCGATTCAATGGATATGACGCCGGTAGTGGTCCCCCAGGAAATCCTCGACGGACTCAAGCAATTGCCCACCGCCACAGTCTACAACGCCGTGCGCCACTTTGGCTCGTTGGTCAACGTCTGCGAGGGACTGGTCAGTTTCACTCCTGGTACGCGCCTGGCCGCACGCGCCCGGACATTGCGCTTTTTGCCCGTACGCGCCGATATCCGGGCCGACAAGAGCGGCGGCCCCGATTCGCCCGAATATCGGGCCATGGAGCGCTGTGGCCCCGGCGATGTGTTGGTGGCCGATCTGATGGGCAATACCCGAGATGTAGTCGGCGGCGACGTAAAGCTATTGCAATTGGCCATGAACAAAGCCGACGGGGTGGTGATAGACGGGGCCATTCGCGATCTCGACGTAATGCGCGACGAAGAGTACGGCTTGGCCGTATACGCCAAGGCGCGCAGCTTCCACGGCAACCCGGACACCATTCCGGCCGAGGAGAATGTGCAAATCCAGTGCGGCGGCGCCCTGGTCCGCCCCGGCGATGTGCTGGTGGGCGACGGCGACGGCGTCCTGGTGGTGCCCTCGTGGATGGCCCAGGCGGTCCTGGAATGGGCCGATGAACACGAAGGCGCCGAAAACTATATCAAGGAAAAAATTAAAGCCGAACAGGTTTCGCCCGGGGTCTATTACCCGCCAACCGAGGCAATAAAGGACGAATGGCTCGCCGTTAAAAAGCAACGACAGGGCGAATAATTATTGCGGCCCTCCGCCCCAGGCTAATGCCGCTCAATGGGTCGGCGTAAAGCGGCACACCCCGTCAAAGGAAACCCGCAGCCGGGGGCGGTCTTCGTAGGGCCAGGGGTTGTAGGAACGGGGGATATAATGACCGGCCCAGCTGTGGCGGAAAGCGCCTTCCTCCACTATGGGACCGCCGCGGTGGATCAGACGCCCATCGAAAAAAACCACGTCACCCTTATCGGCTTCCACGGCAATCTCCGGCAGCCCGTTGCGCGCGAATAAAGCGTCGAAGGCTTCGTCCTGATCCCAGCCGTACCACGGACCGGGCTCGCCGTTTTGGTCGCGGCGAAAATGGCGCTTTTCAATAAGCTCTTTTTTGTGCGACCCCACCTGAATATGAATACTGCCATTGTCGGCACCCACTTCCTGCAGGGCGACCCAGGCCGACATGCAGCCCGGCAGAAAATAGGCGTCCTGGTGCCGACGCTGCTCAGAACTTTTGTAAAAGTACATGCTCTGGACCCCGTCGGGCTCGCCGCCCAAAAAAGTGCACAGTGGCTGACGCAGTCTAGGATCGGTCATCCAGGCCAAACTAGCGGGGTGGTGTAAGCTGCGGCTGATAAGGCGGTCCCAATCGTCTGGCTGACGGGGCGCGTAACCCTCGACGCTAGTACGGCCAGCCTGGAGATCCATCATATAGGCGACAAAGCGGTCGCACTCTTCGATTGTATAACCACGGCGAACAATGGTATAGCCGTCTCTTTCGTACTGCGCCCGGTGCTGGGCGGTTATAGCCAAATCCATTGGGTCCTCGCTTGGGGCTTAGATGCCGGCACAGCGCATTTGCAAAGATCCGCCGCCTGAACGGATATTTCCGCGCCGCCTCTTATTAAAACTTGCATTTCTAATAGGCCACCGTTAGCCAAGTCCTTTGGGTGGGTCGGCTGCAAGGGGGCAGTGATGTCTGAGGCCTCGAAGAGGCCGAGTTTACTGCCCCCTTGCAGCCGGCCTACCCAAAGGGCGTCCAGCCATTCCGTCGCTTTCGCAGACGCCCATAACACACAGCCTAAAGATATCGTATATTCAGGCCGCCACAAAACGCCCGCCCATCCACACAAAGTCACTTGCGGGCGCATCCACCCATTCCTCGACACCAGAGTGTTCTTATGCAATACTGCGAATTCGGACAGACGGGCATGCACCTCAGCCGCGTTGGATTAGGCGGACTCCTGGCCCATTATTGGGAAGGGGAAGCCGGCCATCCACCCCCGGCAGAAAAGCGGCGCATCTATTTGCGCGCCGCCGAATTGGGCATAAACCTGTTTGATATGGGCTACGGCGACGAAGTCCACATCCCCCAGGAACTAAAAGGACCGGCCGACGACCGCCACTTTTCGCTCAAGGTAGGCCAACCCGTCGCCACCGAGCTGGAGGGAACAATCGACCGGCATCTGGCCAATATCCAGCGCGAGGCGATCGATATCCTCCGAGTGCACCACTACGCCTACATGGAGGACGAGGCCTTGCGCCAACGGCTAGCCGCCCTCAAACAAGCCGGCAAAGTGCGGGCCCTATGTCTGATTCGCCACTTCGAGGCCGACCAGGACGCCTATGCGCGCCAGGGGCCAGAAGAGGCGGCCGATGCCGATCTGGTCATTTACAATTACGTCTGCCGCAATCAGGTGCCGGGCATGGAACGGTCGAATAAAGCCGGCAAAGGCGTACTGGTAATGAAGGCGCTGGGTGGCCAGTACCTGAGCTGGGCGCATAAAAATAGCACCGACTGGAGCAATGCCAATGAGGAAACCCTGGTGCAGCTTTCACCTCTGGGCGAGAGCATGCGCCACGAGTTGAGCCTGGTGCACTCATTTACCGCCGGCCCCTGGCGCGAACTGGCCCATCCGGGTGAACAGACGGCCCGCACCGGCCCGGCGGTAGCCTGGGTCTTACAAAACCAATACGTCGGCAGCGCCTATATAGCCTTTGCCAGTGTGGCGGAGCTGGAAGCGGGTCTAGCGGACGTATAAATCAGCCAGCGACTGGCCCAGCCGCCTCGTCTGCTGGAGTCAGCCAGTATTTTGCGCCGCTGCGCTCGCGCCGCAAAAAACCGCAGTCGACCAATTCGCGGCGCAGGCGGGTATGGTCGTCGTGATACTGTTTGAGAATGGCGTTCACCTGCGGTTCGCTGTACTCCACGTCGGCGGCAAAGGCCAGGGCTATCCAGCGCAGTACCGGTTGCAGTTTGTTTCTTTTGGCGGGGATCTGGTGCAGGCGACGCTGGCGGGTATAATGCCGGATCGCCTTTTTGTCGTCCTGGCTGAGGGGCAGGGCGTCGAGCCAGGCGTCTTCGGCAGATGGATTCATGGGCTTTCCTTTCCACGGGCTATTTTCCAGAGTAGCCCTTATCTAATTGGACCCGTATCACAGTCGCAAGTCCTTTTTCACCTCGTCCAAGCAGCATCGATGCCCACTGCGAGGTAGCGCATTTTCTTTGCCGGATGCTTGACAGAGTTGCGCCGCAGTTTTATTTATCATCCAGGCGCTTTGAGGGAGCCCCCGAGTCCGCGAAAAAGGCTTAGCCTACCTCGTCTAGCCCTGCTTTGCCGTCAAACCACTCTTTTCTGCCTGTCTCACGCGGACATCAGGCGCTGCGAAAGGAGTGCGCATGCCCCCTTCTGTTCTGCCCACCAATCCCAGTATTGAGCAACTCAAAGGCCAGGCCAAGCACCTGTTGCGGGCTTTCCGTGCAAGCGATCCAGCGGTTGTGCCCCGCTTCAAGGGCAGTTTGCCGCATCTGGCCGAATTGGTGGACGGCGATTTCTTCGCCGCCAAAATCTCCCTCAAAGACGCCCAACAAGTCATCGCCCGTCAGTACGGCTTTGCCGATTGGGCCGCCCTCAAACGGCACGTCGAGGGCGAGGCACAATACTTTGCCGACTACCGCTGGAGCGACCGCGTCCCTGTCGGCGTCGACCCCCTCGCCGATCCGCCGCAGGAGCAGCCGTATTATAAATTCGTTCGCCGCGCCAACGGCATCCACCTCGAGCAATACGACGCCCGGGGGGATTTTGTCCGTCTCTGCCACCAACCCGACGACGACCGCTACTACAGACGCTGGCACAAAGAGCGGTTGGCCGGCGATTCCTCCGCCGTCGTGTGCGACGACGACGGGTCGGTGGTGCGCTACGAAAAATACCATTACCACGACGAACACTGTGCCGATGGACCGCTGATCAGTTCAGATATATTCACCGTCGAAGGGCGTCTTATCGAACGCCAGCAAGCGCGCAAAGTCTCGCATACCGCCTACGATCTGTACGTCGAGGACGGCTGCGGCAAATTCAAGGGCATCATTCACCACGCCGCCGTCGATAGAGGCGAGCCCTACGATATTTCCGAGGATTGGGTGGACTGACGAGGCCTCCAGCGCATCGCCCTCAGAAGATGGTATCTTCTGAGGGCTTTTTTTGCCTAATCGCGAAATTTTTTTCCATTCCTTGTTCTCTTTGGGCTCTTCTTTGTGTGGAATGGAAGGAAGGGTGTTTTGCCACTTGTTCCAGTTGAGAATTAATACAATTTGCAGTACTGAGGACCGGATATATAAAGGAGAAATGTCAATGAGCGAAAAAAACGACGATATGAGAGAGGCGATAGACCAAAGCGATATGACCGCTGTCAAAGGATTGCTGCAGGCGCACCCCCATCTTCTCTGCCAGCCCCTGCCCCCGATTGATACAAGCGACCGAGATGCTCCAGATTTCAACAAGAAATGCAAACAGCGAGGCCAGATTCTTAGATACCGACCGGTTACTTACGCCTCTGTGAGAGCCGAGACGGAAATCTTGGACTTCCTGCTCGCCGCAGGAGGCGACCCTATGGAATACAGCAATTTCCCCCTTTGCCGCGCCGCCCTCTACAGTCGTTGTATCCCAACCATGGAGATGTTGATTGACCACGGTGCCAAAGTCGATCGCGTTGGCAACGACTATGGTCCTCCGTTGATCTTTGCAGTAGAGGGCGCCAATATCGATTGTATGAGGCTGCTGCTGGAAAAGGGCGCGAAAATCTCAGGAAGCGGCGAGAGCTTGACCCAGACCATCACTTGGGACGCACTCAAACACGCCACCTCTTTTAATCGCAGAACTCCAGGCATGCTCGCCCTGCTGCTCGAATACGGGGCCGACGCCAACAGCAAAGTCCCCGACCCAAGCACACCCAATGCCAGCGCCTTACATGGGGCCGCCGAAAAAGGGGATATCAAAGGCGTGAGACTCTTATTAGAACACGGGGCCGACCCCTATATGGAAAATGGCCAGGGAAAACGTCCTGTGGAAGTAACCAAAAACAAGCAAGTCCGAGAATTTTTAGGAAAAATCTGACTGGGTACAGGGCCAATTAGGTCCTGACTCCAGGCCATTCAGAAGTAAACTTTTTAAAACCATGGATGAACAACCCAGACAGACAGCCCTCGTCCTCCGGGCGCAGCAAGGCGATATAGACGCCTTCGACCGCTTGGTGCGCCAATACCAGGATATGGCCGTGGCCTACGCCCTGGCGTGGACCGGTGATTTCCACACCGCCCAGGACGCGGCGCAGGAGGCTTTTATCGAAGCGTTCCAACGCCTGGGCCAGCTGCGTCAGATTGAGGCTTTTCCCGGCTGGCTGCGGCAGGTGGTGCGCACGGCCTGCCACCGACAGAGCCGCAAAAACCGCCTGCAGACGACACCCTTGGACAAGGTCGAGGCGGCACTGCCCATGCCGGCGGTATCCCAGGATGAGCGCCAGGACCTGCTGCTGGCCGGTTTGCGCTCCCTACCCGAGAGCGAACGCTCGACCCTGGCACTCTTTTATATGAGCCAGTATTCGCACCGCGATATCGCCCGCTTTCTGGGCGTTAAAGAAACCACCGTACAGGGCCGCTTGCGCACGGGCCGGGTGCGGCTCAAAGAAAGGATGCTGAAGATGGCAGGAGAAGACTTACACGGCAGGGCCCCTTCGCGCGACGGACGTTTCAGCGACCGCGTCAAGCGCATGATCCGTCCCCCAGAATTGCAATCGGACCAGGAACAGCCCTGGCAAAACGGCCGCGGCACCGATGTCTGGCAAATGCTCACGGCCGCCATTGAAGGCGATCTCAAAATCATGGAGAAACTGGTCGCCCAAGATTCCCGCCTGGTCCATTGCAGCTACCAGTACCGCACGCCGCTGCATTTTGCTGTGCAGGAAAATCGCCTCGACGTGGTGCGTTTCCTGCTCGACCAGGGCGCCGACGCCACCTACCGTTCGGGCAATAACTCACACGAACGACCGCTGGTCATTGCCCAGGAGCGCGGCTACGAGGAAATGGTCGTTTTGTTGAGCGACCATTTGGCCCGCACCCAGGGCGTCGACGAAGCCGGCGAGCCCCTGGCAGCGGCCATTCGCGACGGCGCTTACCCCAAGGTAAAGGCCCTGCTAGACGCCGATCCGGATCTGCTGGAAGCCGGCGATGCCCGCGGCAATAAGGCCATCCACTGGGCCGTGATGACGCGGCGGCTGCCCATAATCGATTTGGTGCTGGAACGCGGCGCCAATATCAATGCCCAGCGCCCCGACGGGGCCCGCCCCCTGGACCTGACCAACGGCGACTATTTTTTCCGCGGCGGGCGCGATGTCCCCGATACGACGTTGGCCACCCACGAGGTACTCATCGGCTATCTCATTGCCCGCGGCGCCGACTACGATATGGCGGTGGCGGCCAAAATAGGCGACAGCGAACGGGTGCGGCACTTGCTGGAGGAAAACGCTTCCCTGGCCAATACAGTGCCCGCCTATTCCACCTACTATACCGGTTTCCCCCTGCGCAACGCCAGTGCCGGCCATATAGAGACGGTGAAAGTATTGCTCGAATACGGCGCCGATCCCAATACGCCCGAACCGGGTATTGCGCCCCAGGGCGGGGCGCTGCACAGCGCCGCCGGCAACGGTCAGTTGGAAATTGCCCGTTTGCTATTGGAAAAAGGGGCCGATCCCAACGCCGACGTCGAATCGTCGGGCAATTGCATGTCTATCGCTGGCGGCAATACCGCCATGATCCGCCTGCTGGCCTCGTACGGCGGCACCTTCCCCGAATGGCAGGATTTGGGCGAGGTGCCCGCCCCGGCCCTGAAGGAAGTCTACGGCGAGGCCTTGCCGCTGCGTTATTACGTCTACACAGGCGATATCGAGACGCTCTCCAGCCGCATCGACCAAGAACCGGACCTGGTCGGCGAGATTCTGCAAACGGCCCTGGGGCGGCAAGAGGGGGTCAACGGCGATATTGTCCGCCTTTGCCTGGAGCGCGATCCAAACGCGGCCAAGATCGTCCACAGTTTTGGACTGATTTACCTGCTGCGCCGAATTGACGAGGACGAGCTGCTCGATATTTTCCGCCTATTGCTGCAATGCGGCATGACCCCCAACGACCCCAACTGGCTACAGGTAACGCCGTTGCATTTGCTGAGCATTGGTCATTTCAGCCACGGCAGCGACGGCAGCGGCGACTATACGGCGCTGCCCAAAACGATGCAGCTCTTTATCGAATGCGGCGCCGACCTGCACGCCCGCGATCAGGAATTTTGCAGCACCCCCCTGGGCTGGGCAGCGCGCTGGGGGCGCAAAGAGGCGGTGGAATTACTGCTGCAACGTGGGGCTCAGACCAACCTGCCCGACGATCCGGACTGGGCCACACCGCTGGCCTGGGCGCAAAAAAAGGGACACGAAGAGGTAGAGGCGATCTTGCGTCAAGCCGGGGCGCAGACTTGAGCTGGAGGCGATAGGCGTAGACGCGCTCAACGCCCGGCGGCCAGCAATTTGTCGTGGGCCCGACAAAAGCCGGGGCTGCTGTCGTCCTCAATCACATCCAAGCGGACGCCGCGTTCAAAGCCGGGGATATCGCCGCCATAGAAGAGCGGTTGGTATACCGCCTCGTCGGTGAAATCCCAGATGCGCCGGTGGCGGTTGCCCCCGGGCCAACTGATGCGCAGGATGCGTTTTTGCCGGCGATAGAGCGCCGTGGGTGTGGGCTCGTCTTCGGCCACCCGGTAGCGCTCAATGGCGGCCTCGTCCACCTCCACGCCCAGGCCCGGGGCGTCGGAGACGGCGACATATCCGTCCTGCACAGTTAGAGATTGTTGCAAAAGATCGTGAGCCCAGACCCCGCGGCAGGTAATGGAGGGCAGCTGGGCGTGGGACAGTACGGCGCCCAGGTGTACGGCGCAGGCCGTGGTCAATCCGGCACCCACCAACTGCAGCCAGAACGGCTTGTTAAAGGCGGCGGCCAGCTCGGCCTCGCGGCGAATTTTGTTGAGGCCGCCGCCGTATACCACCAGGGCATCGACGCAACCGGCGGGCAGGTAGTCGAAGCGGAAGTGTTCGACGAGGGGCTTGCCGATGCGCTGGCGCAACAGCCGCGCCCCGTCTAAATCGCGGAAAAGATGGAAGGGGCTTTCGTAGAGGCCGACATTGGGGTAGCGGTCCAACTTGGCCAACACAATCTCGGCCTGAGCCGGTTTGCAGAGAAAGCCGTTGAAGTCGATGTCGAGCTGGTAGTCGGCCGGTATTACTTTTTCCAACGCCTCTATCTGCGCGAAAATATCCCACCAGGGCCGGGCCTTAATTTTAAAGGAAGTATAGCCCTGGTCGAGAGAGGTTTTGGCTTCGGCGACCCAATCGCGGGGCGCCATGTCAATGGCCCACCAGGAAAGCGGGCTCCGATCCCGCACCTGGGGACCCAAAAGGGCGTGGAGCGGCGTATCGGTGGCCCGGCCCACGGCATCGTACAGGGCCACCTGGGGGCCAAAGCCCAGGCCGTCGTTTTGCAGCAGGGCAAGCGCATTTTGACCGACCAGGTGGTCGACCGGCCGGGCCACGGTCTCGTCGCCCCAACCGACTGTACCGTCTTCTAGTTGGAGGCGGTAGACGTAGACGCGTTCCTCGCAGGTGAGGGCGCGCTGCATGGCACGTTGGACGCGGCGGTTGACGAAGGGGATATTGAGGGCGATGCGCTGGGCGTTTTTGATTTTCATGGTGTTCAGAGGCGATCGAGCACTGACTAGGGACAGGGGTCATCGGCCCCTACCAGAGGCTCCAGATTATACCCAGTTTTCACAGTCCAGGTTTTCGACCCGTTCGAATTCCCGCAGATTATTGCTCACCAGCGTGTCCCCGCGGCTCAGAGCATGCGCGGCAATAAGCAGATCCATATTGCCGATTGGCGGGCCTTTTTGTTCGAGGTCGGTGCGGAGTTGGCCGTATTGGCGGGCGGCGGCCATATTCCAGGGATGCACGGTCAGACGAGCAATAAAGTCGGTCAGGACGGACTGGTTAAGTTTTTTGGACCGAGACCGCTCAACGCCGTACTGCAATTCAGCAATGCTAATGATAGAGATGCAGAGAGAATCGGTGGGCACTGTATTGAACTTCTCGAGAATGCTGGGAGGCCGCTGTTTAATCACATAAATGCAGATATTGGTATCCAGCATGTACATCAAAAGAGATCCTCTCGGACTTGCGGCGGCAGATCGGGGCGCGTGGCCATAAAATCCTGGGAGGGCTGTGGGGTATCTTTGAAGAAGGCCTCCCAGGAAGTGGGCCGCGGCGAGAGGATGATCTCATCGCCTTCTTTGCGGATGAGCACTTCGGCTGTAGCGAAGCGGAATTCTTTGGGCAGACGCACGGCTTGGCTGCGACCATTCATAAAGATTTTGGCAACTTTAGGTTCCATTGAATTTCCTTTGTTTTGGTATATACCAAAAATATATACCCAAATATAAAGAAATCAATAGCCTAAGGCGTTTCCAATAAAAAAGTCGTTCCATAGGGGCGGTTGGGTTATCTTGGGTTCCCCCAACCAGGAGAATCGCCCATGGGACTGAGTGAAGCCGAGAAAGTTACCTATATCGAAACGGCACAGGTGCTCAAAGGCAGCGACCGTCGGCAGTTTATGGCCCGGGTGGTCAAGAGTCTGGGTCCGGGAGGGCAGCGTCGGGCCGAAGCGGTGCTGGGTTGGAATCGCCAGACCATCCGCAAAGGGATGCACGAATTGGAGAGCGGCCTTCGGTGCGTGGACGCCTATTGGGCCCGAGGACGCAAACCGGCCGAAGCCCATCTGCCCCACCTGCTGGAAGATATTCAAGCGATTGCGGGGGGGCAAAGCCAAACCGATCCGACCTTTGAGACCACCCGGCTGTATACGCGCTTGAGTGCGGCCCAGGTCCGCCAGCAACTTATCGAGCAGAAAGGCTACCGGGAGGAGAGCTTGCCGACGGAAGAAACGATCCGGGTGAAACTCAATCACTTGGGCTACCACTTACGCAAGGTGCGCAAGAGCCAGCCGAAAAAAAGATCCCCCAACCCGATGCCATCTTCGATCAGTTAGCCCAGATCCATGCCGAAGCGGCCCAGGATGAGACGGTATTACGCCTGTCATTGGATGCCAAAGCCACCGTGTTGATTGGCCCCTTTTCGAGAGGCGGAAAAGCACGCTTCGAGGTGGCGGCCGCCGATCACGATTTTCACCCAGAGGAGAAGCTAACGCCCTTTGGGATCTTCCTGCCTGATAAGGATGAGCTGAGTCTGTATTTCACCCCCTCTCGGGTGACCAGTGACTTCATCGTGGATTGCCTGGAGGACTTCTGGCGGAAAAATCGGGCGCGCTTCCCCCAGGTCGAAACCTTACTGATCAACCTGGACAATGGACCGGAGAATCACAGTCGGCGCACCCAATTCATGAAGCGGCTCATCGACTTGGTGGATGCCTTTGAGATGACGATTAAGTTGGCCTATGACCCGCCCTATCACAGTAAATACAATCCGATCGAACGGGTCTGGGGAATCCTGGAACAGCACTGGAATGGGCAACTGCTGGATCGAATCGATACGGTCCTCAACTGGGCGCAAACCATGACCTGGAACGGCCAGCATCCGATCGTCCAGTGGGTCGAGAAAACCTATCAGACCGGCCAACGTTTAACCCACAAAGCTATGGCGGCGTTGGAACGGCGATGGGTCCGGTGTCCGGCCTTACCCAAGTGGTTTGTCCACATGGAACCCACGCCGACTTGATGCGGAGTGCTTATTTTTCTGGAAACGCCTAAGTACTCACTCCAAACCAAACGGCCTAGCCGCTGTTGACCACCAGCTCTCGGTCGCCTCCCTGTAAAGGCAACTCGGTCCAGGCCGCCTGGCGGGCGTGCGAGGCGTGAAAGGCGACGATAGCCTCCAAGGTGTGCACCGCCTCCTCGGCGTCGTAGGGAAAAGGCGCTCCATCGAGCCAATCGACGATATCGCCCACCGCCCGATCCATTGAAGAGCCTTCCTGGCTGGTGGGCCAATGCTCGCTGCGGCCGTCCCAGTATTCTAGTTTGATATCCAGGCCGGTGATCAGGGCCCGCCCTTGGCTGCCGTTGAGGGCGGTCAGCGGCGGTTGGCGACCGTAGTCAGTGGCGTCTACCACGGCCATCAGACCGCCTTCCAGACGCATGATGCCCCAACCGCCCGGGTCGCTGAACTGGGCGCCGCGGCAGTCGGGCTTGCCGGCCAGGTCCAGTGTCGCGGAAACCTCCTCGACGCGACGGCCGGTAAGCATGTACGAGGCATCGAACATATGGGTGCCGACATTGCCTAAGCGCCCCGCCGGCCACTGCATATTCACCGAGGTCAATTCGCCCAAGCCCCCGGCCTGGATCAAGGCCTGCAGACGGCGGTGGTTGGGGTCGTAGCGGCGGTTGTGGTTTACCGCCAGCAAGGTGCCGGCTTCCCGACAGGCAGCGGTCATCGCTTCGGCATCGGGCAGGGTGGTGGCAACCGGCTTTTCGCAGTACACGGCGCGGATGCCAGCCTGGGCGCAGGCGGCGGTGATTTCGGCGTGCGTGGGGGCGTAGGTGGCGACGCTGACGATATCCAAATCCTCTTTTTCCAGCAATTCCCGCCAATCGGCCCAGGTGCGGGCCCCAGTCGCCTCGGCAAAGCGCTGGCGCCGGCCCTGATCGCGGCTGGAACCGGCGACCAACTCGACGCGCGGATGGTTTTCCAGGGCGTAGCGATGGGTGCCGTCCAGATCGGGCACCTGCTGGCCCAGGGCGTCGCCCGATACCTGGTCCGCCCCGCCAATGAAACCCAGGCCGATAATGCCGGCGCGATACGTTTTCTCGCTCATGCTCTCAACTTTCGCTGGCCAGACTCTGCAAAATCCCGCGCATATGGCCGACGCAAAAAGCGATATACTGGCGGCCCTGGGCATCGTCCGTGGTCAGGCGCATAATGTGGTCGTAGTCGATAGCGCCCTGGTAGCCAACTTCGTGCAGGGCTTTGGCCACCTGATACATATCGAGGTCGCCGCTGTCGGGGATAACCTCGGCGTATCCCTGTTGCTGGGGAATGGTGCCGGCGACATTGCGGAAGTGGACGTGAAAAATTTTATTCTGGGCGCCGAAATGGCGAATGCCTTCATAGATATCCTGGCCTGATTCGTAGCGCGTGCCAACGCAAAAAGTCATGCCGTTGTTGGCCGAAGGCACCTCGGCGAAAAGGCGGTCGAAAGCGGCGAAATCAATGAGTACTTGCGGCACCCCGAACAGGCTGGGCACGGGCGGATCGTTGCCGTGCATAGCCACCTGCACGCCGGCGCTTTCGGCCACCGGCACCACTTCGCGGAATATGTTTAAGGTACGCTCCCAGACTTGGTCGGCGGTGGGCGCCCCCGGCGGGGCGGGGTGGTCTTTGGCGGCCTCGGTCAGATTCATGCGCATATGCTGGTAGCCGCCCCGCCCTTCGATATAGTCGTGCATGGGCTTATCGATATGGCCAAATTGGGTCGCCTGAAAACACTGGATGCCCATAACCGGGAAACCGAATTGGCCGCAGAGCCCGGCGTTGACCTGCAAATTCTCAATTTCCCGCTCCGAGCCTTCGCGGCCGAGAAACGTATTGATATAATCGCTGTTGGCGGTATTGGCGCGCTCCACTTTAAGGCCGGCCCCCTCGACCGCCTCGACCACCTTCTCCAGGCCTTCGACATTGGCGCGGCCACCTGCTTCGGCGTATCCGGGGCAGATATTCAGGGTGATATCGACCACATCGACGCCAATCTGCTTGAGAAAGGCTAAGTCGTCGGGCCGGTCGAGCCAGTCGGGGCTGATGCGGGTGCCAATTTTCATCATGGTATTTCCTTTCAACCGTAAAGCTTGTTGACCACCTGGATCAATGCCTGCATATAACCAATACAATGGGCCCGGCCGCGGTGCCCCCAGGGCGAATCGTCGACGATTCGCGGCACATGGTCGGTAATCATAAAACCATCGAAGCCGACTTCCTTGAGCGTTTTCACCACCGCAAAAGTATCCACCTGGCCGCAGTCGATAAAGGTCTCGTGGAAATCGGTCACTGGACCAACCACATCGCGAAAGTGGATATAGATAATCTTCTGCTGACCGCCAAAATGGCGAATGGCGCGGATAACATTGTCGTGGCCGCCCATCTCCGACCAGCAGCCCATGCAGAAGTCGAGGCCGTGGTTGGGGCTGTCAAATTTGTCCATATGGCGCTTGAAATCGTCAAAGCTGCTGCAAATACGGGCAATGCCGCCCAGGGTATTGCCCGTGGGCGGATCGTCCGGGTGCAGGGCCAAGCGCACCCCGGCCTCCTCGGCTACCGGCAGGATGCGCTCGAGATAATAGTCGTAATGAGCGCGCATCTCCTCATGGGTGAACACCCGGCCGTGGGTCAGCTCGTCGGGGTCGTGCTCGGCCAGGGCAAAGCGGGTGCCGCGGGCACCACCGCGCAGGGTCGCCGGTTCGGGCGTACGCCAGACGCTGTTGGGAATCCAGTGGTAACCTAGAATGGGGATACCGGCTTTGCCCATATTGCGGATGGTCGTGCACATATGGCCGATTTGTTGGTCGCGGCCGGGCAGCCCCAACATGGCCTTATCGTAAAAAGAGAGAGGCACATTCTCCAGAGCCATCAACCGCAATTGGGCCTGGTCGGCGCGCTCTTTGTACGCCGCCAGATCCTCGTATTCCCACTGCTTGTCGCCGGGCAGCTGGGGCGTATTCATGAGAAAATCGTCGGCCCCCAGCTGTTTGATAAAGGTCAGTTTCTCGTCGGTTAGTTCGTTGAACTGGCCCAAGCCGACGCGCATGGTCAGGGACATGGGGCTTGCTCCTTGGCAGGGGCTGCCGGATTGCTGTATGTAAGTAGATGGAGTTCTCTATGTCGAGCAATACTGCGTAAATTAAGTCTTTTGCCTGAGGGGCTTTGGGAGCGCTGGAGCGGATTCCGATAGGCCCGGGTAATGTGTTCAAACGGGTGGCAGGCGTCAAGGAGGAAAGCGTGGCGGACAAAGTGGATATAGCGGCAGTCAAAAATTATCTATTGCAATTGCAAGAAAGTATCTGCACCGGCTTAGCCCAAGAAGACGGCAGCCAATCTTTCGTGCGCGACCAATGGCAGCGGCCCCAGGGCGGCGGCGGTATCTCGCAAGTCTTGGAAGAAGGGTCGGTCATCGAGAAGGCAGGCGTGCTGTTCTCACACGTGCGCGGCGATTCCCTGCCGCCCACCGCCTCGCAGCGGCGGCCCGAACTGGCCGGACGCGGCTACGAGGCCATGGGTGTATCGCTTATCGTCCATCCGCGCAATCCGTACGCCCCCACCTCGCACGCCAATTTCCGCTTTTTCGTCGCCACCAAGGAAGGGGCCGCGCCGGTGTGGTGGTTTGGCGGCGGCTTCGACCTGACGCCCTTTTACGGTTTTGAGGAGGACGCGGTGCACTGGCACCAGATGGCGCGGACGGCCTGTCAGCCCTTTGGGGCGGAATTGTACCCGCGTTTCAAGAAATGGTGCGACGAGTATTTCTATCTGCCCCATCGCCAGGAGCCGCGCGGGGTTGGCGGCCTGTTCTTCGACGATTTCGACGAGGTCGGTTTCCGCCACAGCTTTGCCTTTACGCGCAGCGCCGGCGACGCCTACCTAAAGGCCTACCGCCCTATCTTGGCTCGTCGCAAAGATACCCCCTACGGCGACCGCCAACGCCAATTCCAACTCTACCGACGCGGGCGCTACGTCGAATTCAACCTAGTCTACGACCGCGGCACCAAATTTGGACTGCAATCGGGGGGACGCATCGAATCGGTCCTGGCCTCGCTGCCGCCGCTGGTGCGTTGGCGCTACGACTGGACCCCGGAAGAGGGCTCGGAAGAGGCGCGTTTATACGAGGTTTTTCTGCAGCAAAAGGAGTGGGTTTGAAGCGGGGCGGACGCACCGACCAGGCTTAGAAGCCTGTTTTAACATTCCCGGTGTGCCCAAAGAGCGACTGCTGGGGGATTTAAAAAGACTTCTCAGGAAGCCGCATCCCGAGCCGGCACCAAAGGGGCCTCAAGCAATTCAATATCGTACAGGCCCTCGGCCCGCCGCTCGCCTTTGGGGCCCTGGTAGTGCTGGTCGAAGTACTCGTCGCACCACAGACAGACATCCCCCAATGCGTCGATGCGCTGACGGATATAGGCCGAATCCAGGCCCTCGGCCCGGCCCAGGTTGTATACGTCGCCCTGATTGAGCCGCCGGAAAGCCTCGTATTTTCGCTGGCGCCCGAGAATATCCTCGACTCTTTCATCGCGCACATCGCCCAGAGCGTACAGGGTCGTGGGGCAACAGGGGTAGAGCCGGTAGAGCTGGATGTGGACTTCCTGTTGGGCGGAGCCGTCATCCAAAAAGCCGGCGGCCCCCGACCACAGAGCGCAAAAATTGTGCGTTGGATCCAGCAGCGATACCTGCGTTTCCATGGCGCGGCCCCGGGCCCAATTGCCGCCCAGCCACAGATCTTCGTTGGCCCCCCACATGGCGTAGGTCAGGCCGGTGGCAGACCCCTCTTGCGAATCGTCGGCCGGGCGCATGCCAAATTCTTCGAAAAGACTGCGCAGGCGGTTGATATGAGTGCCTTTTTTGCGGTGGAAGCGGTCGAGACTGGCAATGTCGATGCGCTGCACGCCGGTGGCCAATAGCTTCTCCAAGCGCCGTTGGTTGAGCAGATCGCCGTTGGTCTGCAGCCAGATGGGCACGCGCCCTTGGTAGCGCTCTTTCAGGGCCCCCAGCAAGGTGAGTAATTTGCCCATTTCGGTCAGCGGTTCGCCGCCGCTAAGAATGAGGCGTTCGCCCTCGTCGGGCAGATTGGGCACCACGCGCAACAGATCGGCGATATCGACGACTTCGCCTTGCGGACCCGAATTATTGTAGCAATGGTCGCAAAAATCGTTGCACTTGAGGGTGAAGACCCAATAGATGCTTTTCATGTGGCTCCTAGCCGAACTGGGCCTTTACCCAGGGGACAACCCGGTCGATCATGGCCGCCGTATGGTCGCTGAAGACGTGGTCGGCCCCGGCCAATTCGGCCAATTCGGACGAGCTGGCATGAGCGACTATATCGCGCGAATCGTCCAGGGGTACCACGTCGTCTTCGCCGCCGTGCACCAGCAGCCAGGGGACGGCGATATCGGCGCCTTTGTCAACGACGCTGCCAATCTGCGCCATATCGTCCATATAAGCCTGCGAAAGCGGGCAATCGGGTTCCTCCCACATGCACCCCTGGTCGGGGATTTCGTCGCCAAATTCGCGTTGGGCAAAGGCCTGGGTATGGACCATGCCAGCCAGAGAGACCAACAACTGAATCCGCGGATCGCTGCTGGCCCGCAAGACACCGACGGCCCCGCCCATGCTGTGGCCGATATAGGCTACCCGGCGGTCGCCCACCGCATCGATCACGGCGCCCAGGTCGCCCACCTCTTTGGAAATGGTCGAGGCGGCGAAGCGGCCCTGCGAATTGCCGTTGCCAGCAAAGGAGAACCGCAGAGCGCCCAGGCCCGCCTGCGACAAGGCTTGTGCCAGTGCCACGACAAAAGGCCGGTCTTTATTGCCGGTGACGCCGTGGCCCAATAGGACGATTTTATCGTCGCCGTCGCCAGGGTGGAAACTGTAGTCCAGGCGCTCGCCCTGGGCGTTGTGGATGGTGCCGAACATAATGGGGTTCCTCCAGATTATTTTGCGACTTTTCTACCTAAATTTGGTTCTGCGCCGGCCGCGCCGGCTTATGCCAATATGAAGCACTGATGTCCTACTGTTGGGCGCGTCTCCCCCCGTGAGGGCGCGATACATCCGGACAACTTGCAGCCAATCTGATATTACTCGTTCAGCTCAAAGCCACGCCGGTAGAAAAGCCCCAAGTTGGATGGCAACTGCCGGCGGATGGTTTCAGCCCGTTCCAAGGTGGTTCTGTTCCAGCGGGTGCCCGGGTCGGGGTGCGCGAGCAATTCCAGGGCTTCTTCGGCCAATAACCAGCCGTACTCCGAATGTTCCCCGCTGGGGCGGATGGCCGGTGGTTGCCCCTGGTCGCCCAGCACGCTGCAACTATAGGTGACCCCGAGCAATTCGTTGTCGGGACGGGTCGGGCCCCGATAAAAGTGCGACGTGCCGATAATAAAGTCTATCTGCACGGCAAGACCGGTTTCCTCGTCCACTTCCCGGTGCAGGGCCTCCTCAAAGCCTTCGCCTTGGTCCACCCGGCCGGTAACGCATTCCCACAATCCGGCGCCCACGTCCTTGGTGGGAGCGCGCTTGAGAAACAAATAGCGCTGGCTCGAAGAACAGCGGATCAAGGCGCCGATACCGGCGAGAAAACGACCCGGGCCCATCCTATTCCACCGGGATTTCGTCGTTGAAGATCTGCGTCCGCTTGAGCAACCGGCGCTCTTGGGGCGGGAAGGGATCGCGGCGGTGCATGGTCGGTCTATTATCCCACATTACCAGATCGCCTACCCGCCAGTGGTGCGCCCAGACAAAGCGCGGCTGGATCATATGGGCGAAGAGCTGTTGCAGTAGCGCCTGGCTTTGTTCCGGTTCCATATCGACCACGTATTTGGTGAGGTGGGGGCCCACGTACAGCGCCCGGCGACCTGTTTCGGGATGGGTGCGGACAATGGGGTGGTCCACCTCCTCGGGCGGGTTCTGCTCTTCGACGTAGTGGCGATGCACGGCCCGCAGACCTTTAAGGCGGGCTTTCATCGCGTCGTCGAGCGCCTCGTACGCGGCGTAGCCGTTGCACCAGTGGGTGGCCCCGCCGCTTTGGGGTAATTCGATGGCGTAGAGCAACGACAAGGTGCCGGGTTGGCGCATATAGGACAGATCGGAATGGAAACTTATTTCGCCGTGGCCCAAGGCGCCGATAGCCTGGCCCTGTTGCTCGATATTGGAGATCAGGAAAATCTCCTTCACCGGGCGGTCGGGCTGGCGGCGGACGTGTTCGACGGGGCGGCCAAAATAACCGGTGAAACGGACCTGGTCCTGGTCGCTTAAGTTTTGTCCGGGAAAGACCAGGACGCAATGGTCGAGCAGGGCCTGATGCACCTGGTCTACCACCGCTTGGGATAGCGCTTGGCTCAGATCAATATTTTCTACCGTAGCGCCCAGGGCGCCGCCGCCGGGAATTACCTGAATAAGCCCGGTGCTACTGGTCGCGGAAAGGTCGGTCATTGGGCAATGCCTATTGTAGGATAGTCGGCGCGAGGCCGGGAATATCCTCGTCGAGGGGAAAATAGGGCCGCTGGAAATTCTCAAAGACAATATGGCGCATGGTCGCCGGGGTGGGTCCGGGCGTATCGAGGATGAAGACGGCGCCTGCTTGAGCGCCGTAGGCCTGGCGGTAATTCATCGGGTTTTTAGCGACGATAAATTGCGCCGCCGCCGGATTGAGGCCGGCGGCCAGAAATTGCTCGTCCATCCAATCGTAGGTGCCGTGGGTGGTCACCAATACTTGCACTGGTCCTATTTCCAATACGCCGCTGGGACCCATATTGCCCTCGGAGCCGTCCCAAATGCCGCCGACGTATGTGAATCGCCCGTCGAAAAGACGGGTGACAGTACCTTCTATATCAATTGGCTGACTCCAGCGTAGATCGTGCCTGTGGCCCAATTTGAGCTGTACCTGGGCGCCTGTACCTGCTTTGTGCAGCGCCGTAGCGGCCTCTGCATCGACCACCGGCACCAGCGCCGGTCCCGGGAAATCGGCTTCGAGCAGGGCAGCCAGGGTGGCGACGCTGTCGCCGGCGGCCCCACCGCCGCAGCAATCGGCGGCCTCTACCAGAATAACTGGGCCGCCCTCCACGTCCCGTCCGGCGGCAATGGCTTGGGCTGGGGTGTACAGGGCGGGTTCAAATTCGTTGCGCAAGGCCCAGTAGCGCTTGGCCACCTGACGCGCCAGATCGGCGGCCCCTTCCGGGTCGTTATCGGTAACCACCAAACCGCCGCTGCCCAGATCGGCCAGATCGAGATTGGGATGGACCAGAATGAGGCTAGTCGAGAGAATCTCGGGCCGTTCTTCGTGGGCTTTGGTCCAGCGCATCAGCCGGGCAAAAGGGTCGTCGCCCTCGCTGGCCGCATGGATGGCGCTGGTAATGATGGGCACCTTGGCCATGGCCATGGTCGGCTTGCACAGACCGTCGAGAGTATCGAGCAGCAGGCGGGCGCCGCGCTGGCCGGTGGAGGCTGTATCGCGGTGCGGATACGTTTCCCAGGCAACCAAGGCGTCGGCCCCCTCGACCATAGCGGCGCTGATATGGGCGTGCAAATCCAAAGTACCGACAATGGGCATATCGGGACCGACTACAGCGCGCACCGCCTGGATCAGGTCGCCCTCCAGATCGCCCAGACCCTCGACCACGGCGGCTCCGTGCAGGGGTAGCAGCACGCCGTCGACGGGCAGGGCATCTTGCAGGCGCTGGAGCAATTCGCTTTTGAGCTGCTGGTAGCAATCCGCGGTCAGCGGCCCCCCCGGGCAGGTGCTGGCAAAAAGCAGCGGCACGGGTTGGGCGCCGCGTTCCTCCAGGACGTCGAGCATACCGCGCACGACACCGCCGTCGGAGGCGAGGATCTCGTCGCCGCGGCGCAATTCGTAGCGCTCGAACCAATCGAGGGTAATGGGCAGGCCGCCGAACTGGTTGCATTCGGTGAAAATGGCGCCCAGGGCGACGCGATGTGGGGGCATGGAGGTGGACTCCTGGTGGCTTATTTGTGGCCGGGCCGGGAAATGGCTAAAGTAAGCATGGAAGGGCGATTCATCAATTATTGATAACCCAAACCCAATAGCCGACCAATACCTTATGAAAATTACCCGAGTCCAACCCTATTACCTGCAATACCCCCTCGACGAACCTTTTGCCAATTCACACGCCTGGTCAAAATACCGAATAGCGCATCTGGTGGAAATTTCCACAGACGCCGGCGTCACCGGCTGGGGCGAGGGCAGCGGTCGGCTCGACCAGACGGCGATGGAAACCGCCCTGGTGGGGCGCAACCCTTTTGATATTGAGCTTATTTGGGACCATTTATACCGGGGCGGCCGCGGCGATATTGCCGCCTTCAGCGCTATCGATATTGCCCTGTGGGATATTGTCGGGCGGGCCCTCGATCTACCCATTTACCAACTGCTGGGCGGGGCCCACTCCCTGGAAATCCCCGCCTACGCCAGCGGCCTGTTCCGCAAGGACCGAGTCGATATGCCCGCGGCTCTGGCCGAAGAAGCCAAGGGCTATGTCGACCAGGGTTTTAAGGCGGTGAAGATGAAAATTGGCTTTAGCGCCCACCACGATGTGCCTCAGGTGGAGGCGGTCAGGCGGGCCATTGGCGACGATATATTGCTGGCCGTCGATGCCAATTGCGCCTACGACGTGGCTACCGCCATGGATGTGGGTCGCCGCCTGGTCCCCTTTGACCTGTACTGGTACGAAGAGCCCATCACCCCCGACGACGTCGACGGCTATCTAGCCATTGGCCAGGCCCTGCCCGTGGCTATCGCCGGCGGCGAAGGGTTGGAGGGCCGCTGGGCCTTTCGCCATTTGCTGCAGCGCCGCGCCCTCGATATTGTCCAGCCCGACCTGTGCATTGGCGGCGGCTTCACAGAATGCCGCAAAGTGGCGGCTATGGCCAGCGCCAACCATATTCGCATATTGCCGCATATGTGGGGCAGCAGTATCCGCCTGGCCGCCACCCTGCACTGGCAGGCCACCCTGCCGCAACAGACCCAGGCCTTGGAACCCGAGCCGTCGCTGCTCGAATTCGATATGACCGAGAACAAGCTGCGCACCGAATTGGCCCGCCCGCCCATCGTCGCCATCGACGGGGTGGTCAAGGTGCCCGAGGGGCCGGGTTTAGGGATTGAGATCGACCGGGAGGTGCTGGAACGCTACGCCGTCTGAGAGGCTATTTAAAAATTCCCGTTGAACCCCAAGCGTTTAGTCCCGGCGCAAGAAGAGACAACCAGCAGGATTATCAATACAGTCTCTCAAGTCTTTGGTTTCAACGTCTGCCGCAAGGCCGCGATATGTCCGGGACCGGTGCGGCAACAACCGCCGATTAAACAGGCCCCGGCCCGTTGCCACCGGGTGGCTTCCCGGGCAAAATTGAGTGGGTCGGCCTGGCCACTCCAAACACGCTTGTCGGCTCGGTAGGTCTCGCCGGAATTGGGGTAGACCACCGCCGGCACGGCCGGAGCACCGCGCTGAATTTGGGCCAGCAAAGAGGATATATACCGGGGCGGCGTGCAGTTGACGCCGACAGCCAGCACCTGGGGACAATCGGCCATTAATGCGGCGCAGTCGGCTATGGGCGTGCCGTCACTGATATGGCGGCCGTCGCGGCAACTAAAGCTGATCCAGGCGTTGACATCGGGCGTCTGCTGCAGCAAGTCCAATAATACCTCGGCCTCCAACCGGCTGGGAATGGTCTCGCAGGCCAACAGATCGGCGGACGAGGCGGCCAACAGCTCCCAGCGCGGCTGGTGGAAATCGCGCAACACCGCTGCCGAAATGCCGTAATCGCCGCGGTATTCTGCGCCGTTGGCCAGATAGGCGCCATAGGGTCCAATGCTGGCGGCGACCAGGGGGCGCAGTGATCCAGTGGTTGAATATTCGCCGTATTCATCGCGGGCCCGGCACGCCAGAGCCACCGATTGCCGCAGCAGGGCATCGGCCTGCCGCCGCGTCGTCCCCGCCGCCAGCAAACCGGGAATACTGGCCTGGTAGCTGGCCCCAATCAGGCAATCGGCACCGGCCTCCAAGTAAGCCCGGTGCACCGCGACAATAGCCTCGGGCTCGTCGCGCAACAACCGTGCCGACCACAGGGGATGGTCCAGGTCGTAGCCCCTTTTTTCCAATTCGGTGGCCAGACCGCCGTCGAGCAGCAGGGCCCCGTACTGCTGAACAAACGGGGCAATGGGAGAAGTGTTCAACACATTAAGACTTTCGCCGGATTTATAGCCCAATACCGGCAGCGTACAATTAGCTGAGACTTGGTCATAATTAGCAATCCATCTAATTTTCTGTTCTATCAATACTTGCGCTAAGGCTGTTCAGGGACGATGAGGCTGAAAGCGGATTCCACAAGCCCGGGGAGCCCGCCGCAGGCGGGCCGGGCGCCGTGGCCTCGGAGGGCGAAGCCCGAGAATGAGCGTCAGACTCGTCGTCCCTGAACAGCCGCCCACCGGGCACCCCAATAAGCCACTAATTAGACTATTGCCGAATTATATACACGCCGACTCTCGGAGCACTGTTCCCAATGGATATTGAACAAGCCCTCGCCGAAAAATCTAAATACGTCGATAAAATCATCGAGCGCTATATACCCCGCGCCTATGACCTGGAGACCCTGACCAGCACCTTTGGCCCGCCCCGCTACGAATACAATGTCGAGGCGGCCAACCGCTCCATGGCCGAACCCATCTGGGACCTGCTCGACCGCGGCGGCAAACGCTGGCGGCCCTTCCTCTTTCTGCAAATTTGCGAAGTACTGGGCCGCGATTCCACCGAATTCGAAGATTTCTCCGTCCTTATCGAACTGGTCCACAACGGCTCACTGATGGTAGACGATATCGAAGATTCGTCCGAACTGCGGCGCGGCCAACCCTGCGTGCACCGCAAATTCGGTGTCGATATAGCCGTCAACGCCGCCAACGCCATGTATTATCTGCCCCTGCTGTCCTTTCTGCGCAAACGGGCGCTGATTGAGGCCACGACTATGGTGCGGGCCTACGAGGCCTATAGCCAGGAATTAATAAATATACATCTGGGTCAGGGGATGGATATATCCTGGCACCGGGGAATGGCCGGGGCCGACACCATTTCCGAAGCCCAGTACCTGCAGATGTGCGCCTTAAAAACAGGCACCCTGGCGCGCCTGTCGGCACGGCTGGCCGCTATTTTCTGCGACGCCGACGAGGCCCTTACCGAACGTCTGGGCAAGCTGGCCGAATGTCTGGGCGTCGGCTTTCAAATCCAGGACGATGTCCTCAACCTCACTGCCCAAAGCGGCAAAAGCCAATTCGTCGAGGCCTACGTAGGCAGCGATATTTCAGAGGGCAAACGGACCCTTATGGTCATCCATACGCTACAGCACGGCAACGGCCGCCAACGCCTGCTCGACCTGCTCAATATGCATACCAAAGACAAAAAACTCACCCAGGAAGCCATTGCCATACTGCGACAAAACGGTTCTATTGACTACGCCAGACAAAAGGCGCGGGAAGTAGTGGCCAGTGCCTGGGAGGAAGTGCGCCATAATCTGGAAGACAGCGCGGCGAAACAGACGCTGGCCGCTTTCGTCCTTTTTGCCGTCGAACGGGATTACTGAAATAGCGAGGCATAGATATGCAGAAAACACGTTTGGCGCTGATCGGTTGCGGCGGCATGTCGCGGGCCCATTTGCGCCGTTTCCACACCCTGGGCCAGCGCCTGGAATTGCGCGCCGCTGTCGACATCGACCTGGCCAAGGCCCAGGCCGTGCAGGAACATATGCCCCAGGTACAGGTGGCCACCGATTATCGCGACATCCTCGACCGGGTCGATGCGGTGCTGCTGGTATTGCCGCACCATATGCACCATCCCGTGGCCAAAGCCTGTCTGGAGGCCGGCAAGCACGTACTGTTGGAAAAACCAATGGCCAATTCCGAGGCCGAATGCCTCGATCTGATCGAAACCGCCCAGCGGACAGACCGGGTTCTGATGGTGGCCTATTGTATGCGCTTTCACCCGCTGGTAATGCGGATGAAAGAATTGTTCGACCAAGAAGCCTACGGCGAGGTCTTCCAGCTTTCGCTCTGGACCGAGCAACTCACCCGCTACGCCCCCGACCACTGGGCCTCCAAGGCAGCGACCTTGGGCGGCGGGCAACTATTCAGCCACGGGTGCCACTATATCGATATTCTGTTGTGGTTTTTGGGCCGCCCGGTGCGGGGGACCCACGTGGGCACCAATTTCGGCACCCCGTGGATGGAGCGCGAAGGCACCAGCAATGTCAGCATGGAATTTGCAGGCGGCCGCCTGGGCTACCACTTTGGCACCTGGGGCGCCAGGGGCACGCGACTGCGTTATTCCTTCCACGCCCACTGCACCGAGGGCATGCTCGAAGCCGATATCAGCGGCGGCCGCCTGCTACTGCACGCCCAGGGGCGGGAAGAGGTATTGCTAGAAGCCGAATCGAACAAGCATACCGAAAACGAAATGGCCCATTTCCTCGATTGCCTAGAAAAAGGCGCCAAGCCCCTGACCGACGGCCCCGGCAGCCTCCAGGGTCTGCGCGTTATCTGGCGGCTCTACGAGGCCGAGCAACAAGGCGTGGTCGCCGATTTGAGCGGCCTGGGCCTGGACGAGTTTTAGCGCCGACAGGCCTCGGCGCCTACATCGCTTCCCAGGCATCGGGATCCAGCCCCAACCCGCGCGCCTCCCGACAGATATGCCCCCAGGTGGTATCGTCAATTTCAATACCCGTGCGCCGGCGCTCCTGTGCGGAACGGAATTCGGGCTCGCCCGGTATCAGAATTTCGCCGACGCGCGGGTCGATACGGCTGGTATGGACGTGTTGGACCAGCGTCTCGACCTCGTCGTAGAACGATTCCATACTGGTGAAATGCTCGATATTGTAGACCGTCAGCAAAACGCCGTTGCTGGTCATATCGCGGGCGCCGTTGGCCACCCCCTCGCCGCTGAGGGCACCGCCGAGAATCTCGACCAGCATTCCCAGGCAGTAGCCCTTGTGGGCCGCCGTACCACCTAGCGGCAAAATAGCGCCGGGCGGGTCGCCCAGGAAGCCAGCTGGATCGGTAGTGGGGTTCCCTTGGTGGTCGATGAGGAACCCCTCGGGCACGGGCAGTCCGCGGTTGCTGGCGACGCGGATCTTGCCCTCGGCCGACATCGAAGTGGCCATATCTACCATGACCGGATCGGCCTGGCGGCGCGGCGCCGCAAAGGCAATGGGATTGGTGCTGAGCTTGCCGTCGATGCCGCCGTAAGGGGTAATCTGGCGTCCCAGACGACCAGCGTTGACATACATAACCCCGATCATCCCTTCACGGGCTATACGCAGAGGATAGGCACCCACTCGGCCGACGTGGCTGGTATTGCGCAGGGTTATCGAGGCAATACCGTGCTGGCGCGCCTTGTCAAGGCCCAACTGGGTGGCAAAGGCGGCACCCACCTGTCCCATAGCGCCGCCGCCGTCGACCACAGCGGTGCAGGGTCGCTCATCGACAATGCGCGGCACGCCCTTGGGATCGAAGACGCCTTCTCGCATAAAGGGAACGTATTCGTAGAGGCGGATAATGCCGTGCGAGTCGTGGCCGAACAGACTCGACTCGACCAGGTGGTCGACCACGGTGCGGGCGTCCTCGGGGGAGCAGCCACACTTTTCAAAGATAGCGTAGCCAAGCTGTTGCAGATTTTCCGGACTGAATCTGGGCATATCAGTTTTTCCTTTGCGCGCGGTGCAAACGCGCCTGAATAGAGAGTCTCAATCGACCTGGTCCCGGTCCAAAACGCGCGTCACTTCCTTTTCCCACGTCCCCGACACATCGACGCCGTATTCGCGTTGGCCGCCAGTTGCCCGGGGCCCGGTAAGGAGAGGTCGGGCGCGGCGGTCGTCCTCGGTCAGTTGGGCATCGGCGTAATCGGTGTGAAGAAAGTGGAAGGCCATCCCGGCTCGTTCCCGGTCGGTGGTATTGGCCCGGGTGCAGTGGGCCGTGCCGTAGCAAAAGAAGGCCACCCCCCCGGCCTGCAATTCAATGGGGACGGCGCGCTCTTCGGGCGGGTAGGCGCGGATATGGTGGTCGGAGTTGGCATCGCGGCTGTGCTCGTATTGCTCGCGGTGGCTACCGGGGATCAGGTGTAAAGTGCCATTGTCCAGAGTGGCATCGTGAATGGCGATCCACATTGCTGTGCCGCGCAGGGGATCGGCAATTTTGAAGTAGGCGTTATCCTGGTGCCAGGATGTACCCATGCCGTGTCCGGCCGGTTTGAGGAACATCTGGTCCAAATGCAGCAGGAACGGCGCGCCGATGAGCTGGCCCACCGCCTGCAGGACCTTGTCGTCAAAAGGCAGGGCGCGGATCAGATCGCTTTTGTCAAAGAGGGGAATAAGCTGCAGGTTGGCCACGGTGGAGGAATGGGTCTTGCCATCCCCCTCAGTGGCGACATTGCGCACCAGACCTTCGCCTTTAAAGCGCTCCACCTCAGCCTGCAGGGCGACCATTTCGCGGTGGCTGTAAAAGTTGGGGAGAGCGATATATCCCTGGCTGCGGAAATGCTCAATTTGGTCGTCGCTAAAGGTCATAAAGACTTCTCCTGAAGGGCAAAAGGGTCGGCTGCAAGCCTTTAAGAATAACCATAGTATTGGGCGCCATCAACCACGCCTCAGCTTGCCGATTTTGGATTTGACGCTTAATGTATATATTTCAATTATAAGAATCGATAACTGAATTGGCTTCTGTCTCGTAGAGGAATTTTACCAGTTGCTTGGTCCTCGGACGGAGCCTGGGAAGAGGAAAGACTGCATGAACGAAGTAGCTGTCGGAATCAACGGATTTGGCCGTATTGGCCGCCTAGTTTTGCGCGCCGCCCTTACCAAGGGTGGCATTTCGGTCAAGGCGATTAACGATCTGACCGATGTGGCCACTTTGGCCCACCTGTTCAAATACGATTCCACCCACGGCCGTTTCCCCGGCGAAGTCCGGGCCGAAGGCGATAACCTGATAATAAACGGTCAAGCTATCCAGATAACCAGCCAGCCCAATCCGGCCGAATTGCCCTGGGGCGCCTTGGGCGTCGAGGTAGTGGTCGAATCCACCGGCTTTTTCACCGACCGCGACAAGGCGGCCGCCCACCTCGAAGCCGGGGCTAGCAAGGTGCTAATTTCAGCGCCGGCCAAAGACGAGGACTTTACCGTCGTCCTGGGCGTCAACGACAACGGCTTGCTGCCCGAACACAAGATTATCTCCAACGCCTCCTGCACCACCAATTGCCTGGCCCCCATGGCCAAAGTGCTGCACGAAAACTTTGGTATCATCAAGGGCATGATGAATACCATCCATTCCTACACCAACGACCAGCGCATCCTCGATTTCCCCCACAAAGACTTGCGCCGGGCCCGCGCCGCGGCCGTATCCATGATCCCCACCACCACCGGAGCCGCCGCCGCCGTGGGCAAAGTCATGCCCGATCTCAACGGCAAATTGGACGGCCTCTCCATTCGGGTGCCCACCCCCAACGGCTCGCTGACCGATTTCACCGCCGAATTGAGCCAGGACGTCACCCCCGAGCAGGTCAACGCCGCTTTCCAGGCCGCCGCCCAGGATAGCCTGGCCGGAATTTTGGAATATTCCGAAGAGCCCCTCGTTCTCGCCGATATTATCGGCAACCCCGCCTCCTGCATTTTCGACGCTCTGTCTACCAATACCGTGGGCGGCAATATGGTCAAAGTGCTGGGCTGGTACGACAACGAATGGGGCTACGCCAACCGCTGTGCCGATCTGGTCGGACGGCTGGCCGATTGAAGGAGATCAACCTAACTACCAGAAAAAAGGAGGGCGCGATGTTTGGGGATGTGTGGAAGTTGTACGAAGCCAACGAACTGACCCACAGCGCCGCCCACCACTTAATGTCGATCCATGAGTTGCGCAACCAGCACGGCTATGCCCGCGTCTCGGATGTGGCCCAATATCTCAAAATCACCAAGGGCAGCGTCTCCTCGGCGATGAAGCATCTCAAGGAACGCGGCTATGTCCAGGAGGACCACAACCGCTTTCTGGAACTGACCAGGGAAGGCCTCAAGGTCGTGCAGGAGACCGAAGCCACCCGCTTGGTGGTGCAGAAATTCCTCAGCGACGCCCTGGGCATGGACGAGGACGACGCCCAGATCGACGCCTGCAAGGTCGAACACCTTATAAGCTCCGAAGCCCGCGCCCGCCTGGTGTGCTTTTTGCGCATGCTGTTCTCCGAAAATAAGGACGCCCAGAGCTTCCTCGCACTCTTCCGCGACAAGGCCCTCGAATGTCAGGACGGCGATATCGACAGTTGCCGCCTATGCGATGAAATCTGTTTTGCGCAGCCGGAGCTGCTTCAAGTTGACGATTGATTAAAGCCTAACAAAAATTGCTATAAACGGGTCGGACTGTTCAGGTCCGGCCCGTTGCCGTAGATGCACCCGACGGCGCACCCGCACGAGCCGATAAATCTCATGAGCCATCTCTGGCAGTTCTTCTTCAAGCAATTCTTGCCGGTGGGCCTAGTCATTGCGGCACTGGTCGGCTTTCTGGCGCCGGCACCCGGCCTTTTCATGGCTTCTCTGCCCACCCAGTACATAGCGGTCAGTATTATCTTTATCTGCTCGGGTCTGACCCTGCGCACCGATGAGATTAAAGCGGCCCTATCCAGTTGGACGGCGACGGCCTGGGGTTCGGCATCCATTCTTTTTATAACCCCCCTCATCGGCACCCTGATCGCCTTTCAATTGCCCCTGGACCGCAGTTTCCAGCTAGGGCTGGCCCTCTTTTGCTGCATGCCGACGACCCTGTCTTCGGGGCTGGCCCTCACGGCCCAGGCCCGCGGCAACGTCGCCCTGGCGCTGTTGCTGACGGTACTGACCAACACCGTGGGTATTGTCACCGTGCCCTTTGTCCTGGCGCTTTTGTTGGCTTCCCTAGGCCAGGTCGAATTGTCGGCCCAGGCCCTGCTGGTCAAACTCTGTTTTTCCATTTTGCTGCCCCTGGCGGTGGGCAAATACCTGCGTCGCTGGGTGCATGCCTGGGTCGACCGCAACAGAGTCCATTTGACCATGACCAGCAACGCCGCCCTCATCTCCATTCCCTGGATGAAATTCAGCGAGTCGTCAGATCGCCTGGCCCAGATCGCCCTGTCCAGCCTGCTCATACTGGTAGTCTCGGGGCTGGCCATCCACGTCTTCTTCCTGCTGCTCAACGACGGGGCGGCGCGGTTGCTCAAGCTGGCCTTGCCCCTGCGCAAGGCCATGGTGCTCTTGGCCTCGCAAAAGACCCTGCCGGTAGCCATGACGGTGCTGGCTTTCCTGCCCGAAGAATCGGTGTCGGCAGAGCTGAAGGGACTTATCGCCATTCCCTGTATCACCTTCCATTTAGGACAGATTTTCCTCGACGCTTTTATTGCCACCCGCTGGGCCGCCAACGCCGCATAACCGCCGGAGGATTGCCATGGCCAGACGCCCCCATTTGCTCCTCATTACCACCGACCAACAGCGCGGCGATTGCCTGGGCTGCGATGGTCATCCGGTACTGGAAACTCCCTACTTAGACCAGCTGGCCGAAGGCGGCGCGCGCTTCCCCCACGCCTATACATCGGTGCCCTCCTGCACCCCGGCGCGGGCCGGGATCATCACCGGCATGGACCAGTGGAACCACGGCCGCCTAACCATGTCGGGCAGCGATGCGCTGGAATACCCGGCGACCCTGCCGGGCGAATTGGCGCGGGCCGGTTACCACACCCAGGCGGTGGGTAAAATGCACCACGCTCCGCAGCGGCGGTTGTATGGTTTCCATCATATGGTGCTGGATGAATCGGGACGCCGGGCCCCTGGTTTTATCAGCGATTACCACCAGTTCTTCGAGCGCCATAAAGAGGGGCAATACGGCTACCGCGACCACAGCGTCGAATGGAATAGCTGGATGGCCCGCCCTTCGCATTTGCCCGAGCACCTACACCCGACGCACTGGACGGCTAGTGAAGGGGTTAAATTTCTCGAACAGCGCGATCCGACCAAGCCCTTTTTTATGTGGCTCTCCTTTGCCCGGCCCCACTCTCCCTACGACGCGCCCCAGGTATACTACGACATGTATATCGACAACCCCGATATTCCGCCGGCGGCGGTGGGGGACTGGGCCGCCCCCTACGACCGCAAAGTGGCCGACGTCAACGCGCCGCGCAGCCATCGTACCAAGGCCGAGACCCACCGGGCCCGGGCCGGCTACTACGGCAATATTACCTTTATCGACCACCAGATTGGCCGGGTACTGCACGAATTTGGCCGGCTCGATCCCGAGGGTCTGGCCAATACCCTTATAGTCTTCACCTCGGACCACGGCGATATGATGGGCGACCACCACCACTGGCGCAAGACCTATGGCTACGAGGGCTCGGCGCGGGTACCGTTTATTGTACGCTGGCCCACAGCATGGAAAATGCCGGGTAATCAAGTCTTGGAGCAACCGGTAGAGATGCGCGATATCATGCCGACCTTGCTCGATGCCGCCGGAGTCGATATACCCGATTCGGTCGACGGCAGCAGTCTATTGCCTCTGGGACAGGAGGAAGAGGTTCCGTGGCGCTCGTTTGTCCAGGGCGAGCACACCACCTGCTACGATCGCGAGCACGGCATGCAGTACGTGACCGACGGGCGCGAGAAATATATCTGGTTCCATCATACGGGCCAGGAACAATTTTTCGACCTGGTCGAGGACCCGCTTGAATGCTGCGATCTAGCGGCAGACCCCCGTGAGCAAAGCCGGATCGACGTATGGCGACAGCGGTTGGCCAAGGTCAACGAGGAGCGGGGCGATCCCCGCGGCCAAGACGGAGAGCTGGTACCCCAGGACGACGGCGCGATTGCGCTATCGCCCAACTACTACCAATGGCGGGACCGGGCGCGTGAATTGGAGGCGGGATGGCGGGACCTGTAGATCTCTACCGCTTTCTCGACGAGCAGCATATTGCCTACCAGCGCGTCGACCACCCGCCGGTATTCACCTGCCAGGAAGCCGAGGAAAAAGTGCCACCGCTGCCGGGCGTGCACACCAAAAACCTGTTCGTCCGCGACCGCAAGGGCAAGCGGCACTTTCTCATCACCGTCGGCTTCGACAAACAGGTCGATCTCAAAGGGCTGGGGACTATGCTGGAAGTCAGCAAACTGGGCATGGCTTCGCCGCAAAGGCTGCTGAAATACCTCGGCGTAGAACCGGGCTCGGTGACGTTACTGAGCGTGATCAACGACCCGGATGGAGCCGTGGATGTAGTAGTGGACGAGGCGGTGTGGAAGGCCGAGGCGCTGCTGTGCCACCCGCTGATCAATACGGCGACGCTGTCGATAAGTCGCGGCGATATCGAGCGTTTTATGGACGCAACGGGGCACACTGTACGGGTGCTGGCGGTGCCGGGGAGCTAGGTCGCGGAGGGAGCCTGTAAATTAGTCTGTGTAATCTGGCAATCAGGTTGTATTTTATCCATTCCTATCGAAAGGACCTTACTGATGACCGGCCGTGTATGATTCACGGACATCGTTTCAATCGGACAGGCTGAGATCCATCCATATTTAGCCCTATATCCAATCATTCTAAATTGGGGTATTTCAGCAATTTCCTTCATTTTTCGGGCCACCAAATCCCCCAGATCTTAAGAAATTCGGTGCCCGAAAAGTGAAACCATGTCTATGAATCACACACATATTAGAGCGACCTCGACTCACCCCATCAATCTGAACCAGTCTCTAACAGTCAACCGAAGTCTCGCTACTTCGTCTTCAGCCAAAGGACTACAATGGGCAATTGGACCACGCAGTGTGTTTAGGCTGGTCATTATCTTTGAGAATGCCTTCTGGCTGGCAAATAGCGTGTCGAAGTCCTGCCAGTTCTTGCGCACCAGTACCCCAAGCTCTCCAAAGGTCGTATAGTCTATTTCCTCTTCCGACCTAAGTGTGAACCCAGAGTCGAGATCACTCTGTATGTTGTCAGTGACGTTCTTCTTTACGTCGTCTGGTGAACACTGGTCCCACCAGGCATCACCATGGGTTGCTTCAAGCGTCTCCTGCACGAGGCGCCGAATGCTGTTCTCCAAACAGTAGAACAGTTCGTAGTGCTTGGCCATCGTCCCAGCCTCGACACGAAGAGCATGTTCGAACTGCGGGTAGTAATCATCAGGTTGTCACGGAGCGACTTGAAGATTGCATTGAAAACGGCAGGGTCATCCGTCTTTGGCAGAACTAGGTTGATCGTGTAGCTGATGCCCAGGCGAGTAGTACTGTCAGAGACCGGTGGCAGGGGTGGTGGACCACCTGCTGGTTCTGGGGTTGAATCTGCCGTATCAGTCTCCCCACGAGATTCGCTCTGCAACTCCTTATCAAAGTCCGCTATCGACTTGAGATTCTCGAAGGTTGAGCAGACAAGCTGGACGACACGGTTATCCGCTTCGAGGCCGGTTATTTCGACAACTAGCCCCTTTAGGTCTGCCTTGCTGAGCTTCTCAGCGTATTCATTCCTTCGGTAGAGCTCTTGGTACCCCTCTCGTAGAGCTTGTGCCATTGCGGCACCGGCCGCCCGCATATTCCTGAAACTTCGGTACAGATCGGTAGGCGTCCCGTCTGAGTTCAGCAGCTTGAGTTTCTTGGCAGAGGTATGAACTGCCGATCATTTCCTCCCTTGAAACCAAGAACTGTCTTGAGGAAATCTTGCGTGAATCGATCCGGAGTCTTGGCCTCTTGTACCTTCTTGAGGACCTTGAGCATCCCCGCGGGGTGGTTCACGTATGGCAGCTTTGATGGCATGTTATCCTCCACTGTCCTGTGCACATCTTCTTGCTCATGTCACTCTAACACCTTCGAGTTCAACGGCGTGGAGCCCTTGTTGCGGCGAGTAGTTATACGCCCTCGATTTCCCATTTACCAGATTATTTGCACTGGATAATCTTGAAAAGCACCATCTTTAGTGGCTATCGCAATATTATCGTTAATCGCCTGGGCGATAATTAGCCGGTCAAACGGATCTCGATGGTGTAAGGAAAGGGTGGCAAGGGTGGTGAGATCTTTATGCCGGATTGGTAAAATTTCAATTTCATTCTTCTGCAATTCGGCGGGAAAGAGCTCTGGATAAGCCCGCAAAAGCGTCAACTTTCCAATGTTGACTTTAATCGCGATTTCCCACAGACTGCCGACGCTGAGCAGAACGCGATTGTCGAGATCTTCGATAATAGTGCGCACATTTCTGCTGAGCCTGTTGTCGCCCATTATGAACCACAACAAGCTGTGCGTATCGAGCACCACTTGCATCACATATATTCGCGAAAATCTTCTAGCGGTTCATCGAAGTCATCCGCCATTTCGATAAGCCCTTTTGCGCTCCCAAACTGTCGTTGCTGTGCTGGCGGTGATGGGGTCGCAGAAATGAGCTTGGCGAGCGGCTTATTGGCCTGAGAGATAACAACTTCCTCTCCCTTTGCTGCTCGCTTAACCAGTTCAAGTAAATGCTCTTGGGCTTCTTTCAGATCTACTTGTCCCATCTGGACTCTCCTCATCATGTCAAAGCATTTGTCCTATAAATTTAAGATAACGGGACTTTGATTCCTAAATCAATCCCCGTACCCGGCCAAAAAAGCCGCCTGCCAGTCGGCGAAATTCCCTTCGATAATAGCCTGCCGCATGGTCCGCATCAGCTGCAGGTAAAAGTGGATATTGTGGCTGGTGGCCAGGTGTAGACCCAAAATTTCGCGATTTTGGAACAGGTGGCGAATATAGGCACGGCTGTGGCGGCGGCAGGCCGGGCAGGCGCACCCCTCTTCGATGGGGTTGAAGTCCTCGGCCAACGAAGCGTTTCTCAGCCGCACTCGCCCGGCGGCGGTAAAGGCGGTGCCGTTGCGGGCATTGCGGGTGGGAATGACGCAATCGAACATATCGACGCCCAATCCCACCGCTTCGACCATATCGTGCGGTAATCCCACGCCCATCAAATAGCGCGGCTTGCCCGCCGGCACGTACGGCATGGTGGCCTCAACAGTCTCCATCATTTCGTCTCGGGGCTCCCCCACACCCAAGCCGCCCAGCGCATAACCGGGCAGATCCAATGCGGCCAAACTGTTGGCGCAGCGGGCCCGCAAATCAGCGTAGATCCCGCCCTGGACAATGCCGAAGAGGGCCTGCGGCGGACGGTGGCTGCGCTCCTGGGCCAATTGCCGGTGGCGCTCAAGACAGCGGTCCATCCAGCGCAGCGTCAACTCCATTGACTGCTGCGCTTCCTGGTGGGTAGCCGGATAGGGCGTGCATTCGTCGAAGGCCATGATAATATCGGCCCCCAGCCCATGCTCTATCTCCATCACCTTTTCCGGGGTGAACAGATGGCGGGTGCCGTCTATATGCGATTGAAACTCCACCCCTTCCTCGCGGATTTTATTGAGCTGACTCAAACTAAATACCTGATAACCGCCGCTGTCGGTGAGAATGGGGTGGGGCCAGTTCATAAAGCCGTGCAAGCCGCCGGCCCTATCGACCAAATCGTGACCGGGCCGCAGGTACAGGTGGTAGGCATTGCCCAAAATGATCTGCGCCTGCAGGCTTTCCAAATTATCCTGCGACAGCGTCTTCACCGTGGCGTGGGTGCCTACAGGCATAAAGATAGGGGTCTCGATAATGCCGTGCGGCGTATGCAAAAGACCGGCACGGGCCCCAGTCTGCTGGTCCTGGGCTACCAGTTCAAAACGGAAATCATCGGCGGGCATAGCGATTCACTGGAGTTATTGGGCGAGTTGGGATATAGGCACAAAGCGAAAACCACGACTTTCCAGCCGCGGCAGGACGTTCTCCAGGGCCAGCAAAGTATGCTCCCGATCATGGCCGATGCCAATGGCCTGGCCCTGGGCGGCGGCCAGTTCGGCCAACTCCCACAATTTGTCGCTGACGGCTTCGACGCTGTCCACCGGATCGATAAATATATCGCGTTGGGCCGCCGGCACCTGCAATTGCCGGGCCATATTAAAAGCCAGGGAACGGGCCGTGGTGCGACTGTCGAGAAACAACAGACCGTGCTGCTTGGCCAGACGCAATACAGCCTTCATAACGCGGGGATCGGCCGTAGCCCTGGACCCCATGTGATTGTTGAGACCGACGGCACCGGGAATCTTGCCAATAGCATCGAGGACCAGCCGGCGAATGGCCGCGGTTTCCTGCTCGACGAAAATCGCCTGTTCTCCGGGGTCGGCCCGAGGATAGCCGTCGGGCTCCATAGGCAGGTGGACCAGCAATTCGTGGCCTCTGGCCAAGGCCAATTCGATCATATCCTCGACGTGGCCCTCGTTGGGCAAGACCGCCATGGTCAGGGGTTGGGACAGGGCGCAAAACCGCTCGGCCAGACCCTGGTGCCAGCTCCAGCTGCCAAAATCGTCCAGGACCAGGGCGATCTGCCCGGTGCGTCTCTGCAAGCCGGGCTCGTGCCGCAGCAAAAAGCGGATAGTCTCCTGGCCGCTGTGGCCACCGCTGATCTCCACCTGGCCCGAATCCTCCGCCTCGAAAGCACGCAAAATTTGTCCACCCGACCCCTCTAGCAAACGGACCAGGGCCAGATTGACGGCGGCCAGCGGCAAATCGGTGGGTACCCGTATGGTGAAATAGTCCGCCTCTCCCGGCATCGAGGGCCGGCGGGAAATCAGCTCGGCGCCAATGCCCAATTCGGCCAGCACCTGCTCGACCAGAGGCGGCACTACCTGGGACGGCTCGGCCAGATTCCCCACCACCTGGATGGGCGCGGGCAATAATTGCGCCGGCGGCTCGTAGGGGCGCAGCCGCCACAGACTGTGGCTCAGGGCCACTACCGCGGCGGCGATCACCCCCCCGGCAAGGGCCAGGTGCCAACTGGGGGACCGGCGCCGCCGCACCATGCGGCCGCTACGGCCCGAAAGGGCCACCTCAGAAGCCGAGTTGTTTCAGCGCCGACCAGGCCGCAGCATCGGCGGTGCGTTTGCCGGCGCTGCAGTCGCCCGACAGCGGATCGTCGATCCAGCGGATCATTTTCCACAGACCCTCTTCATTCTGGCGCAATTTGTAGATCATCACCTGGTCGACCCGAAAACCGTCTCCGTTCTCGTCGCGCATAAGCATTTGCACGCGGCCGCGGAAAACCTCCCAATCCTCGTCCGGATGGGCGTCCGGATCGTTGGGGCGGTTCTCGTTGATGGGGTGTTCAATGCCCGGTTCGACGCCGCGCTGGGTAATTTCAAAGTCGAATTCGAACGTCCGGAAGACTTCGAATATTCCCTGCCGACTACCGTCGCGGCTGCCGCCGATAAATTCCAATTCCTGTTCCAGGCCGTTCTCAAAGATCACATCGCCCAGACAATCGGTTTCGGTAAACCAGAAATTGCCGTCCAGCAGGGTTTCGTACAGATCCTTGTCGCGGTCCCGCATGGCCCGGTGCAGGTTGTCGATAAGCTGTTCCGGGGTCGTGGCCGGGGGCGCCGGCGGACGCTCGGTATCGTCTTCGGGAATGTGCTTGGAAGGAGCGAAGGGATTGCTGCAGCCGCTCCACCCCACCACAACGGCAAAGAGAATTACGAGGTATTTCGTGTTCATGCTGGATACTCCTTTACTGAGGGCCGTTCACGGAGAGAATACCGCACGCAATTCGCCCCAGGACAACTTGGTAGTCCCGGAGACGCGCTCGTCCCTCCAGCGCTGTATGGACCAGACGGGGTTTTCCAGACTGGGGGTCACCAGGTCTATATGCATACGTCCTTTGATCCCCAGCAGGCGGCTCTCGTCTTGGCCCTCTTCCTGTGTTAAGACTTCGATAAAATCGATTTCATAATCAAAGATAAACCGTTCGCGCAGTCCGTCCTCCGACGGCTCGATTTCGTCTCGGGAGGCGCTGTACCAGCGGATGAATTCGGGTTTGAGGACGCGATCGGGATCGAGCAGGCTAAAGGCGTAACGTCGTTCTTGTTCCCGGTTCCACAAGGTGTCCAGATCCGGGTTGTAATTGGGCGGCACTTCGTAGACTTCTGGGTGCAGGTCGATATCCCCGGGATCCGGTATAAAGAGGAAATCGTCGCTCAACTGGTCCAGGTACTGGCTCGGACTCAACTCCCGCAACGTGGTCTGCACGTTCAACAAGACGTTGACCGGCCGGGTCGGTTCCCGCAGGAAAAGGGTGCGTCCGCTGGGGCAATCGGGAAGACGGGTGGCAAAGGGGTTGCTATTGTCGGGACGCTCGGTGAAAACGGCGTCAACGCATTGGGGGAAGAGATTGGCGTCCGAGCTTTCGGTGCAGCGGCATTCGGTATCGGCGCTATCGTCCAGACTGCAGCCAACAGCCAGGTAACCGACTGCCAGCCACGCAGTCCATGCGACCATCCACCACCTGTTTTGTCCCAGACTCATAAGTCTCTTCAAAAGCGGAAAGGTACCGGCGTAAAACACAAGACAAAAATGGCCAGGCACAAATAACCCAAGCGCCGGCGTCCGGAATCGAGACGCACACTGGGGTCGTAAGGTGCCGGATGGTCGCGGCCGAACAGGGCCAGTAAAAAAGCCAGCAGCAACCAGCCCAACCAGCCCTGGGGCCAGCCCGCAGGCCGGTCCCATACGAAAAATAAAATACCGTACAGCCCTAGGGCCAGCAAGACGGCGAAGGCCCCCCGGGCGATGGGCCGATGCTTGAATCCGAAAAGCGCGTAGACGATATGGCCCCCATCGAGCTGACCGACGGGGAAAAGGTTGAAGGCGGTAATGAAGAGCCCCACCCAGCCGGCGAACGCCACGGGACTGAGCAGCACCAGCTGATCCGCCCCTATCTGGGGCAATACCAAAGCCGACAGGCCGCTGAACAAAAGCGAGGCGCCCAACTGGATGGGATCGTGATAAAAATAACCGGCATCGACCAGAGCGGATTGGCTCAAACCGGCAATACAGGCGATCACCGCCGCGACAAAACCGGCCAGCGGACCGGCGGCGCCAATATCGAGCAGGGCGCGACGGTGCGGAATGGGCGAGCGGATTTTAATTACCGCCCCACCAGTCCCCAGGATAAACGGGAACGGCGGCAGCGGCAGAAAATAGGGCAGCGAAGCTTTGACCCCCCAGTGCCGGGCGGCAAAATAATGGCCGAATTCGTGCACCGTCAAAATGGCCATCAGCGTGACCGCAAAGGGCAGCCCCTGGCGCAGATAGGCCAGACTGGCCCAGTCGGCAAAAGGATTGAAACCCTGCAGCAAGGCCCCGGCCGTCGTCGTCGAAAAAAGCGTGAGGACGAAGAGCAGCAGATGGATCCAGGGGGAATGAGGCCGCCGCGGACGTGGCGAGGCGGTTATTGGGACGGGTGCGGCCAGCGGCACCAGGGGCGGCGAAGGATGCTTGCGCCACAGTTGCATACCCTCAAGCCCCCCCGTGCAAACACAGGCTAAAGCGATGCACTTGACCCAGGCCGTTGGCAAAGGGCAGATAGGCGTAATCCAACTCCCAGCGGGCCCCCAGCAGACCCAATCCCAGGGATAAATTGCGTGAATCGGCCAGCTGGTAGCCGGCCCGGGCATTCAGCTTGGGATGGAGCCGGTACTGGACTCCGGCGGCGGCCTCCGTGGAGCCACCCCGCCGCCGTTGCGCCTGGAGGCCAACCAGCAAACCAGGACGGCCGCTATAGGCCAGGCCCAGACGCACCGATCGCGGCAGCGGCGTCGCCGCCCGTTCCAGCTCGCCCATGCCCCCCAAATTGCGCAGACTCAGCCCCATCTGCAGTCCGGGGGCCACCTGGTAGAGCAGGCCCAAATCCACCGCCGCCCCCGCCGCTGCCTCCAGGTAAATGCTTTGGTGGATCAGCTTCAAGGCTGTACCCAACCGCAGACGGGGGTTGAGGGCGCGGGCATAGACGGCTTCGAACAGACTTTCGCGCAGACTGAATTCGCCCAGCGCTTCGGCGGTAGGGCCAACGCGGCGCTCCAGGCCGCCGCTGCGGGTCACGTGGGCCGCCAGACCAAAGGCCTGGACCGGCCCATTCCAAACCAGAGCCAGATAATCCTGGTCGATCTGCTGGATCCACTCGCTATGAGTAAAGACAAAGGAGCGCCCGGAGGCCCCCTGCAGAGCGGCCGGATTGTAGGAGGAAGCCTGCGGCCCCGGGACGGCGACTACGGCGCCGGCCAGGCTGGCGCTGCGGGCTCCGGTATCCAAATCGGCAAAGGGCAGGCCGGTGTTGGCCTGGACACTGGCGGCGGCCAGCAGGGACAGCGGGATATAGCGCCGCACGGCGGCCCTGATTAATTTGCGCATTGGATGTGTACCGGACATAGCTGGGCCCCGCCCATTCAAAAACGAGCGCTGAGACCAACGCTGTTGCGGCTGCCAGTCCCCAGGGGATCGTCGGCGTAGCCGTAGTGGAATTGCAGGAGCTGGCTGCGCATGGGACTCAGGCTCAGCCCCGCCGTCGGCGAACCCAGCGCCTCGTCCTCGCCGGCGACGCGCTCTAGCCCACCGCGCACAGTCAATACCGGCGTGGCGACCCATTCGGCGCCCAGGTTCACATGGCGTTCGACGCCGCTGTGCAAATCGGCGGCCAGCAATAGGCCCGGGCGCGGCGCATGGGCCAGACCCAGCACCGCTACAGTGGGCCAGGCGTCGGTGGTATTGGTCGTTTGCTGGTTGCCGCGCCGGACTTTCCAGTTGAGCTCCGCATTGAGGTTGCGCAGCACCACCGCCAGCCGCGTCCGGTCCCCCATATTGAAACCGAGACCCAGGTCAAAACCGTGCCCGTCCGCCGTGGCGGCCGGCCGTTGGGGCACATCCAGACGCTGATTGAGAATCTTCATGGTAAAACCGATCACCAACCGCTGCCCCAAGGCCCGGGCCACCGACATATAGTAGGCGTTTTCGGCGTCCTCGATACGGCCGCCGGGCAAACCGTCGCCGCTGCGGCCCTGGATATCTCCCACACTGGCGTGCAGCCAGGTGAAGCCGACACCCAATTCGCGTCGTCGGCTCAGCGCCAGGGAAAGGCTGTTGAGGCGGCGGTCGAGCGGCATGGGCTGGTACGCGGTCTGGGCGCTGTTGTCGCTGCCGCCGACCAGCCCCGCCGGATTCCAGTAGGGCGCCGCCGCCCCCGTCGCCACGGCAGTAAAGGCGCCGCCCATGCCCTGGCTGCGGGGCCCCAGAGCTATGGCGGCGAAAGCGCCGCCGAATTCGGCGGCAGCCGGCTGGACTGGCCAAAGGCCGGCGGCCAGAGCCCCGATGAGCACACTAATAAAGCGCCTCAATCCAGCACTACCACCTTCCCAAAGGCCTGTTCGCCCGTATCCAGTTCAATGCGGTAGAAATACACCCCGTTGGCCACTTCCTTGCCGTCGTCGTCGCGGCCGTCCCAATTATCGCCGTGGTTTTGCTCCCCGGCTCGCCGTTGGTCCTCGACCAGGGTGCGCACCCGTCGACTGGCAAAATCGTAGATCTCAATGGTGACCTGGGCCTCCCGGGACAAACTGTAGGAGATGCGGGCCTGCTCGTCCTGGGCCGGGGAAAAAGGGTTGGGCGCGGCAAAGGTCGCGACGCTGTCGACCAGACTAGGGCGCCCGACAATTTCCCCCCGGTCGAGGCTGAGGGTTTTCCACGGGGATTTGACAACGCGCCAACTGAGGCCCTGATCGGGGGAAAAACCCAGGCCGTTTTCGGCCCCCACCCACAAACCGCGAATGGTGGTCTCCAGACCGTTGAAAACGCCCCGGAGGCGCTCGCGGATAAAGGCATCCTCGACCACGACCTCTTCCCAGGAAAATCCTTCGTCAAAGCTAGTCGACAGGCCGCTATTGGAACTGGCCCAGACCTGGCCCGACGTAAAGGCGAAATCCCAGGCAAAGGTCGGTCCGGCGATATTCCAGGTATCGCCGTTATCCAGACTCCAGCTAATCCCGTCGATTTCGCCGGGATTTCCCGTCGAGCGGGTCCCGGCCCAGATCACCGAGCGGCCATCGGGACGGATCTGGCGTTCCAGACCGACGACCCAATTGCCGGAGATGTGGCCAAGCTGGGCCCGCCCCTGGGCATCGGGTCGCACTTTTAAATTGCGCCAGGTGCGACCGCCGTCCAAACTGCGCCCCAAACCCGAAGAGGTGCCGATAAAGACCGTATCGCCAAAGGCCAATACGGTGAATGTGCGGTGCAATAGGGCCTGACTGGCCAAACTGTCGGCTTCTTGTCGGGCCTGGTCGACCAGACCCTGGGCAGCGCCTGCCTGGCTCAAGCTGTCGGCCAAGATTGCCAGACTGTCGGCGACGGTATCGGAGCGAAAATAGACGATGCGATCGGCCCCGTCGGGCAATACCCGTTCCCAGGTAAGGCCGGCGTCGCGGGAGCGCACTGATGACCCGGAGAAAAAGGCCGCCCATATGGTATCGGCGTCGATGTGGAGATCCCAACAGGGGTTTTGCCCGGCCGTAAAGGGGCCGCCAACAAAATCGGCCCGGGAAGTGTCAAAAATGGTTTCATTGGCCAGGTGGGACCAGCTCTGACCGCCGTCGTGGCTAAAGCTGAGGCCGCTACCCACATCGTAGGTCTGGCCGGCGATCACTGTATCGACAGCCGTGGCGACCCAAACGGTATCGCCCACGGCATCCAGTGCCGTGATAACGCCCCGACCCAGGCCATTGGCTGTGGTGAAAGTCGACCAGTCGCTTTCTTCCAGACCGGTGGTCTGGCCGTCGGGCGGCAAGCGGGCCAGGCCCGCTTCGGTGGCGACCCACAAATGGCGACCGCTCCACTTGATCTTGCCAATCTCGGCCCCGATAAGTCCCTGGATTGGTTCCAGATCCTGGACGGATTCTGCTTCCTGGTGAAAACGGGTCGGCAACAGAGCCTGGGCTGGGCCAGCCAACAACAGGCTCCAACACAAACCCAACAGAAGTATGGAGTGAAACATCGTACGATAAGAAGTATTGACGGAGTGGATCAATTTCATCTAGGTGCGGCTCAAGCGTAGGTCGCGGCCCGTTCGCGCAGGGCCTCAATAGCTTCGTAGCCAATGCCGTAATCGCCGATGCGCGTACCCTCGGGGCCCCCATGGCTGTCGGAACCGCCCGACTGCAACAGGCCGTAGCGCTGGGCCAACTGCATGTAATATTCGATCTGCTGCGGTCGATGAGCCGGGTGGTAGACCTCCAGACCATCGAGACCGACATCGACCAGCTGGGCGATCAGATTCTCGGACACGCTAGTGCCGGGGTGGGCCAGGACGGCGACGCCGCCGACTTGGTGGATGAGATCTATTACCTCTGCGGCCCCGATATAGGGCTTGGGCTGGAAGGCCGGACTGCGGTCCCCCAGGTAACGGGAGAAGGCTTCGTCCTTATTGGCGACCAGACCGCGATTGACCATAGCCGCCGCCACGTGCGGACGCCCCAAGGGACCGCCGCTGGTCTCTTTGAGCACGTCCTCCAGGCTCAATTCCAACCCCAGACCGTTGAGGCGCTCGACGATAAGCGTGCCGCGTTGGCGCCGCTGCTCTACTAATAGCAGCAGATGCGCAAGCAGTTGCGGCGCTTTCCAATCGAGGCAGTAGGCCAGAATATGGACCTCGCGCCGGCTGATATGGGCGCTCAACTCGGCCCCGGGAACGATCTCCAGTTTCAGCCGGGTGCCAGCCTCAATGGCTTCGTCGATGCCCTCGACTGTATCGTGGTCGGTCAGACTGATCGCCTTGAGACCGGCCTGGCAGGCGTCCTCGACGGCTTGGGTAGGCGTCCGCAAACCGTCGGAGCAGAAAGTATGGAGGTGTAAATCGGCCAGATTGTAGCGCACAGAGCCCGTTCTGTGGCCGGCAACGCCTCTGCGGGCATTCGGCCTTGAAGAGAAGAATTATAGTCGGCTGGAAGCCTATCTAAATAAAGGCAATTCAGGCTACTTTTCAAGCTAGGCGGGGCCGTCCTTTCAATTGCCCGATAACTCCCCCAATAAATCGACGTAATGGAGGCGTATTTTTTGCAACGCGCGGTCGCGCAACTGCCGGACCCGCTCGCGCGTAAGGGACAAAATGGCGCCTATCTCCTCCAGGGTCATGGGCCGCTGACCGCCCAGGCCGAAATAGGCCTGAACAATGCGGTGTTCGCGCTCGTCCATGACATCGAGACAGGCGGTAAGGGCCTCGTCCAGCCGGGTCTCTTCCAAGCCCTTTTCCAAATTGTCGTCGGCCACCGCCAGGGTAGACAGCAAATTGTCGTTCTCGTCGGGGAAAATAGGCGCATCCAGGGAAATATCGCGACGCCCCACATCCAGCGCGTTGCGGGTGCGCTCCAGGCTGATCTCGGAACTAGTGGCAATTTCCTCCAGCGTCGGATTGCGGCCCAGACGCTGGGTCAGGAAGCCGATATGCTTTTCCACTTTCTGCAGATCGTTGATCTGGCTCATGGGGGGACGCGCCACCCGGCTCTGCTCGGCCAGGGCCTTGAGAATGGCCTGGCGGATCCACCATACAGCATAGGTGATAAATTTGAAACCCCGCGTCTCATCGAAACGCCCCACCGCCTCCATCAGCCCCAGATTGCCCTCGGAGATGAGCTCGCTAAAGGACAAACCGTACTTGGTGTATTCTTTGGCGACGCTGACTACAAAGCGCAGATTGGCCGTGACCAGGGCCTGCATCGCCCCCTCATCGCCGGCTCGGGCGCGCCCGACCAGGTCGGCCTCCTCCGTTCGGCTCAGGGGTTCGTAGCGCTGAATATCCCGCCAATAGGCCTCTATCGTACCACCCCCTGCAGTATTCCGTTTGTCGTTCTTCAATGCCTATTTCGCCCTTTCCACCTATGCGTACAAGTCAACATGCACAGAGACAACTAATTAGAACGGTGGAATGGGGGGCGAGTTCCAGGGCGGACGGGAAAAGGGACGTAAGCGGAAGGAGCTACTCAGGCCGGGGGCAGGAGGGCGGCGAAATGGACGTAGGCCTGGTCCCAGGCCCCCGAATCGTCTTCGGGCTCGTAGATATCGGGGGCGAAAGAATTGCGCACCACCTGGCGGGCCTGGTCGATGGAGCCCACCTCGCCGGTGCCCAGCGCCTGTACCATCAGATTGCCGATGGCCGTGGCTTCGAGAGGACCGGCCAGCAGGGGGCGCCCCGTGGCCGAGGCGGTAAACTGGCACAACAACCGGTTCTGGATACCGCCCCCCACCACGTGAATGCGGGCCAGGCGTTGGCCGCGAATCTGGTCGAGGTGTTCCAGGACATGGCGGTATTTGAGGGCCAGGCTTTCGAGGATGGTGCGGATAATACCGCCTTCCTCGGCCGGCGGAGTCTGGCCGCTGCGGCGGCAATAATCGACAATGCGGGCGGGCATATCGCCGGGGGCGATAAATAGCTCGTCGTCCGGATCGATTAAAGCGGCAAAGGGCGGGGCCTGTTGCGCCTTTGCGGTCAATTCGTCGTAGGAGAATTCGCGACCCTGTCGGGCCCAGGTGCGGCGGCATTCCTGCATCAGCCATAAACCGGCGATATTTTTGAGAAAGCGGAAAGTCCCGCCAACCCCGCCCTCGTTGGTGAAATTGTGCGCCAACGCCGCCTCGTGCAACAAGGGACGGTCTTCCTCTATACCCATCAGCGACCAGGTCCCCGAACTGATATAGGCGTAATCGCGGTCGGCGGTGGGCACGGCAGCCACCGCCGAACCGGTGTCGTGGGTGGCCGGAGCCAGCACCCTGACCGGATCCAGACCCGTCTGTTGCCGCAGGGAGGGCAGTAATTGGCCCAGGACCGCGCCGGGCTCGACAATGGGCGGCAAAATGTGGGTGGGCAGCCCGAACTGCTGCAACAATTCGGTCGACCAGTCGCCCCGGCTAGGGTCGTAGAACTGGGTGGTCGTGGCGTTGGAGAATTCGCCGGTCTTAACGCCGGTAAAAAAGAAATTGAACAGGTCGGCCATCATCAAAAAAGTCTCGGCCACCTCCAACAGGGGCGACCCCTGCCGCTGCATGGCCAGCAGCTGGTAAAGGGTATTGAGCTTCATGAACTGGACGCCGGTGCGGGCAAAGATTTCCTGCTGGGGGACACGTTGGAAAGCGGCCTCCAGCATGCCGTCGGTACGGGGGTCGCGATAATTATGGGGATTGCCCAACAAGACGTCGCCGCGGCCCAGCAGGGCAAAATCTACTCCCCATGTATCGACACCCAGGGCGTCTAGCCGGGCCCCGTACTGGCGTCGGTACATGGACAGCGCCTCTGTCATTTCTCCAAAGAGACGCAGAGGATCCCAGTAGAGGCTGTCAAAGACCTGCACCGGCCCATTGGCAAAGCGGTGCAATTCCTCCAGGCGCAGTTTTTCGCCGTCGAAATGTCCAAGCAGGGCGCGCCCGCTTTCGGCCCCCAAATCAAAGGCGAGCAGGCGGTGTTTGGCCGTGGTCATAATTCCTCTAAGCAGCCGGTAGGACAGGGCTCACAAATAATTAAGCCCCAATTCCGCCACCAATGCCCGAGTGGAATTATCCAGCAACGAACAGATCAGGGCAATGCCCAACTCGCGTTCCAGTTGGACGGCGTACTGGCTTTGCTCCTCGTGGTAGTTGAGGCGTTGAAAGCCCAGCACAGTGGCTTTGAATTCATCTACCCGGTCGTAGAGTACGACCTGGGCAATTTCAGGTTGGGCCAGGGCGTCGGCGACGAAATCGGCCCCGAAAATATCCTCGAGGGCGGTCTTGAGCTGGCGGTGTAGCATTAGAAGGGGTAGACCTCGTCCAAGCGGCGGCGCAGTTTGCTGCGGGTCTTTTCGCCTTCCTGCAGCAAAATCTGGATGACGGGCCGGGTGCGCCACTCCATGAGCACTAGATCGATATCGAGGGAGAATTGGCGCAATTCCAGCCGGCAAACGAGAAAAGCCCCAATTAGATTCCTCAGCATGATCAAGCGAAATAAGGGGCGATAACCCCTTCGATTCGCTCCGCCACGGGCGCATTCCCCAGTTCGGCGACAAATTCCTCGCCGGTGACGCGCTCGTACAGATCGATATAGCGCTGGGCTACGCCAATGCGGATCTCGTCGTCCAGCTCGGGGATATTATCGTCGGAAATGCCGCGCTCCCGGGGCCAGAGGCGCAAGAATTCCTTGTCCAGGCTTTCGGGCTCCTCGCCGCGGGCGTGGCGCTCCTGGTAGGTATCCTTAATTAGGCAGTTGTCCAATTGGCTCTGGATCTGTTGGCGCGTGATCATGGACGGCAGGTCTCCTAGCAACGGTTTGGCAACGGCGATCCACCCCGGAAAAGGGGCGGCATTGGCAACGGATTAATAAGGTCTTTAAAATTACCCCCCGACTTTGGACAGGTCAACAAGGAAACAAGTTGCGCGGCGTCTTTTTCCGCCGTATCTTGGTCGATCCACGACAGATTATTCTAGTGCGGGGGCGGTTTAAGCGCCGTGGCCCAGGCCCGGCGCGGCAGCCGATATCCCCGCCAGTAAACCTCTACCAACCGGGAGGTAGATTATATGCTACGGATACTTTCTGCGGGCGCGCTAGCTTTAGGGCTAGTGGCCTGTGGCGGCACTTCCGAAGAGGCCATAGAGTTGAAAGCCTATGCCGAGGCGATGAAAGGGATGGACAGTCTCAACCGCCAGATTCAGCAGGCTGCTGCCCGCATGGATGAGCCTTCCATTGAGGTGACCAGCAGCGATCTGGAGGCCGGGCGTCAGTTGGTGGCCTCGTATATCGCCGCCTTGAAAAAAATCCCCCAACCAGAAGATTCCGATCTGCGCCGGGCCTACGACAATTATGTCGTCAAAGTGGAACAGGCCACGGAGCTGGCGGCGGATTCGGGCCGCGAATTGAAGCAGGAACGCGGCAATATAGCCATTGCCCTGCGCCATATAGAAAAGATGACCCGCCGGCACTACAAGAGTGCGGTCGACTTGCTATGGCTGCGGCAGAAGGTCGAGGGCGAAATGCCGCTGGCATGGCCGGCGGAGGAATAGGCGAAGACAATTTTGTGAAAAAGCCCCCGACTAAAAGTCGGGGGCTTTTTTTGTCAGATGTGAAGCACTGATGTCCTGCTGTTTAGCGTGTCGCTCTCCGTAATTCAGCGCAAACATCCGGACATCTGAGGTTAATCTGGTATTATTCGCGGCGCCCGAGCCGGCTTGGCCATCAACTCGTCCGCGCCACGTGCAACCACGGCTGCAACGTCGACATCAGCCCCGAATAGAGAAAACCGGTGTGGAATAGCAACAGGAAAGGCATACCCAGATAGAGCCCCACCGACCAAGCCTGGTAGAGAATAACGGCGAAATAGGTGGCCAGAGATAATTCGAAAAGAGCCAGCAAATTTCTGCGACCGCTGTATTTCCACTTGCGCGTCCCGTCGCCGCCGGCCACTACCCCGTATTTGGGGGTGCGCCGGAAACCGCTCTTATGGCCCAGCAGCCCCTCGAGTACCGCCCGGGTATTATTGACGCACAGACTCATCCCCACGGCCATCAGAATAGGCAGATATTTGATCTGCTTTTTCCAATCGGGGTACAGCGCCCGTTGCGAGGCGACATAATAACTGGAGATGGCCATAGTAGCCAGGGAAAACAGGGGCAGGTCGATAATTAGCAAGCGCTCCCAGCCCAGATTGGAGCGAATGCTGAGCACCGGCAGGGTGAGAACCGCCATTAGCAGCATCAGAATATAGCAGATATTGGCCGTCAGGTGGAACGTCGCTTCGATCTTGATCGGCAGGGGCAGCGGCTTGCGCCAGATCTGCGGCAGAACCTTTTTGGCCACCTGCACGGCCCCCTTGGTCCAGCGGTGCTGCTGCAGTTTGAAAGCGTTCATCTCCACCGGAATCTCGGCCGGGACCTCAATTTCGGGCAGATACATGAATTTCCACCCCGCCAGTTGGGCCCGATAACTCAAATCTAAATCCTCGGTCAGGGTATCGTTTTGCCAGCCGCCGGCCTCGTCAATGGCGCGCCGGCGCCAGATCCCGGCCGTGCCGTTGAAATTGAAAAAACGGCCCGAACGACTGCGCGCCGTATGTTCGATGACGAAGTGGCCGTCGAGGAAAATCGATTGGATCCGGGTCAGCAGCGAATAGTGGCGGTTGAGGTGCCCCCAGCGCATCTGCGCCATGCCCAGCTTGGGCTCGGTGAAGTGATGGATGGACTGGCGCAAGATCTGCGGCGGCGGAATAAAGTCGGCATCGAGAATAAAAATGAATTCCCCGCTCGCCTGTTTGAGGCCGGCCGCCAGGGCCCCGGCCTTGAAACCCTGGCGCGATTCCCGGGTGAGGTATTGGACGTCAAAGCCCTGCTCTACCAGGCGCTGGCTGGCGCGGCGGGCCACTTCCCGGCTCTCGTCCTGCGAATCGTCCAGCACCTGGATCTGCAGGAGGTCCTTGGGGTAGTCTATGCGCCCCACTTCCTCCAGCAACCGTTCGACGACGTGGAATTCGTTGTACATGGGCAATTGGATGGTGATCCTCGGCAACTCGTCGAAATGGCCCGGCGGGACCACCACGTCCTTGTGGTGCTTGTAGAACAGCCGCAGCATGTGATAGCGGTGGAAACCGTAGACGCTGAGGGTAAAAACAATCAGGCAGTAGAGGATTAAACAGGCGATCTGCCAATGAGGCATGGCTGTTCTCGCTGGGTCAAGGGTCGGTGGACCAGGCGGGCCGGGTCAAGCGGTTTTCTTCAAGCAGCATTGCTTGTACTTCTTGCCACTGCCGCAGGGGCAGGGGGCATTGCGATTTATTTTGGGGCCCACCCGCACCGGCTGCCGGGCCTGGGTTTCTTCGCCACTGCCGCCACCCGACTGACGCAGCGGTTGGGCGGGCCGGCGCGCCGGCGTTGGACCAGCGGACCGGGCCCCGTCAAAGCCCAGATTGGTCGAATCGCGGTGGATCATATTGTAGCCGCCGGTCCGCGGCTGGCTGGTGGGCGGGGCTTCGGTATCTACGCGCAGACGGAATAGATTGTTCAGGCTCTCCTGGTCGATGCGTTCGATGAGACGCTCGAACAAATCGAAGGCCCCCTTCTTGTATTCGATGAGGGGATTTTTACCGCCGACCCCGGCAAAACCGACGCCCTCTTTCAATTCGTCCATCTCGTGCAGGTGTTCCTGCCAGCAAGTGTCGACCGTATGCAGCAGGATGGCCTTTTCAATCTGGCGGAAAGAATCCTCGCCTACCAGGCCCACGCGTCGGTCATAGGCCTCCCGGATGGTGTCGAGAAGCAGCTGGCGCAGCCCCTCGGCGTCCATCTCCTCGCGCTCGGAGGGCGGACAGGAGAAACCCATAAAAAAGGCGGCGCCAAAGGCGCTTTGCAGGCCGTCCCAATCCCAGTGGGCCGCCTGCATCTGGCCGTCGGCAAATTGAGCCACAAGCCCACCGACGGTATTTTCGACCATCTCCTGGACCAGCTCGCGGACCGAATCGCGTTCGAGCATATCGCGCCGTCGGTCGTAAATGACCTGGCGCTGCTGGTTCATCACGTCATCGTAGTCGAGCACGTGTTTGCGCATTTCGAAATTGCGCGCCTCCACCTTCTTCTGGGCCCGCTCGATGGAGCGGGTGACCATGGAATGCTCGATGACCTCGCCCTCCTCGGCGCCGCCCAGCCGGTCCATGACCGAAGCGATGCGCTCCGAGCCGAAAAGCCGCATCAGATCGTCTTCCAAAGAAAGGAAGAAACGCGACCCTCCCGGATCGCCCTGGCGCCCCGAACGCCCCCGCAACTGGCGGTCAATGCGGCGCGCTTCGTGGCGCTCGGTGCCGATGACCTGCAGGCCCCTGGGCTCGTCGGTCAACTGCTGCCGCAGGGGTTTGCCCGCAGGGCCGCGGTCGTCCAGGGTCATAGCCGATTCGATCACCTCTTTGTCGAGACCGACTACTTCGGACGTCAATTTAATATCCGTGCCGCGGCCGGCCATATTGGTGGCGATGGTGACGGTGCCGGGCTGACCGGCCTGAGAGACAATCTGCGATTCCTTGGCGTGGTAGCGGGCGTTGAGCAACTGGTGTTTGATACCCTGGCGGTTGAGCATGCGGCTGAGCAATTCGGAGACTTCGACCGAGACCGTACCCACCAGCACCGGCAGGCCCGATTCGTGTAGGCGGCCTACTTCCTCGATAATGGCGTTGTATTTTTCGCGCTTGGTGCGGAAGATAAAATCGTTCTGATCGACCCGGCGCACCGGTCGGTTGGTGGGAATAACGGTCACGTCGAGCTTGTAGATCTGCCACAATTCACCCGCCTCGGTCTCGGCCGTTCCGGTCATACCGGCCAATTTGCGGTACAGACGAAACAGATTCTGCAGGGTGATCGTGGCAATAGTCTGGGTTTCCTGCCGTATCTTGACGTTCTCCTTGGCCTCAAGGGCCTGGTGCAGTCCGTCGGCGAAGCGCCGGCCCGGCTGCGGGCGCCCGGTCGATTCGTCAACAATGACCACCCGCCCTTCGTCCACCATATATTGGACGTCTTTTTCAAAAAGGGTATAGGCCTGCATCAGCTGGTTGATATTGTGCACCCCTTCGCCCTGCTTGGAATGCTGGCGATAGGCTTCGTCCTCCTTGAGGCGCTTCTCGTCGTCGCTGAGGCCCTCCTCTTTGCGGATGAGGTCTATCTCCTCGCTGATATCGGGCAAGACAAAGAGTGCCTGCTCATCGGGGGAGAGCATATCGCGGCCCTTTTCCATTGGGTCAATGGTTCGAGAACGCTCGTCAACGGCGTAGTAGAGGCCCTCGTCGATTTCCTGCATGCGTTTGTCGCGGATATAATCGGCCTCGACCCGGCCGATGAGTTTTTTGATGCCTTCGTCCTGAAGCATTTTGAGCAGACGCTTGTTTTTCGGCGCCCCGCGTGTGGCCCGGAGCAACTCAATACCAATTTCGTATTCGTCGCCCCCTTCCTGGCGCCTCTTGTCGACATCGGCGACGATTTTGTTCACCAATCCGGTCTGGGCGCGGATAAGCCGGTCCACCAGTGGCTTCATTTCGGCGTACTGGTTGGTAGCGTCGGGCACGTTACCGGCAATAATAAGGGGCGTCCGGGCGTCGTCGATAAGATTGCTGTCGGCCTCGTCGACAATGGCAAAATTGAATTCGCGCTGCGTGATATCTTCGAGGCGGGTGGCCATATTGTCGCGCAGATAGTCGAAGCCTACCTGGTCCTTGGTGGCGTAGACGATATCGGCGCCGTAGGCCTCTTGGCGGCTGGCCTGCTGCCATTTGAAGCTCTCGGGGACGCCTTCGGGAGCGGGCAATATATAGCCCTCGGCCCCGCCCATCTGCTCGGCGTTCTGGACAATACCCACCGACAGGCCAAGGAAATTGAAGAGAGGGCCCATCCACATGCCGTCGCGCTTGGCCAGAAAATCGTTGTGGGTGATCAGGTGAACCCCGCGGTCAGTGAGGGCGTTGAGGTAGAGCGGCATGGTGGCCACCAGGGTCTTGCCCTCGCCGGTGGCCATCTCGGCCACTTTGCCCTGGTGCAATACCAAGCCGCCGAACAGCTGGACATCGTAGGGCACCATATCCCACTCTACCGGCTCGCCGGCCCGGTCCCATTGCCGGCCCTGGAGCCGGATGCAGGCCTGCTTGACCAGGGCAAAAGCCCGGGAGGCGATCTCGTCGAGATAATCGGCCTCGGCCTGACGGATCTCGGCGTCGAGGGCATCGTACTGATCGTTGAGGGGCTCGCGCTGGGCCGGTTCCAAATCGCCGCGCAATTGCCCCTCCAGCTCCTGCAGCCTGGCGGTGCGATCTGCCAAGCGCTCGACAAGGCCCTGACGGAAGGCGGCGGTCTGGGCCTGAATTTCGGCTTCGGAAAGGCCCTCCAACTCGGAAGTCAAGCGATTGATTTCGTCTATCTGGATCGTCGATTTCTTAAATTCGCGATCGGATTGGGAGCCAAAGACTTTTTTAATGACAGCGTTAAACATGGCAATTTCCTCTCGATGGTACGACTAATTACTTAGATGCTGCCGGGGCTAGAAGGGATGCGAAGCGACGGCCCTTTTCCTGCCAATTCCGGTCCTCAATACCAGTCAGCGGGGAATTAAAGCGACTATTTAATGCCCCAAAGCCAGGCGTTGGGCCAAAAAGGGCGGCAAACCGGCGGCCAAAATCTTTTTTTGCGCGGCGTCGATTGGATAGTCCACGCGCACTAGTTCCAACGTTCTGGCCGCCGCGTCCCAAAGGGCAAAACAAGCGCGCGGATCTCCGTCCCGTGGCTGGCCGACACTGCCGACATTGACCAGATAGGACACCCCTTCCTCCAGTACTACCGGTCCAGCAGCGGCCAGAGATTGCGCCGACGCTCCCGACCGCCCCCAAACAAAAGGCGTGTGGGTATGGCCAATAAAGCAAAGACGGACCACCGCCGCTTCCAGGACGGCCTCAATTTGGTCCGCCGAGTGGATATAGTCCCATTCGTCGGGGCAGTGTGGATCGGCGTGGACGTACAGCACATCGTCCCCGTCCCGGATCAGGGGCAGAGCGGCCAGATAGGCTGCATCGGCGGCGGCCAGGCGGGCGGCGGTCCACTCGGCGGCACGACGGGCCCAGGGGTTGAAATAGTTCATATCCAGCAGTCCCACCGCCGCCGCATCGTGGTTGCCCAGCACCGCGTCCTGGACCAGGGCCCGGACCTGGTCTACACAAGGGCCCGGATCGGCGCCGTAGCCGACTATATCGCCCAGACAGACCCAGGCGTCCACACCCATCCCCGCCGCCTTCTGCTGTACCGCCTGCAAGGCCTCGAGGTTGGCATGGATATCCGACAATACGGCTATCCTCATAACCGCTAGACAGGCAGCTTCTTCTGGCGTACAACGGCGTCGAGAATGCCGTTGATAAAAGCGTAGGACTGCTCGGTGCTGAAAAGCCGGGCCAATTCGATCGCTTCATCAATGGATACGCGCACGGGGATATCCTCGAAGTAGAGAATTTCGGCCAGGGCCAGCGACAGGATCAGGACGTCGATGCGCGCCATACGGTCGGAGCTCCAGTGGTCGGCGGTGGCGGCAATCAGGGCGTCTAGCTCGTCGCCCTTCTCATCGACGCGGCGAACCAGCTGCCCGGCGAAGGCGCGGACATCGTCCGACAGCTCGTACTGGCGGCTCCATTCCTCGAGGGCGGCGTCCGGGCTGCCCGGCGAACTGCGCGTCCAGTACAGGGCCTGCAGGGCCAGCTGGCGGGCCCCCCGACGGCTGTTGGGGGGCGGATGGTCCTCTTCTATCTCTAGATCGGGCGCATCCATTTCAAGCCAGGTTTTTCATCAGGCTGGCCATTTCAACGGCATTGAGGGCCGCGTCCCAGCCGCGATTGCCGGCCCGCACCCCGGCCCGTTCAATGGCGTGTTCGACGGTATCGGTGGTCACCACACCAAAGGTGACAGGGACGCCGCTGTCCAACCCGACCCGGGCGATGCCCTTGGCCGCTTCGCCGGCGACAAAATCGAAATGGGGCGTGACACTGCGGATTACGGCCCCCAGGCAGATAACGACGTCAAAGCGCCCCGTGGCGACCATTTTCTGGGCCCCGATGGGCAATTCGAAAGCGCCCGGCACCCAGGCAATTTCTATATCGTCCGCCTCGGTCCCATGGCGTTTTAGGCAATCGAGCGCCCCATCCAAAAGACGGGTGGTGACCAGGTCGTTGAAACGGCTGACGACAAGGCCAAAGCGCCTGCCTTGGGCATCTAAATTACCTTCGTGTATTTTCGGCATGATCCTCTGTATCAGGGGAAGACGGGGCCGTCTCGACGCTCTCGTGCAACAGCGTAGTATGCCCCATCCGGTCCCGTTTGGTGATCAGATACTCAATATTGTGGGGATTGGGGGCCGCCTCTATGGGCACCTGTTCCACTACCGTGAGTCCGTAGGCCTCCAGCCCCACGCGTTTTTTGGGGTTATTGCTCAAAAAGCGCACCCGCCGCAGCCCCAGATCGTACAGCACCTGGGCGCCGACGCCGTAGTCGCGCGAATCCATAGGGTGGCCCAAGGCGTGGTTGGCCTCTATGGTGTCCATGCCCTTGTCGCGCTGCAGCTCATAGGCTTTCAGCTTCTGGATAATACCGATGCCGCGGCCCTCGTGGTGCTGGATATAGACCAGCACGCCGCGGCCGGCTTCGGCGATCATAGCCAGGGAACGCTGCAATTGATCGCCGCAATCGCACAGATAGGAACCCAGGACGTCGCCGGTAAGACAGCCCGAATGCATCCGCACCAGAGTATCTTCGCCGTCCCCCACCTCGCCTTTGACCAGGGCGATATAGGGTTTGTCGTCGACCAGGCTGCGATAGGCGTAGAAATCAAATTCGCCGTAGCGGGTGGGGATGGTACTATGGGCTTCGAGGGCGACCAGTTTCTCGGTGCGACTGCGGTGGGCGATCAGATCCTTAATGGTGGCTATTTTCAACCCGTGGCGGGCGGCAAAATCCAACAGATACGGCGTTGAGGCCAAGCCCCCCTCGTCATCGAGGATCGTCGTCATCAAGGTCACCGGCTGGCAACCGGCCTGCAGAGCCAGATCGACCGAAGCTTCGGTATGGCCGGCGCGGCGCAACACGCCACCGGGTTGGGCCTGCATTAGATTGATGTGTCCCGGTTGAACGAAATCCGCCGCGGTGCTGGTCGCCGCGGCCAACGTGCACACGGTCAGAGCCCGGTCCTGCGCCGAGACCCCCGTGCCCCCGACTGCGGCGGCGTTGATCCCCGCCATAAAGGCAGCCCCTCTGGGACCGGTGGTACCGGGGATCATCATCGCCAGATCGAGATGCTCCAAGCGCCCCTTGCTGGCGGTGGCGGCGGGGGTCCCACGGGCTTCGCGCATCATGAAATTGACTGCGGCGGCCGTAGCCTTCTCGCCCAGCACCATCAATTCACCCTCGCCCACAGTCTGGGAGCCGTCGATATCGGTGGCGTGTTCGTCCACCAGTACCACCATGGCTCCCTGACGCAGATCGGCGGCGATTTCTTCTATACTATTAAAGTCAGGCATCCTATGACCTGTTTGACGGGGACTTAAGCCCGCTGCGAACCGTCTTTGTGGACTCCCGCTGGCAAATCTAGCCGACTTTGGCAGGGTCCAAGCAACGGTTTTCAATAACCCATAGAGCGCAGATCGTCCAGACTCATTCCCTTGCCCCCCGACTCCGGCGACTGCAGCAGGCGCTCGACGTAACGGGCGATGATATCGATCTCCAGATTGACCTCATCCTCCCCTTGTCGCAGCGACAAAGTAGTATGCTCAAATGTATGCGGTATGACCGAAACCGCAAATCCTCCGGGCCGCACCTGAGTCACAGTGAGACTGACCCCCTCCACCGCGATAGAGCCCTTGGTGGCGATATAGTGTTCCAGTTCGGCAGGCACTTCAATATCCAGGGTCCATTGCCGGTTCCCTTGTTCAATGCGGCGGATGCGGCCGATGCCATCGACGTGGCCCAGTACCAAATGCCCGCCCATCCGATCCTGGGGCCGGAGGGAACGCTCCAGATTGACCGCATCGCCTGCTTGCAACCGCCCGAGCGTCGTCCGTTGCAGAGTTTCGGCCACCGACTGGACGCGGAACCAACCCGGCTCCATTTCAACGACGGTCTGGCAGGCTCCGTTGATATTGACGCTGTCGCCCAATTGCAAGGCCTGGGTCACCAGGGAAGCGGCGATGTTCAAATCCTGAAAGGCCCCCTGGGGCGTGCGCCGCTGGATGCGGCCGACTTCCTCGACTAATCCGGTGAACACGGGTATTCCACCTCCGCAGTGTAGAGGACATCGACGCCGAGACGGCGCAGGCGGGGATTTTTCAAAACGATGCTCTGGTCCATGCGCTGGGCCCCAACCCCGTCGATGGCGGCAATACCGGCCCCCAACAGGCGCGGGGCGATAAAAATGAGTACCTCATCGACAATGCCGGCATCCAGGGCCGCACCGGCTAGTTGCCCGCCGCCCTCAATGAGAAGACTGGTGATACCGGCCTGCCCCGCCCGCTCGGCTAATTGGTCCAGGTCAATGCGGTGGTCGGCTGCGGCAAATGTCCAGACCTCCACGCCCTGTTCCACAAAAAGGGCCAGGCGCTCGGTAGCAATCGCCGCAGAGGTGGCCAGAATAGGCCGGGGGCCCTGAAAAACCTGGGCCTGAGGCGATACCCGCAGGCGGCCGTCCACCACCAGAGGGCGCGGGTCGGAACCTGTTACGTGGCGCACGTTGAGGCGCGGATCGTCGGCAGCCACAGTACCGGCGCCGACACCAATACAATCGACCCGGCTGCGCCAGCGGTGCACCTGGACGCGCGCCTCATGGCCGGTTATCCAACGCGATTCGCCGCTGCGCGTGGCAATGCGGCCGTCCAGGGTCTGGGCCAGCTTCAAGACCACCAGGGGCCGACCGGTGCGTCGGTGCTTTTCCAGGGCCCGGCGCCCAAATGGAGAGGTGCTCATTCGATCAGCACGACCAGCTGCTGAGCCCCGACATTATCCAACTGGTCCCAGGCCTGGACCACAATAACATGTTCGCCGGGGGCCAGATCGGCGATGCTAAAGCCCACTTCTTCCCGTTGGCTGTCGAAAATCCCGTCCACTGGGGCCAGCTGGTGGGCCCGATCGCCGTAATCAATCTTGTACTGGGCTTTCAGGATAGGCGTAATGCGGTCTTCAATGACCACCTGCAAACGCAGCGGCGTCCGCCCCTTTACCTCCATTTTGAGGCGCGGCGGACTGTTGTCAATGGGAAACGGCGGCGTGATGCGCTCGGCCTCCAGAGCCATCCCTGCGGGATGGGCTGGCCG